>Ga0316608_1001270_pt1 | contig 10313 bp, 19 predicted proteins | sample MIS2016152B_MG_FD_207673 | JGI IMG/M metagenome (GOLD analysis project Ga0316608, IMG submission 207673) | Microbial mat bacterial communities from Middle Island sinkhole, Lake Huron, Michigan, United States - MIS.2016.152B | ecosystem: Environmental > Aquatic > Freshwater > Lake > Sediment... | reverse complement strand
ATCGCATCACAGGATTTTTAACTTTCCATTCTTCTGTGAATGAATCATAACTATTTTTTGCTTCACCTATAATTGATTTTGCCTGTTTTTCACTAAGCTTGTTGCCCTTATTTTTTCCAATTTCAACCGCCAACATCCCAATTATGTAGGTTTGTATTCCAGCAGTTGAAGCTCCTACAGCAGATAGTCCTGCCAAAGCCCAAATACTACCAGTTCCCCAGGAAAGGAACTTTGCAAAGTCAATAAACAACGCTCTACCAACTACATTAATAGCTCCAATCGTACCAATCGAAGACATTACCGTTTCCATATCTATCTCAACACCAAGTTTGCTTGCAACATGGGCAACCATGCAAGCACTCTCCGCGATTATAGCTGAAGATGAAGCTGGTACTGGAATTGCACCAGTAGCACTTGCTGCTAAAGTATAATAAGCAACAACTTCTTTTGCGTTATCTATTTGCTCGTTTGTTGAGGACATTTATAGCTCCTAGTTTGTTTAATCTTTTAACCATTTGAACAGTTTATATCCACCAAAACCCGCAACAGCTACAGCTGCTGCAGGCCACGCAGCGGCTGTGGCAACAGCAGCAACTACTGCTGCCATACCACCGCCGCCTGCCGCGATTGCGCCACCACCTAAAGTTGCAAGGGCTGATGTGGTTGCAGCCGCACCTGCCAATCCTGCTGCTTCAGCTGCCGCTACTGCTCCTGTGTAAACCATCGCAGCGTTTCCAATTCCAGCCGCCGCTCCTGTTGCAATAGCTGCTTTTGCTACTGTTGCATCTTTAATTTCATTGACCATGTTTTTCTCCTAAATTAACAACAGTAGCATTCTAAACCTCTCCAAATTTGTTACAATTGCCTAACAGTATAAACACCCACCCAATTAGAAGAATTTAAGGAAAAATAATGGAAATCCACGAAAAAATCCGCCTTTTACGCGAAGCGAAACACTGGTCACAGGAAGACATGGCGGAAAAACTGAATATGTCCATCAGCGGCTATTCAAAAATTGAACGTGGCGTAACCAAATCTCATGTTCTAAAAATGGAACAAATTGCCAAAATCTTTGAGGTGGATTTATTTGAACTTATCCCGCTGGATGGTGGAAATATTTATTTGAACAGCAATCATGCCAACAATGATAATCATATTATCGGTTCACCCAGTGAATTAGCCTTTGAAGTGCAAAAACAACAATTGATTATCGAATTAAAAGACAAAGAACTTGCCATGAAGGACAGGGAAATCGCTTATTTAAAAGAACTGCTGGACATGCACAAAAAACCCAAAAATAACGCAACAGAATAAAAGGAATCGCCATGTATGCACACCACGCTATTTTACCCGTTAAAAATTTACACATTCAAATTGATTTGCCTGCGGAATTTGCTAATTGTCAGGAAGCTGAAATTATTGTTTTACCGCGCATAAAATCATCAGTGACAAAAAAACACGCTTCAGGTTTCAAAATCAGCCAACTTAATAGTTTCTTTGCACAACTCCCCAAATTAGGGGAGGACTCTGCCGCTTTAGCAGAAGACCTCACCGCCATCCGCCAACAAATACCTTTGGAAACAAATTCATGGGATTAATTCTGGATACCAACGTTTTTATTCATACGAATATCCCAAAGTCAGTGCAACCGATCTAGACGGCGCAATTTATCGGCGTAATTTTAACGAAGTTCCGCAAAAACAAAGCATCAACTTAATGCTAGCTGGATTAGGCTTTTGAAATCCAAAAAACGGCACTTACAGCTTGAAATGAAAACTTTATATTTTGCAACGAAAAGCCAAAACACTACCCGTTTGGAAACCCTTGTGCAATTCATGCAAAATAAAATTAGCGACAAATGATGCTCATCAACGGCGAAAGCCAGTCTCACATTCTCATTTCCGACCGGGGTTTTCAATACGGTGACGGACTCTTTGAAACCATTGAAGTATTCAACGGACGACTGCTGTTTATCGAACAGCATTTAAAACGTTTAACGGTGAGCTGCGAAAAACTACGCATTCCCCCGCCTAACCCGCAACAGCTGCTTGATGAAGCACAAAGCTTGATTCAAAACAGCGATAACGCGGTGCTGAAAATTATCATCACGCGCGGCAGTGGTGGACGTGGCTATAAAATGCCTGAGGTTATTCAGCCAACGCGGGTGTTATCGCTGCATCCTTTTCCAGAGTATCCGCTTGCTTTTCAACAAGGAGTGCGGGTTATCTTTTGCCAACAGCGGCTGGGGCTAAATCCCATCCTAGCAGGACTTAAACATCTCAATCGCTTAGAACAAATTTTAGCCCGCGCTGAATGGCACACGGCAGATATTCAAGAAGGTTTGTTGCTGGATTTAAACGGTTTTTGTATTGAAGGCACGATGAGTAACGTTTTTTTTGTTAAAAACACTGTTCTCTATACCCCTACCTTACACCAAGCGGGTGTTGCTGGTATCATGCGTGACTTTGTATTGCAAACTGCTGCCGCGCTGGAGATTAAAGTCGTGCAAGGTCAATTTTTACCTGAACAATTCTACGCAGCTGATGAGCTGTTTTTGAGCAATTCTGTCATTGGGATTTGGCCAATTAAACAATTGGAACAAACCTTTTTTCCGCATGGCAAATTAACCCAACAATTGCAACACCAATTAGCGCAATTTAAACAACAGGTTATCGCGGATGAAAACTAAAATAGCGATTGTTTTTTTAATTCTTGTGTTGTTGGGTAGCGCGTGGGGTTGGCAAAGTTATCAAACGGTGTTGACCACGCCTGTGATTACTGGCGAAACAAAAACCTTGCAAATTACTAAAGGGGATTCTGTCGGACGGATTGCGCAAAAATTGCAAGCTTTACATATCCCGATTAATACTTTTTGGTTTAAATGGTTTGCCTATCAAAAAAAATTAACAGGGCAACTCAAAGTCGGGGAATATGACTTAAAAGTGGGATTAACCTTACCCGATATTTTACGCTTACTGACCCAAGGAAAAACTCACCAATATACAATTACGTTTCCTGAGGGTTGGACATTTAAGCAAATGCGCAAACGCTTGGCGCAACAACCTGATTTAAAACAAACGCTTGCCGATATGGATGATGAAACGATTATGGCTCGTTTAAAAGCGGATAACAAAAACCCTGAAGGATTGTTTTTTCCTGCCACTTATTTTTTTACCAAAAATGCCAGCGATTTTTCGATTCTAAAAAAAGCCTATCGAAAAATGGCGGTGGTATTAGAAACAGAATGGGCGCAACGCGCGGATAATTTGCCCTTGCAAACGCCTTATGAAGCCTTGATTTTGGCCTCGATTGTGGAAAAAGAAACCGCAGTTGCGTCAGAACGTCCGCTAATTGCGGGGGTTTTCACGCAACGGTTAAAAATAGGAATGCTGTTGCAAACCGACCCTACGGTGATTTATGGGATGGGCAGCAATTATCAAGGCAATATTCACCGCGCTGATTTACGCACCCCGACACCGTATAATACTTATATTATCAAAGGCTTGCCGCCAACGCCGATTGCCATGCCAGGAAAAGCAGCCATTCAAGCGGTTTTGCATCCAACCAAAACCGATAATTTATATTTTGTCGCGCGAGGCGATGGCTCTCATGTTTTTTCCGCTACCTTAGACGCACACAATAAGGCGGTTAATCATTACATTCGAGGATTGCCATGAAACAAGGAAAATTCATTACTCTCGAAGGCGGTGAAGGTTTGGGCAAAACCACCAACTTAGCTTTTATCCAACACTTTTTAATAGAACAAGGGCGCGAGGTTGTGGTAACCCGCGAACCAGGTGGTACAGTTTTAGCCGAAAAATTACGCGCCTTATTATTAGAAACCCAAGGCGAGCTTATTTCGGATAAAACCGAACTGTTATTGCTGTTTGCCGCCCGAGCGCAACATATTCACAATGTGATTCAACCTGCTTTAACACGCGGGGCGTGGGTTTTGTCTGACCGTTTTACCGATGCCACTTATGCCTATCAAGGCGGTGGACGAGGGATTGATGTCGCGACAATTGCTTGGTTAGAGCAGTTTGTGCAAGCCTCCTTGCAACCTGATTTAACCTTATTATTTGATGCTCCCGTAGAATTAGGGATGCAAAGAGCTAAAAAACGAGCCGCTTTAGACCGTTTTGAAAGTGAACAACAAGCCTTTTTCCGTCATGTCAGAGCCGCTTATCTTGAACGGGCGCAACAGCAATCAGAACGAATTAAGTTGATTGATGCCAGCCAATCCTTAGCAGCGGTGCAGTTGCGCATTCAACAATGGCTTGAGACATTGTAAGTTGCCAACTAAAATTTGGGCGCAACAGATTTACACCCAAACCTTTTCATAAACTCAAACGCGCTTGCCGCATCAAAGCTTTTAAATCACGCACCGTCTGAGCCAACCCTGAAAAAACCGCTTGCGCAATAATGGCATGACCAATATTTAACTCCACAATTTCAGGAATAAAACAAATCGCTTCCACATTGTGAAAATGCAAACCATGCCCTGCATTCACCTGTAAACCCGCGTGTTGTGCATAATGGGCGGCTTGACGAATCCGCATTAATTCCTGCTCCTGCAAGGCAGGCGTTTTGGCATCAGCATACGCCCCAGTATGCAATTCAATCACAGGCGCACCCACTGCAACGGCGGCATCAATTTGACTTTCTTCAGGGTCAATAAACAATGACACTTCAATGTTAGCATCGGCTAACCGTGCGCAAGCGATTTGCATTTTTTTCAATTGTCCTGCCACATCTAAACCGCCTTCGGTGGTTAATTCTTCCCGTTTTTCAGGCACTAAACAACAGGCATGAGGTTTGACTTTACAGGCAATTTCTAGCATTTCATCGGTCACACCCATTTCAAAATTCAACCGGGTATGTAGCATTTCTTTTAATAAATAAATATCGCGGTCTTGAATGTGGCGACGGTCTTCCCGCAAATGAGCGGTAATGCCATCCGCGCCTGCTTGTTCGGCAATTAACGCCGCTTGGACAGGTTCTGGATAAACCGTGCCACGCACTTGGCGCAATGTTGCAACGTGGTCAATATTAACCCCGAGTAAAATTTGCTTTTTTTCCATTTTTTAAAAATACCTGTGTAAAATTGACTGTAATTGATTGATTTTTAACTACTTCACGCTGTTCTTTAGCTTACTTAAAGTCTTTCAATCCTAAGTAGATAATTATAAGTTATCAGGTATTCTCATTTTGAAATCCACCCCAACCCTCCTTTACAAAAGGAGGGAGCTTCCCCCTTTTTTAAAGAGAGGCTCAGGGGATTTTAATACCCAATAATTTTCGACTCATTACTTATAAGCTGATTGATTAAAAAAGACTGAAAAATCAAGAGGTCACTCCAAAAAACCAAATGGCTTATTACAATTAACCAAAACACGATTTGAAAAGAACCTTTTTGCGTTTTATGGCGAATGACTTGCTGGGCTAACAATCCACCTGCCCAGCCGCCGAAAAATTCACACAAATGCAAGGTTGATTCTGAAATTCGCCATTCACCGCGTACAGCTCTGTTTTTATCTCTCCGATATAGCCCAAAAGTTATGCCACTCATCACGCTATAAACAAGCAGCGGGATAAAGTTTGCCGTTTGGTAAAACAGAATAAGTGAGCAAATTAGTGGTAATGAGACAGTGAAAAGGGTAAAAAAGCTTAATCGGTTAGATGAGCCTCTGCGGGTCATAAAAAAGTCCAGTCTGAAAAACAAGCCGCTTGCCCTTGATAAACACCTGTCTCATCTCTCAAATTCCAAATAATCGCGTTAGTGATTTTAAAACGTTTGCCTGTTTTAGAAATTCTAATCCCGTGATAATTCGTGATAAAGCCATGCTGGGTTACATTTTCCATCAATTTTGCGCGGGCGGTTTGATTAGCGAGTTCTGTTGAAGCCCGCGAGGGTAGCTTGATTAATTCTTGCCAGTTTAGTTCAAATAATTGCAACCCTTGCGCATTGGCATAAGTAAACAGTGGGTCAGCGGTTGTGTTATGCGATAACAGCACAAGCGGGGCGTAAAACAAGTTTTTTGCTAATTCGTTTGCATCTTTGGCAAGCCAAAGCGGATAGCCCAATAAGTGAGCAAAACTGCGATTTACTAAGGCAATATGATTGGCTAAATAATGATTTTCTGCACAAGGATAAGGCAACATGATTAAAACTCAATCCCTTGTTCGGCTTTAATGCCTGCGGCAAAGGCGTGTTTAAGAGGCTGCATTTCGGTCACGGTATCCGCCACTTCAAGCACTTCAGGCGCAGCATTGCGCCCTGTTAAAATCAAGTGCATCCAGCTTGGTTTTTGGGTGGTGATAAATTGGGCAATTTCTGCTCCCAAAATCCAGTTATAACCGCAGCAATAATTAATTTCATCCAATAGTACGACATCAAATTCTTCTGACAAGATTTTTTCCTGACTAAACTGCCAAATAGCGCGGCTGGTTTGAATATCTTGAGTAGGATTTTTAGTGTCCCAAGTAAAGCCATCCCCTAAAGCGTGCCATTCGATAGTGTCAAATTTTTGCGCGGCACGTTGTTCGCCTGTTTGCCATTGTCCTTTGATATATTGAATCACGCACACTTTCATGCCCCATCCTGCGGCACGAAATACCATGCCAAAGGCACTGGAAGATTTGCCTTTGCCTTCCCCTGTATTGACCAGCACAATGCCGTGGCGATTTGTTCTACTTTTCATGGTTTAAGTTGTTGGTTGAGTTTAGAGAGTCTATTGAAACATAACTTTCAATGGGATGTGGTCAAATTTGGGGTGTGATTCAAATAGCATGGTGTTTTCCTTTTTGGCATTTGCCAAACTATATGCAAGATAGTGTTATTACGCTAATTGGCTTAATCGTTATTTTTTATAACTTTCTTTTCTGTGTAAAACCCGACCTATTACAATTTTTTGATTATCCACAATATCAAAGAGAATTCGATAATCGCCAACTCTTAGCCGATAAGCAGGTTCAAAATTGGTAAGCTTTTTAATATTTGTCACATTTGGAAAATTTGATAATTCAGCTATTTTTAAGTGAATACCGTCTTTAATTGTTTTTGGTAAAGCCGACAAATCTTTAACCGCTGATTTTCTCAGTTCAATGTGCATTTTTTAAATAATCAGAAAAAGACACTGTTTCTTCATTGCGGGTGTTTTGTAATAATTTTAAGTCTTCAATATCTTCTATTAAAGTAAACTCCAAGTCATTCGATGAAAAGCGTTTTAAGAAACTGAGAATTTCTTGTTTAATTTTATCGTTGTGAATGGTTAAGGCGATGCTTTCCATTTTTCTCTCCTTTTTGATTTTACCAAGTTATGCACTGGTTTTGTTATCACTCTACCCAGCCTTGTATATACGAGCTAAATTTTTTTTCGATACATCACATCTGTTCTTAAAACATATTTCACGCCAGATTCTACAGGTGAGCCTTGATGCAACAAAAAATGTGGAAATATAAAAAGCATTCCTATCTCTGGTTTAATTGTTCCCCAATTAAATGTTGTTTCACCACCTTGGTAATCATCATTGAGATACATTAAAAACGTCAGTTCACTGATTTCATTATTATTTCTACAATAATAACCATCTTGATGCCATTTAAAATATTGCCCAGAAGTGTAACGATAAAATCTAAAGCGTTCATTCAGACCTAATAATCCCCAATCTTCCAAATCCTCAGGTAAAAAATCTTTAGCTTTTTCAAAAATAAAGGTTGCCAATTTTTCATCATCAAATATTATACGATCATTATTTCTAATTTCTTTCCGAATTTGAGAGCCTTCACGAGTAATTATTTCGGCTTCTTCATAACCAATTGTTTCACTCATTTGGATGTAATCAATACATTCTTCAGGTGAAAGAAAATTCTCAATCGTAAATATCCCCGTGCCATAACCTGTTTTTTTCATTTTTACTCCTCAAACTCAACATCCTGATAAACATCCGTCACCGTCAAATTTAAACGGAATGCTCTGCCAACCACTCTCGCAAAGCATTATTAAGTTGCATTTGCCAATTCGTTCCCATTGCCTGAAAAGCTTGCAACACATCAACACTTAAATTCATTGTCACCGATGTTTCTCGTGCCTCTACTTTTCCACTTAATAATGATTGCAACGATTTAGGCAATTCACTAAAGGGTATCACATTTTTAAAATCCTCATCTGTCCATTCTGGATTTTCAGCATCCATTAATTCTGGATTAAGTTTCATAAGATTTCACCCGTCAATGGTAAACTGAGCTGTTTCAAAATTAAACTCTGCTACTTGCTCAAAATTCAATCCACGTTCTGCAATATTTTTGGCATTTTTAACAAGGTCAAATTCTATTTTCATATTTCTGCATAAATAATCTGCTTTAACGCTTTCATCATTTTGAAAATGGTAAAAATATCATCATTATCGGCAATAAAAGTTCGACTAATACAATAGTCATTGCCATTTAAAACCATAAAGTTCCAAACTAAACCCACGACAAACAAACCATAAATCGGACATTTATTCTGATTTTGTTCTCGTGCGACCAACATTGCCGCTAAGACTTGCCCATCCGGTGAACCCTGATTTTCAACACTGCGTTTATATTCATGCAAACAAAAATACGGCGTATGAGGTTCACGAATCCCTGTCGCAATCATGCCATCCACAATACCAGACACTTCATAATCGCCAATAATGCCAGACAATGAACGCTCTAAAAAATAACCGATTTTTTCATCATCAATATCAGTTAGCATAATCAGAGGACTAATAAACTTATTCTCTAATTCCACTTCATTCCAAGAACGCCCACCACGTTTTAACGATTTTTGTAGCTGTAGTAATAATCCCTTTTCTATATCATTTATCTGAACTGAGTTATTTTCCCATTGTTGCAATAAATCAGATTCCCATAGTTGAGATAATCCAAAAGATTCTTCTAATTGCGTTAAAGTCCATTCTTTAAAGGTCACCAGTTTCATTTTGACTCCTTAAAAATCAACATCCAGATAAACATCAGCCACCGTTTAAGCCGCTTTCACCTCATAACACAATAACTGCTGCTCGGCTAACTTTCGATGAATATTCCCAGGACTTAACTCCAAACCATTGCGCCAACCCAACGCCCCCAATTCCAAAAAAAACTGCTTAAAATAAAACTCATCTTTTAAAGGCAAAGTCAATTCTGTTTTTTTATCAATCAACGGCTGCAAATCATAATCACCGTAAGAATTATCTGAAAAACACACCCGTAAAACCCGTTTCTGTAAATACTCTGCTTGAATAATTTTAATCATTATCTGCTCCTGAAATACGATTTAATGATTTTAAAGCCACCGCTAAATCCCAATTTATTAGCAACTCCTCTTGATGCTCTTTTGCCCATTCACGAACCAATCTAACCGCTTTATTAGGCAACTTTCCTGCTAAAATATCACCCGTTTCAATCGCCATTAAAGCTTGATGACCTTGATATTCCACATGAAAATGCGGCGGGTTATGGTCATCTTGATACATCCGAATATAAATACCAAAAAAATAAGAAATAACTGGCATTTTTTACCTTGCTAGCTGTACATAAATAATCTTCTTTAATTTTTAAAACTCAACATCCTGATAAACATCAGCCACCGTTAAAGCCAACCCTACTGACTCCAACTGAAAACTATGTCCCTCGCCTAATAATTCTACATCCCAACCATTGCGGCGACGATAAATCTCCACCCGCAAACAATCTTGTGCCACCAACACATATTCTTCTAAGCTGGCTAATTTGCGATAAAAGTAAAACTTTTCTACTTTATCTACGCGCTTTGTCTCACTTGAAAATACCTCAACCACCAATTTTGGTTCGGTAGTATGATAATAATGCCCGTGCCGTTCGCAACTGACCTGCACATCGGGATAATAAAAAATATCATCCGTTGCAGTTAAAATGCCGACTTTCATATCGGAATTAAATACTTGGCAAGGTGTGCCGCGTAAATGATTATGCAAAGCTGCAAAGATATTACCAGCAACCATATTATGCGCTCGCTTCGCACCCGCCATGGCATAAACTGCACCATTAATATATTCATATTTAATGTCGCTGATAAGTTCACCTTCTAAATAATCTTCAAGACTGATTTTTAATTTTGCTGCGGTATTTAACATTTAGAGAGTCTCCTTTAAAGAATGCTTTGTTTTTGTCAATCCAAATTGACATTTAGTCGCAAATTCATTTTTCTACCTATTGCAATTTCAAGACAACCACTCTGCCATTTGTTGCGGCGCACTGGAAAAATACCAATGAATATAGGAGGCGCGAACATTTCTAAATCGCGCTC
>Ga0316608_1001267_pt1 | contig 10348 bp, 7 predicted proteins | sample MIS2016152B_MG_FD_207673 | JGI IMG/M metagenome (GOLD analysis project Ga0316608, IMG submission 207673) | Microbial mat bacterial communities from Middle Island sinkhole, Lake Huron, Michigan, United States - MIS.2016.152B | ecosystem: Environmental > Aquatic > Freshwater > Lake > Sediment... | reverse complement strand
CTTATAGATGTCCAACAAAAAAAACGTGGAAATCTCAAAATTGGAATTCTGATGTAATTAAGGAATATTCATATATTTGAAATTTCAAAATTATTTAACAAACAATATATTTAAATAGAGCCAAAAAAATCAAAATTTATAAATAAGGCTTTGGTAGAATTAAAATTAAAAAATAAAATTAAACAAGCAATTAAAATACTTTTTTTATCACTATAATTTAAATAACTTTGTGTTTGTATCGTTTTCAAATTCGTGGTATAAACTTTGGTATTGTATAGGGTAAATATTTAAATAAATTAATGAAATTATGCTTTTTGAGAATAACCAAACTAAAATAAAAGTATTTCTTGCACAAACATCTGTTGAAATGGATAGTATAAAGAAAATACTTCTTATGATTCTCGAAAGTGCTGGAATGCAAATTATTAGTTCAAACTCAAATGACAACATTTCAAAGATTTTAGACGAATCTGATTGTTCAATTCACATTCTCGGAAATAATTATAATCAAAACATTGAAGAACAACTTACCGAAGTTCGTAAACATTATTCGCGAAATAATAAATTCAAAATTTTTATCTGGCAACCTATTGAACAATACATCAGTAAATTTGATTTAAAACAAGAAGAATTTATTAACAATGTCAGAAATAACATTTTCAGGAATATGATATTTTCAAATCACGAATCTCCTGTAATGTTTATTGAAGATATAAGGTCTATAATGCACGCAGAGAAACAAATAGCATACAACATCAAGGAAACTGAAATATTTTTTATTCATAACGAAATTGATGAAGATTCTGTAAAAGGAATAACCGAGTTGCTTGAGGATATTGCTTCGCTGCAAACAATTAACATTATTTTAAATTCGCAGGTCGATTATTCTGAGCTTGTTGCACAGCAAATTAAAAAATCGGAACTTACCGTAATATATTTTAAACGTTCGGTAAACTGGGCATTGCCTTTTACACAGCAGATTTGGAAAAAAATAGGTGGAGCATCATCCGGTTCAAATATTTTGCTGATAGGAGATTCGGGACATGAACAAAATACAAAGATTAATTTTGAGGCTCCAAATGTTACATTCTTAGCTATTTCAGAAGATTTAATTCCACTCGAAATAAAAGTACATTACGATAAAATATCACAATTAGAAAAATAATGAAACCTAAAATTTGTCCATATCCTGGTCTTAGACCTTTTACCGAAGAAGAATCTATTTTCTTTAAAGGTAGAGACTTGCATATCCGACAAGTAATAAATCAACTCGAAGAACGTAAATTTGTGATGATTACCGGTGCATCAGGTGATGGAAAATCTTCACTTGTTTATGCCGGTGTAATTCCAAATGCTTCTGCAGGATTTTTCCATGCAGAATATAATAACTGGCTTTTTGTTGATTTCAGACCTGAAAAAGCTCCATTACAGAATCTTGCAAATGTACTTTCAGATAAACTTGAATTAGATAAAGATTTAGTTTCGGAAAAACTTCAATACGGATTTTCGTCAATCATTAATCTATACAAATCGTCAAAGTTCTACATCGACAAAGAAAGTGAAGAATGGAAACTTGCTGATAATGTCGATAAAAAACATATTCGAAATAAATCTGCAAACCTGTTCATCCTTGCCGACCAGTTTGAAGAATTTTTTACAAATCAGGAAAATTTTAATAAAGGAAAACCTTCAACAAGTGCATATACAACCGTAAATCTTTTACTTGAAACGGCAAGAATTTCGATGAACGAAAAACTTCCTGTTTTTATAGTATTTACAATGAGGTCAGACTTTATAAGTCAATGCGTTGCTTTTAAGAACTTACCCGAATTTATTGGTTATAGTCAATTCTTCATTCCACGTCTGAAACGAAATGAATTACAACAGGTTATAGAAGAACCGGCATTGTTATCGGGAGGAAAACTTTCATCACGTTTGGTTGAAGTTTTAATAAACGATTTACGCGAAGGTTTTGACCAATTGCCTGTTTTACAGCACAATTTGAATTCACTTTGGAATCTTGCAAACAACGGCGAAGACGAAATAGATTTAATTCATCTTGCAAAGCTTGGAGGTATGTCTTCGAGATTTCTGAATGAGCAGGATAAGACAAATTTCAATCAGTGGTTTTCTACTATTGAAGATTATAAAAAATCGTTTTACGAAAATTTATCTTTGGCAAATGTTTTAAATTCTCATGCAAATGAATTATATTTAACAGCTTACAACAATTTTCAGAAAAATATTAAGTGGGCAGATAAAAATATTAATGAAGATGATGCAAAATTTATCATAAAAACTACTTTTCAATGTCTTACAAAAATTGACGAAGGAAGAGCTGTCAGAAACAGAATGACACTTGCAGAAATTACACGAATTATAAATAAACCTCACATTACTACCGATATAGTATGCGGTGTAATGAATATTTTCAGATTACCATCAAGCACTTTTATCAGACCATTTATTGACGAAAATGATATTGCAACTCAATATTTATCAATAGAATCAGTTTGGGATATAACTCACGAAGCTTTAATCAGAAACTGGGAAATACTTATTAAATGGGAAGAAGAAGAATATCAGAATTTAGCAAACTTTCGTGATTTTACCACACAACTAAACAGATGGTTAGATAATGAAAAATCAGATAACTTTTTACTAGCAGCCGGAAATTTAAAACATTTTGAAGATTGGTATGCAAAAAGCAATCTAAACCTTTACTGGATTGCAAAATACGACAATTCAGATGTTTCAGCTCAGAAAAGAATAGAAAAATCAAGAGAGTTAGCTCAGAATACCGAATTGTTTTTAACTGAAAGCCGTAAATTTATAACGCATTTCGAAAATCAGAAAAAACGTAGAAGAAGCTTTGCTTTTGCCATGGCAATATTTTTAATTGTTGTATTATCGGGCTTTACCTTCTGGGCTTTAACCGAAAAATCAAAAGCGGAAGAACAAAAGAAAATTGCTTTGGAAGAAACCAAAAAAGCCGAAGAAGCTAAAATTAAAGCCGATGAAAACGCAAACGCAGCTCAAATTGCAAAATTACAATCAGATAGCGCAAGGACTCTTGCCGAACAAATGACTTTGCTTGCTCAGGAAAAAACAAATCTCGCAATAATTGAATCACAAAAAGCATTAAGTGAAAAAAACAGAGCAGACAAGCAACTTATTATTGCTGAAGAACAAAGAACTAATGCAGAACAGCAAAAGACTAAAGCCGAACAACAAAGACTTATTGCCGAAGAACAAAAAACAATTGCCGAAGTTGCTAAAGAAAAATCTCAAAAATTATCGGTGTTAGCGATTGCCCAGAATTTGACTTTTAAATCGGCTCAAATTTATAGCGATAAGCAAATTAATTTGTTACTTTCATATTATTCATTTCTTATAAATAAAGAAAACGGAGGTGATGAAAGAGATGCTGCAATTTACATTGCAATGAATAATGCACTTGATGCCTTCGGAATATCACCTATTGTTTTTACTTCAACACAGCAAATTTCTTCAATAGATATTTTATCTGATAATACTTTTGACAGAATTTCAACTTCAGGTGAATTTACCTCTGTTGATTTAAAAACATTAAAAACAATTACGACAAAAACAATTACCTCTGATTTACCAATTAATCAGTCTTTTATTTTAGATGACAAAGTTTTGCTTTCATACGAAGATTATAGTCTTGTACTTTGGGACATGAACACTGATGAACAAATTAAACTTAAAGGGCATACCGATTTTGTAAGAGCTGCAATAATAATTATGGGTAAAAACTTTTTGGTTACAGGAAGCAGAGATAATACAGTTAAAATTTGGGATTTATACCTGAAAAGAAATAAAGAAATAGAATCAATTGTATTAAATGCTAAGGTAACGAACATTGTTATAAGTCCTGACGAAAATTATATATATATTGCTTGTAGCAATGGTGAATTAATTAGCTTGAATTTAGCAACTTACGATAAAACTACATTATTATCTTCGGGTCTTATGATAAGCAGTTTATGTTTATCTCCAAATAATAAATACTTAATTGCAGGAACAACAACGGGAAAATTAAAAATTATAAATTTAGTAACCAATAAAACAACTGATTTTGAAGTAGGTTCATCGAAAATTGACGCTATAGCTGTAGATAATAATTCGGAATTGTTAGCTGTTGCTACTTCAAATAAATTTGTAAACATTTATCAATTAGAAAATACCGAAGCCAAACCATTTATATTAGATGGTTTTTCAAAGAAAATAACAACTTTGCACTTTGCAGAATCAGGTAAGTTATATGGATTTTCGGAAGATAATAATTTGTATGAATGGGAAACTGATAACGAACATCTTGCAAAAAATGTTCTTGAAAATATAAATAGAAATCTTACTCAAGCAGAATGGAATAAACATATCGGAAGTGATATTGAATTCAGAGAACTTGATTTAAAGTAACTATTAATTGAAAATGAAATTTCAGATGATTGAAAATAAATTATATAAAATATTACTGATATTTTTTGTTTTAGCTTTGGCAAACATAACAAAAAGTTATTCGCAGGATAGCTGCCAAATTGCTATAGTAGAAGCTACAGCAGCATTCGACAATGGCAACTATCAAAAAGTTGTTGATTTGCTAAAAGACAGAATTAACGAATGTGATTATTCGCGTGATACAAAATTACAAGTATATAAATTACTTGTTGCATCTTATGCAGAAATTGATGAAATTGAAATCTCAGAAAAAAATGCTTTAAAGTTTTTAAAACACAACCCCGAATATGATTTCCTAAGTACCGACCCGTTAACTTTTAAAAATTCTATCAGTAAATATTCTATAAGACCAAATTACACTTTTGGACTTGATTTAAATATAATGTTTATAACTTCTAATGTAATAAAGTCATATAAAATAATAGAAGACCCCAATTATACTGTAACATACAAAGACAAATTATCAATACCTTTTAATACAGCTATTCAAAAACATTTTACACAAAGATTTTCAACTTGTTTTGAATTTAAAAACTACAAAATTGAAACAATTAAAAATGCATCTTTCTCAAACAATTATAGGTATGAAAGTATAATCAAATTTTCAACATTTAAATTAACAAACCTAAATATTTATCAAATTATCAGATTTAATAAAATATCTTTAAATGCTTTTGGAGGTTTTTACGGGTATGTATCAAAAAGCAGTGAATTCAGTATTACTCCTTTTACCAATAACATACAAGGAGAAATGTATGATATTTATAATACCAGATATTTAAATGTGGGCTATACATCTGGTTTATCGTTAATTTATAAGATTGAACGTTTTAATTTAAAAATTCAGGCAAGATACAGTGAAGATTATTTATTGTTGAATAGAGTTGAAAACAGATATGCAAATCCATTTTTAAACATTAATTACTTATATGTTGATGATGATATCAGGTTTTCTCAATTCGAGGTTTTAATCGGAATATCTTATAATTTCTTTTATAAAATTAAACATAAGTATAAAAAATGAAGAAATTAATTTTTATAATATCTTCTTTGCTAGTATTATCGTCATGTATAAAAGAAACGATTAATGCAAAAATTGAAGAACAGTCTATTATGGTTTATAATAAGCAATATATAGATAACACCTCATTTGTAAAAAATGATGAGTTTTATTTTTTGTGCCAGGATACTTCAAAAATATATTTTTCAAAATTATCTACAACAGGTACATATTCAGAAATATTAAATATTACTGATTATTTACAATTTAAACTTGATACATTTTCTTTGGTAAAAATGTTACACACCCAAGATGATGGAATTATAGTGTTTGCTTACTTTTCAGATATGTTAAACTATTCGATGTTAAAATTTAACAGTAACTATCAATTTGAATGGCAAACAAATGATACATCTGATTTAATGACACCTGGTATAGATTTTCAGGAAGTTATTCAATATTCAAATGGGAATATATCCTTAGTTTATAAAAAAATAGTATTACCGCCTGAAAATAACGATTTTAAACTAAAGGAAAAGATATACAACGGTAGTACAGGGAGTTTCATAGAATCTAGTTTAACTTCATTTTCAAATTGCGAATTAATTAGTATATATAAATACAATTCTGGATTTTATATGTTCACTACTACAAAAAATATTGGTCATAATTTAAATAACTATCCTTTAGATAGTATTGGATTTATTTATAAAGATGGTCAAAATATTACAACATTAAAAACCGACATTTCTACATCTTCAAAACCCTCTGTCATAATTAATAATAACTTAATTTATCTAGCACATACTGATGCAGTACAAAACTTAAGAATAACTTGTTTAGGTATTAATGAAGGCATTATATGGAACAAACCTATTTTGCTGGCTAGTGATACTCTTCAATTCGAAACCGAAAAAGTTGTAGTTTTCACTGATGAAATTTATGTATTTGGCTGGAAATATAATACTGCAAAATATCAATATAAATTCATGTATTCTGCTGTTAGTAAACAAGGAGAATTATTGAATGCAAATTATTTTAATTTTAATATGCCGCTTTATTTCATTGATGGTATTTTTAAATCAGATAACAATGTTGTAATGTTATGCGAAGAATTTAGTTATTACAATGATAATTATAATATTTGTCTTTTAAAATCAGACACATTCAGTATAAAACAAATACCTCAATAAATGATATTTAATTCAACTACATATATTTTATTTGCAATAATTATATTACTTATAATTGGTTTACTGATTTTTATACTCAGGTATAGAAGAGTAAACAAGGAGAAAAATAATATTATTTCGGATATTAGTTTTAAATTTGAAATTACTGTTAAAGAATTACAAAGCGAAATAAAACGACAAAATTTTGTAATTGCCGATTATCAGGAAAAATATTTGCATAAGCAAAATAATGCAGTTGAAGAGAAAGTTGAAATTAAATTTATTAAAGATGATTTGGTTGATAATGTAGAAATAAAAAATGTGATATTTGAAAAAAATCAACTAGAAAAAGAAAAGCAGCAATTTAAAGACAAAACAAAAAAACTTTGGGAGCAAAGTATTTCTATCCATAAAGAAAAAGAACGAATTGAAGGACTAAAAAAACAAATCGAAAAAACTCATCAGCAAGTTACCGACAGTATAAGATATGCCAAGTACATACAAACTGCAATGTTACCTTTAAACGATTATCTTACCGAAATTATGCCCGAACATTTTATTTTGTTCAAACCAAGAGATATAGTTTCAGGTGATTTTTACTGGATGAAAGCAATTGATGATTACCTTATTATAGTTGCTGCCGACTGCACCGGACATGGTGTTCCCGGAGCTTTTATGAGTATGCTTGGAATTTCAACTCTTAATGAAATTGTTACTCGCCACGAAATTCCAAACCCAAGTGAAATACTTGAAGAACTACGCACTAAAATAATTAGCTCGTTACATCAGGAAGATACAACACACAACTCACGTGATGGCATGGATGCTGCAATTTGTGTTTACAACAATAAAACCAACGAATTGCAATATTCAGGTGCAAATAATCAGTTATACCATTTCTCGAAAGGTGAATTAAATGAATATAAACCAACAAACTGTCCGGTTGCATTTTACATCAGAATGAAACCTTTTGAAAATAATATTATTATTATTGAAAAAGGCGATTATATCTACATTTTCTCAGATGGTTACAACGACCAGTTTGGAGGAAAAGACGGTCAAAAATTCAAATCCAAAAACTTTAAAATACTGTTAACCGAACTTTCTACAGGTGAATTTTCAATGTCAGAAATCCATCAAAAACTTGAATCCAAACACACCGAATGGAAAAACGAACGTTACGAACAAGTTGATGATATACTTGTTATTGGGCTTAGATTTTAATGTTTATAAGAACTTTTAAAGTACGATAATTTTTTAATATTTTTTTCATTACTGATATTCTAAAAATAAATTCTACAATAAAATTTAAAATCTAACTTAAAATTCAAACATTCATACGTTTTCAAATTCTCAAATATCCAAATTTCCAAAAACTAAAATTCAAACATTAATACGTTTTCAGATTCGCAAATATCCAAATTATCAAATTTCCACATTTCCTAATTATAAAATTCTAAATTTTTACACCAAATACCAAAATATCATCTAATTGTTCAAATTTATGGTTATGTTTTTTATCTTTAAACGACATCCAGTCATCGATAGATTTGTCAAGAATATTTTTTTGAATTGACATGGGTTTATCATGTACTTCAAAAATTAATTCTCTGAATCTTTTTTGAAGAAATTTTCGTCCTTCTTCGCCACCGAACTGGTCGGCAAATCCATCAGAAAAAATATAAAAAGAATCTCCTTTTTTTATTTCAACTTCATGATTTGTAAATTTATTTGACGTCTTATAATAAATTCCAATAGGCATATTATCAGCTTTATATATTTTCAATTCATCTTTTCCATTAGCATTGGAAATAAAATAAAGAGGATTATTAGCTCCTGCAAATTGTAGCTTGTTTTCCAATTCATTAATAACGCAAATTGAAATATCCATACCGTCCTTTTGCTCTCCTTCTTTTCCTGTCTGATGTAAAGCTGTCATTACATTATCCCTAAGTTTATTCAAAATCTCATTAGGTTTAATATCTGAATATCTGATTATTTCATTTAAAAAAGAAACTCCAAGCATACTCATAAAAGCTCCCGGAACGCCATGACCCGTACAATCAGCAGCTACAACAAAAACAGACGCATCAATTTTTTTAACCCAGTAAAAATCACCTGAAACAATATCACGTGGCTTATACAAAATAAAATGCTGAGGTAAAATCTGATAAATATAATCAAACGGTGGAAGAACTGCTGCCTGAATGTAACTTGCATAATTTATACTATCAGTTATTTTTTGCTTCTGGTCTTCTACCTTTTTCTTCTGAATATTAACTTGTTCCATAGCAAGTTTTACTGCAGTTAAATCAGAATCTATGGCAGCAAAATTTATAATTTCATTTTTCTCGTCTAAAATGGGAATTAAATGCCTTTGATACCATACTTTACTTCCAAAATCGTCAGAAAAATCTGAAGAATACATAACTGGCTCTTTTTTTGTTCTGCAATCGTCAAGTACTTTTATGTTTTTTTCTGTTAAGTCTGTGAAAATATTTGAATTATTACTAATTTCTAACTCTTCGTAAGTTTTCCCGAATAAACTTGTAAAACCATTATTAGCCCAAAGAATTTTTCCTGTTTTATCGGTTAAAGCAATAGAATTTTCAGTATAATTTAATATCATTCCAAGCTTTTTTACCTCAAATTTTTTCAATTCCAACTCTCGTTCCTGAATTTTCACTAACTGTATAACTTCTTTAATTTTATTATGATAAATAAAAAATATCATAAAAACTACAAAAATCATAAATATGAAAGCTATCAAAAAAATATTTTTCAATAATCTTTGAGTTTCAATTTCAAAATTATTATTTATTGAACTTTGTTGCAAAATCTCAGTATTTGAGTTAAACTGTAAACTATCGTTTAATGGTTGCTGTGCTATACTATAGTTTACTGATATTAAAACAACTAAAATTATTAATATTATATTTTTTTTCATTTTACTGAACTTAAATAATTTATAACAAAGATAAAAAATTGAATAAAATAATTGAATATTTTTGCAATTAAATTTTTTATTTTTAACTTGTCCTTTCAAATTTACAATATATGAAAGTTATTTTAGACAAAGATTTTGCCAAGATTTCGCTTTACGAAGATTTTAAAATTTTAGAAGTTATCTGGAAGCGTAAAGTAACCGCAGAAGAATATAAATATACTTTTGAATTTGCTGTAATTTTTTCAGAAGAAAACGCTGGTAGTGCAGAAAATTTTATTTCCGATATTAGATTACAGGGCATTGTTGGACCAGCAGAAAGAAAATGGTTTCAGGAAATTATGATTCCACGTGCCACAAAATCAGGTGTAAAACACGCAGCTGTTGTTTTTTCTGGAGGAGTTTTTGCTAAATACTATTTGAATAATATTACTGGAACCACAAAAAAACTTGGCATTGATATGAAATTTTTCAATGATTTAAATCAAGCCCACGAGTGGATTAAGTCTTTTTATTAATATTAAGAAATTGCTTCGTAAATTGATGGCGACTATTAACCAACCAAACTTTCATACCTTAGGAACTTTTTGATGTACGTTATGAGTTTATAAAAAGTACATCAAAAAAACATAAAGTTAAATTATTAGGCTCTATTTAAATATATTGTTTGTTAAATAATTTTGAAATTTCAAATATATGAATATTCCTTAATTACATCAGAATTCCAATTTTGAGATTTCCACGTTT
>Ga0316608_1001266_pt1 | contig 10348 bp, 3 predicted proteins | sample MIS2016152B_MG_FD_207673 | JGI IMG/M metagenome (GOLD analysis project Ga0316608, IMG submission 207673) | Microbial mat bacterial communities from Middle Island sinkhole, Lake Huron, Michigan, United States - MIS.2016.152B | ecosystem: Environmental > Aquatic > Freshwater > Lake > Sediment... | reverse complement strand
GGAAAAGTTCCGGCAATTTCAAGGAAAGCCCTGTTGTTTCGGCTCTGAAAACCGTCATGGTATCTGTAAAAATTTCCCATATCACCTTTGCAGGCGGCTCTTTGTAATTGCCTGCCTGAAATTCACGCTCCGAAGTCATGGTAATTGTCGGTTTTGATACAGCCAGAGCTTCAATCGCCATATTTGCCGAATTTGCACATCCGCCGGCACCTTTTACTGTCAGTACAACCGCATAAGTTCCCGGATTCGTATAAGTGTGGCTCTGAATCTGACCCGTTGCGGTCGAGCCGTCCCCGAAATTCCATTGATATGTCTGACCCTGAGATTCAGATGCGTCAAAACTGACTGTGAACGGTACAGTTCCGCTTGCCGGAGTTGCTTTGATTTTGGCAGCCGCAACACAGGGAGCGGCGGTAACTGTGATAGATTTCTGCATCGTATTCTTGCATTCGCCGACACCGGCTGCTGTCAGAATTATCGTATAAGTTCCGGGCTGAGAATAGATATGACTCAGTTCTTTGCCGGTTATGCCGTCTCCGTAATCGAAGGAAAGCTCGCCTGTTGATCCGTCCGTATTCAGGCTTACCGACAGAGGCGCCTGACCGTTTTCAGGCTGAACTGTAAAATTCGCAACAGCAACACACGGCGCCTGCGTTACGGTAACGGTCTTTTCCATTAAGGTTTTGTAGCCGCTGATGCCGGTGGCTGTGAGAACAACCTTGTAAGTTCCGGGCTGAGTGTAAGTATGACTCAATGCCTTGCCGGTCGTGCCATCGCCGTAATCAAAGGAAAGTTCGCCGATTGTTCCCTGAGTATCGAAACTCACTGTCAACGGCGCATTGCCGGTTATCGGCTGAACTGTGAAAGCTGCGGCGGAATCAGCATAAGATGTCCAGTCTGTTGTTCCCGTATCAACAGGTACGACCGGCGGTGTTACATTATTCCCGACCGTGAACTGCGTAACATCGCTCCAATCCGACCAACTTCCGTAATTGTCTCTGTATCTGACTTGCCAATAATAAGAACTTCCGTCAGTCAAGGCATCCTGCAAAGAATAAGATATCGAAGCTGCGGTTTTGCCGGAATTGTGGACGATAGAATCACAGCTTTTATCAAAACAAACCCGCCACTGAGAATTCAGATGCGTATTTCCCAGATCAGCGTCAGCAAAAGGTGAAGCTATAAAAGAAGGCGTCAGAGATACGCCGGCAGCATTGGCATAAGGCGTTGTATTAACCGGCTTGTTCGGTTTTGCATTATCCTTCAATGCAAGCCCGCCTACATTCACAATTTTGCCGTTCACATTGCGGTCATTGTCTCCGGTATCTCCGTCTTTCAGATACAGCGTCATCTTGTAATTATCCGGGTCAAGCACAGCGCCGGTCTGTCCGTTATATTTGAACTCATACCAGTGGTCTGCCGGATTGTCAGCCGTTGCGCCGAATTTCCAAAATGAATTTATCGCAACACTGCCCGGATATTTTATTGTAACCGTTGCTTTCTGACTGTTGTTCAAAGTCAGATTGAATTCTGTCAATCCTGCCGGAAAACTTACCTTATCCGGCAAAGCAGATACCGATTCAGGCACTTGTGAAAAAGTTCCTGAAAAAGCACCGTTATCTGTTTCCATAACAATTGTTGCGCCGTTGACTGCAGAATACAAAACCACAACCGCCGGATTGTTTTCAGCATTCATGTTTTTCTCATAAGAATCAACACTTCCGTCTCCGTCAGTGTCCGCATCCGTTGTGTTTGTCAGTGTTGCACTTGCAGGATATTGTCCTGTATCTCCGGCGACAAAATCAGCCTTACCGTTCAATGTCGTATATAATGCAGCATTGTCTTTTACCTTCAGCATGATATACACAAATTTGCTGCTGACGCCTGCGATTGCGCCCAATGTCCATTTATTGCTCAATCCGGTATCCGGCGCAGGTGAAGCAGATACAAATTCTGTTTCAGCAGGATAGGTCAAAGTCAGAACCGCATTCGGGGCTTCTTCAAAACCGCTATTCATCACCCGTATCTGATACAAAAGCTTATTGCCCAAAGCAACAAAGCCGGGACTGCCTGCCGCAGCCATCTCAATCTTTACTTTCGGGCGAAATGAAGCTTTCAGTTCAGACGGTGCGCTGATATTAACCGGCGGATTATCCGATGTTACCAGAATAATGTTCGTCAACCTGACTTCGGACACTATATCAACAGCCTTTGTTTTAAAGCTGATTTCTGCCAACACGCCTTCGCCTGTGGGACCATCCTGCGAACCGGTTGTCGAAACTCCGAATGCCACTCCGCCTGATATGTTCAAAGTGCCAAGCGGTTCAACTTTTCTTCCTGTTGATGTCAGAAAATCTCCAGCCTTGACTGATATAAGTTCAAGAGCATTGCTGTCATAAAAGCAATTGAACTGAAAACCGCCCAGTTTTGTAACATCTTTGACCTGAACCTTCAGCGTAACATCCTGACTTACCGACAAAACAGTTGTTGCAGACGGCTCAATCGAAAGAGTTGCCCCGAAAGCAGCAGCACAAGTCATAATGATTGCGGTAAAAACAACGATTCCGATGAATCCGAACTTTCCTGACGTATTTCCTGCGTACATTTTCGCTCCTCCCAGTCTTTTTCAGCCGAGCGATAAATCGCCCGGCTAGAAGCTCAAGCCCGCTGAAGCGGACTGATAATAGCAGGCTTCAGCCTGCTTAGGCTTATAGCCCTGAAATTTATTTCGGGGCGTAAATAGAGGGCGGCACACCCCATGCACCGCCCATCGCATAGTTCGTTAATTGGTTGCCTGCATCTGAACAATTACCGCCATCACATCCCAGACATCTATACAGCCGTTATGATTAAAATCAAGTGCCTGATTATACCTTGTATCTCCGACACAGGTATTCCAAATCCTGATAATATCCATAAGGTCAGCATCCGTAACCTTTGAATCATGGTTGACATCATAGAACGCAGCCTCGTCTTTAGAGTCATTCGGATTCTTCTTCTGATCAATTTCAACATTGTCAGGCGTACCGCCGCCGTCAGTGTCAGTCATCGTAGGATTGGTATGGTATTTGTTGGCTTCATCCCCGTCATTGATGCCGTCTCCGTCTGTATCAGCGATATACGGCACAGTTCCCTTCTGAAATTCCTGAAGGTCAGTCAAGCCGTCTCCGTCTGTATCAACTGCACCGGGATTGCTATTAAGAGGATGAATGCCGTTAGGATGCAAGCCGTTCAGTTCTTCCCATGCGTCAGGCATTCCGTCTTCGTCCTTATCAACCATAGCGGCAACGCTTACAGCAGGAACCTTGAACTCACGAGTAAACTGGTCGCTGTTTTCCGTATATCCGTCAGCGTAAACCACGACATTATGTTCACCGGTGCCTTTGAATGTATAATATCCTCCGTACACGCCGTCATTTGCTGCACCATCTCCGTGCTGACCGTCATCAGACAACTCAACCCATTCTTCAGTCTGAGCCGAACTATCTGACCTTGTTGTTTTTACCGCCGTATAAGACACTTTGGCGCGAACCTTGACGCCTGAAACAGCTTTGCCCGCACTTATTGCTGTGTAAAGCTTGCCTTTGTCTCCTACCTTGTAGCCGCTGTTGTCAAGCCCGGCTTTTACAGAAATAGAAGATTTAGCAGATATGGTGAAATCTGCTTTTGTCGCAGTATCACTTTGCAGCATCACTTTCCATTCTCCGGGTTTACCGTTGGGAATATTGAATGAAAGCGAATTTCCTGACTGAGAGAGCGTGATACCATAAGGATTCGGTTTATCCTTATAAATTTTGATGATTGAGCCATCCGGCATTTGAAGGCTTACAGATAACTTGTCCGCCGGAATATCGGAATTGACCTGAACATAAACATCATCGGTAATGGAACTGTCAATTCTGAAAATCTTCTCCGCCGCCTTGCCCGGTGTCAGCGTAATAGAGCCGACTCCCAGACCGGAGCGTCCCGCAGCAGTATCTGCCACCTGACCGAATGCTTTACTCAACTCGCTTTCTGATGAATCTGCAATATAGTGGTAAGTTCCGTTAGTGTTTGACGCAATAGCTTCTAACAGCTTGGAGTCAACATCACTGCCAAGTCCGATTGTATGAACAACTCTGTTTTCCGCTTTTAATGTTTGTTCCAGAGTTGTATCCCAAGTTCCTTTTCCATCAGTCAGCATCACAATTGTAGATGAAGAAACCTGTCCCGCAACTTTATCCAACAGAAAACGAGCGCCTTTACTTGCTTTGTTGGCAGCACCTGCTCCTATACCGGAAGTCAGATTTGTTCCACCGCCGCAAGAGGGACAAGCACTATTTTTTGAAGCAGTTATCTTATCAATCTGGTCTATGAACTCCTGCCGATTGCCTGCGGTCAGCGCAGTTATATCCTTCATAACATAAGGAGAAGTATATGTAGAATCAGTATCTGAAAAAACAATAATTCCCAGATAACTTCCATTGCCGACAAGACTTATGTAGTATTTCGCAGCAGCCTTTGACACATCTATCTTTTTTACTGTTCCGTCAGGAATATAGCTATCCATACTCCCGCTAACATCCAACACCAGCACAGACGCATTGCCACTGCCCATTCCGGTTCCGACTTTCAGATTGAGCGGTGTAGGAGGTGTCGTAGGAGACACAGCTTTTTCCCCATAAACCTCCAGTGTCAAATCATAATCACCCGAAGCAAGGTCAGTCGGTTTTTCAACAGTCAGTTCATATTGCCCCAAGCCTTTGGAAACAAAGGTAATGTTTTTCAAAAGCGTTCTGGCAGGCGAAGTTTCAACATACAGCTTGACGCCTGCGCTGGCTATGGATTCCGTAACTGCCGAAGAAAATCTGACAGTTATATCAGCATCTCCGTAAGTTATCGGATTGTCCTTATCCAAAACAGGACAGACCAATTCTTTTTCAGTGGTTGCGATGGTAACAGGCTTTGTGGTGCTTTTGTCATAAGCAAACCGAACCATATCAACCAATTGCGCTCTGGTAGGAAATTTTCCCCAGTCAGCAGATGAAGTAAGCGGCGATATTTCACCAAACACCGGATAGCCTGTGTGGACAGACGCATCGCCCTCCCAGAATTTCCGATATGTTTCGGGCCATGCTTTGGAAGCATCTTCAAACTTTGATTCCAGCTTGAACGATTTTACAATGATTTTGGTTGCTTCTGCAACATTGATGATATTCTGAGGCTTGAACTCTCCGTCAGGATAGCCATTTATGATTCCTAAAGAGACTTTTGTAGAACCTTTGGGGACTCCGGCACTGTAAATAAATGCCCATGCCCAGTCTTTTCCGTCTAATGCAAGTTCATACTTATACGCTGTCCCCTTGCCTTTTCCCGGATCATCATTGAACCGGTCAGTATCCGATGTCGGCATAGAAGCAGCATCAAGCTTGCCAATTCCGGCAGCCAGCATGACATACTTCAAAAGCTCCGCACGGCTGATTTTTTCTTCGGGTCGGAAATACTGATCCGAATAACCCATCAGAATCTTGATAGGGTTGTCTCTTGTAACTGTGTCGGTATTGGCACCCCACATAACAGAGGCATAATATTTGTGATCCGCAGGAACATCAATAAAGTGCTGAGTGTCACGGATAAATACAGCTTTATTTGAATTATCGGTCGTGAAATGCCCGCCTTTCACCATCAAATAAGGCTTGTTATTAGCATCTTGATAAAAGGCTTTTGGAAATTCAAAAACACCAACTCCTCCTTCTTTTAGATACTCATCTATGATAGATTTTGGCGCCGCAATTATGCCGGTTATTTTGCCAGTTCCTCCCAAATGAGTATTTTGGTTCGGTGAATCAGTAAGCCATATTATGTCAATTTCTTTATCAAGATCGCCAAAAGGCATCTTTGTTGCGTCTTTCAGCGTCAATCTGAGTCTGCCTTCATTTTCAGCCCAGCCGCCACGATCAACCGCTTTAGCCAAACCGGGAGGAGATGCCTTTAACCATTGGCTTAGAATTTGTCCGTTCGACAGAATTGAAATCGGTTCAGCATACAGGTCTGAAAATGCAACCTTGAAAACATTATCACATTCTGATTTTGAAATTTCTGAACATTCATTAAAGTTCAGTATATCCATGCGGATTTGCTCAAACAACGGGTCGTTTTCAAACTTCATTTCTGCTGTTGCATCAGGAAAATGAACACTTTTATAGTATTCAAGAAAAAAGGCACTGCTAATAAAGCCGATACCATCATCAGAAAAAGCTCCAGCAGTCTTATTCCGTCTGTAGTTGAAATCATCTATGTCGCCATTACCATATCCGCCACTCAGCATTCGGTCATGGTGGTAGTCATAGATGATTCTTATTTTTGCTTTCCAGTCATTTTCGCTACGATAGACGTAGTTTTTCTTCAAGTCGTCCATTTTAATGTAATTGGGCAAGTCCCATGAATATTCACTATTCAGTTTATCGGATGATGTAATTGTTGCTTCCATCCGATTACCTCTCTTGAAATCAAGAATTCCAGATGATACTGGGACAACACAATCATTAAATTGGTAACCATTTGCTACTTGATAATCTAACGCAACCTCAGATGGCGGCAGTAAACTAACCCCGGTAGCTTCACCTATATAACGAGCAGCTTGATCAAATGAAGCAGTCGTATCCTTTAAGGTGTTATTCCATGTGCCGAAAGGTGGCAGGTTACCATTAACGCTAAAGGCAGCTTTTTTTACTACAAAACCAGTATAGAAGATATACTTATCTTTTGCCATATCCTTCTTACTGGTATCAAAAAATTTATTTAGCCAAGACAACCAATAATTTGAAATAACAGGAACTTTTGCCTCATCTCCTATATCTGGTATATAGGAAGGCTTGATTCCTAATTGTTGAATATAATAATAGTCAAAATATTGACTTTTCTCATCATATATCTTTGATTTTATGTTTGCCATAAAACCAGAACCTACTGTTAGAACGGCAGAACCTACCGCATTCCTTTGCAACAAAAGTTCCTTTGCCAACCAATTATTAACTGCTACATCATTCGCAGTAGCATTATTAATTAAACCATCATAATTATCGGGCATAAGATCACATGCTCCGGGTGTATATACATCCTTACCTTGAACCCGTTCAGCTAATATACTAGTGTCGACAAGACTAGCGATAGCTCCTGGAGATCCATGATGAACACCAGCCAGAGATATGAATTTCTGAACTTTATCCAACATCAACTTATCCTGATTGTGTTGGTCTTTATAAGTGTAATTTTCCATCAAATCACGGGATACCAGCGTTCCCATGCTGTGCGCTATGATAATTATCTTACCGTTATCATAGCCATTCCTCAGACAATCATCTTTGCCTTTCAATTCATCAATCAAATCTTTCAACATTCGGGCGTTGAAATTGATATGCTTATAAGTAGGATAGTGATAGACATAAGGCTTGAACTTTTTGAAGTCTTCACCATGATACTTATACATATAAGTCAGCAAGTTCCGCCAGTAAGCTTCAGCGGATGATGGCGAATCAGAACCCTTCCCATCTTTATCATAGTCAAGCAAAATAGAAAAAGCATCGCTTCTATCTCCCTGCCATCCATGAATGAATATTATGGGGGTACGAGAAGAATCAGCAGGTCTGTTGGCACTATTATCTTTGAACATTTTGCCAATAGTGCCTTCGTTATTTCTCTGAGCATCTTTAAATGGCTGCGATTCTTCAGAGCCATTGGGTACCAGTCTTAATCTTGTGCTATCCCAAACATAATCTTCCGGCGAATAAAGCATGTGAGAAGGCAGCAACTTATCAAGGGATTGAGATGAACTCTGTCCATAGTCTTTTACAAGAAAGTCATCCTTATACTCTTGATAAAGCACATTGTCATAATTAGGAGAGTTCTGAGTCGGAAACTTTGTTTTGAGACTTTCAAATTGCTTTTGAGAAACAGGGTCAGAATTTGCATAATCAGGAAGCGTATCGCTATTCATCTTCATAGCGAATTGCTTGCCGGTTGGGTCATAAGAGGGCAATTTTGTGAAAAATTCGATTTCACTCTGGTGTAGTTCCCCAATCTCGATCTTTATCTGTCCCTGAATGACATAGAATTTAAAACCTTCTATTTGGGCAGTACCAGATGTCGGTCCGCCGCAAGCTTTAGACAAATTCACTGTTACAAATTCAGCTCTGGCAATTGCTGAAGTTGAAGTATTATCTCCCCTTCCAAGCACATACACAAAGTCATTGAAATTTTTGAGACTTTGGATATTTTCAAGTTCCTTGTTCTTATCAATATTTATCCAATAATTATAAGGATAGAGCAAACTGTTGTTATCTTGGCACTGAAACTGTTTTTCTTTTCCTACATAAAACAGTTCTGTCGCATCTCCCGGATCCCACGGAGGCTGCTCTCCTTCCTTAAAAGTCTGTGAGTCTCTCAACCTCCCATCCCCGCCGATAATCCGGGCATTGGCTTCGATTTCGCTTCTTGTTTTTGTGGGCGGTTCATAAATGACGGTCTGCGGCTCGTTGTTTTTCCAAATCCGATACACCACCAGCGACACGGGAGCGGGCTTTACGTTTTTATCGGCATTTTCGGCAGCATACACGAACAGCTTGAAATAATGCGGAGAAACAATCTGTGCAATGGCTTTTTCCAAAGGCACAGCTTCAAAGGATACGGCTTTGACCGTATTGTTCGGGGTTGTCAGATATTGTTCCAAAGAGACTTTGACACCCGCAGCTTGTCCGATGTCTTTCAGGGCGTCAGTTAACGGTGTTCCTTCCGGCAAAGAACCGGATACAGAGTTTTCAGCAGGGTTAAATGTGATGAACGGTGAAGCAAAGACTGTTGAAGGGATTAATGCAAATGCACCTATCACTATCAGGCTACAGATAGATAGATAGATAGATAGATAGATAGCCTCTTAAATCATTGAATTTACAGCAAAAATCTTTGAACAATTTCGACATCATGACACATCTCCTTTTTTGTTTTTTGGGGTTAAAGCCCTGAAACCGATTTCAAGGCTTAAAAACAGATTTTTGTCAACACGCCAACGCCTGTTTTGCAGGCTCGGATTGAAACATTTCAAGCTTTCCGAGTGATCTGATACATCTTTGTTTCAATTCATATTCATCAATGTCGTCTTCATCACACAATTCCGGTTCATTACAGAATGCATCAACATCAGCAAAGATTTCATCAAGAATAACAAACTCCTGTTTCACTCTGCCGCTGTCATTTTTAAAAAGCTTCAGATATTCTTTTTCAAAGATTTCGGACTTGATTTTTCCTCTGACGAAAGCATCTATCAATACTATATATTTTCTGAGTTCCGTATTTTGCATTTCAGACACCTCCTAATTTGGCAGATTCAAGAACCATCTGTAATTGCTGCTGATTCAATTTCCAACCGCTTATAAAATTTTCATCAAGGTCTGTAATAACATTAAGCCGGGTCTGGGTATTGACATGGAAAACACACTCCTTTCCCCGATAACTTCCTTCAAATACTTTATTTTCCTGATTATTCATAAATTTTCTGATGGCTTGTTCAAATTTAACAGCATTCGCTTCACTGTAACTTCCGTATATTCCGAAATCCGAAGCATGCTTGAATTTTTTCTGAATCTGCCGATGGCTTATCCTTATCTGACGCAACACAAATACCGGTTTCATTTTTCAAGGTTATTCTCTTCCTGTTTCATTTTGAAATAGCTTTGAGTTGAGAAGCGGCTTCTTTTCAGAAATCCTCTGGCTTCTCTGATGGATTTTGGGTGGTGATTTCTGATTGAATATTGTGCTTATCCTGATTTAAGTGGCATGTCAAGAAAAATAATGAAGCGGGATTTTTTAATCATGGCAATCTTCAAATCCTGTGAATCATGGTTCAGGACAGCTTTGATTACCATGCTTTTAATTCAACTTCCAGCTTTTTCAGAATCGCTCTGAGTTCTTTGGGGGTTTGGTCAAGAAGCTTCTTCTCAGGCGTAATCGGATGTTTCAGCAGACGTTGTGCAAGATGAATTTTGCCGATGATTTTGCCTTTTCCGATGCCTTCGATGCGTCCTTCGATGCGTCCTTTCTGAAGCCCCTCTTTCATCACTTTTCTGGTCTTCATCCGAATAAGCTGTCTGACAGCAACTGTTTCCTCAAGCGGCGTGAGCTGTATCATCCTCCGTACCTCCTTAAGCGTCATTTTGGAAAAACGGCTCAAAATAGCATTTTCCAGAAGTTCTATCAATACCTTTGTCATACTTTCCGAAAGTTTCAGCGAATCAATCTCAGCTTTCCACTGAGGAACGGCTTCGGGCAGTTTCTCTTTATCTTCCAAAATCAGAGGTTTCAATATCGTAAGCGG
>Ga0316608_1001263_pt1 | contig 10358 bp, 9 predicted proteins | sample MIS2016152B_MG_FD_207673 | JGI IMG/M metagenome (GOLD analysis project Ga0316608, IMG submission 207673) | Microbial mat bacterial communities from Middle Island sinkhole, Lake Huron, Michigan, United States - MIS.2016.152B | ecosystem: Environmental > Aquatic > Freshwater > Lake > Sediment... | reverse complement strand
TACTTCAAACACAAAGGTTTTGAAAACGTCTATCAACTCGAAGGGGGAATTATAGAATACACCCGACAAGTCAAAGCCGAAGGTCTAGAAAGCAAATTTATTGGCAAAAACTTTGTTTTCGACCATCGCTTGGGCGAAAGAATCACCGATGATATTGTCTCGCAATGCCATCAATGCGGAAAACCTTGCGATGTGCATACGAATTGCGTGAACGAAGGTTGCCATTTGCTTTTTATCCAATGTGAGGATTGCAAAACTGCCATGGAAGGTTGTTGTTCCTCGGAATGTGTTGATGTAATTCATCTTTCGGAAGAAGAACAAAAGGAAATTCGTAGAGGTGTTAAAAATGGAAATAAAATTTTCAAAAAAGGAAAATCTGATGTTTTGACTTTTAAGATATAGATTATTTATCCCCACGGTTGAAACCATGGGCAATGGAAAAAAAACAAGCTCAAATAAAAAACAACCATAACCCACGGTTTCAACCGTGGGATTAAAAAATTAATATGACAACAACCCATAAAATAGAGCTAATGGCTCCGGCCGGAAATTTTGAATCGCTTCAAGCAGCCATTGACAATAATGCGGATTCGGTTTATTTTGGTGTAGAACAATTGAATATGCGCGCCCGAGCAACGGTAAATTTTACGATGGGTGATTTGGAAGCAATTGCCCGACGTTGTGAAACCAAAAAAATTAGAACGTATTTGACTTTAAACACTATTATTTACGATCACGATTTATCGGTCGTAAAAACATTATTGGCCAAAGCCAAAGAAGCTAATATTACTGCAGTAATCGCCTCTGACCAAGCGGTGATTGCCATGGCAAGAGGCATAGGTATGGAAGTTCATATTTCGACCCAATTGAATATTACCAATATCGAAACCATAAAATTCTACAGTCTATTTGCCGATACGATGGTTTTAAGCCGTGAATTGAGTTTGCGTCAAGTGAAAAATATTACTATACAAATCGAAAAAGAACAAATCAAAGGACCAAACGGGAAATTGGTAGAAATAGAAATCTTTGGTCACGGTGCTTTGTGTATGGCGGTTTCTGGAAAATGTTATTTGAGTTTACATTCGGATAATTCATCGGCAAATCGTGGGGCTTGCAAGCAAAATTGCCGCAAAAAATATACGCTTACCGACCAAGAAACTGGTTTCGAAATAGAAGTGGATAACGAATATTTATTGTCACCCAAAGATTTGTGCACGCTAGATTTTCTGGATCAAGTGATAGATTCTGGCATTCAAGTTTTGAAAATCGAAGGTCGTGGACGTGCTCCTGAATATGTGGCAACAGTAATCAAAACCTATCGTGAAGCCATAGACAGTTATTATGAAGGTACTTTCTCGAAAGAAAAAGTAGCCGTTTGGATGGAAGCTTTGGGTACGGTTTACAATCGTGGTTTTTGGTCGGGCTATTATTTGGGACAAGAATTGGGCGAATGGAGCGATGTTTCAGGATCGATGGCAACCCAGAAAAAAGTATATGTGGGGAAAGGAACCCATTATTTTCCCAAAGCTTCTGTTGGACAATTCAAAATTGAGGCTTATGACATTCAAATTGGAGATAAAATATTGGTTACAGGTCCAAGCACCGGAGCGCAAGAAATGATTATCGAGGAAATGTATGTCAATGATACCGAAGCCGAAAAAGCCACCAAAGGAGATGACTGCACTTTAAAATTGCCTTTCAGAATTAGAATGTCCGACAAATTATATAAAATCGTAGAAGCCTAATGGTCATTGTAACACTCCAAAGAGCCAAATGTATTGGGTGCAATTATTGTGTTGAAATGGCTCCCGTTCAATTTCAAATGTCCAAAAAAGACGGCAAATCGGTATTAATCAAAAGTGTCAATGCCAAAGGTTTTTTTACTTTAAAATCTCCTGACCACTCCATAACCGAAAGTTGCGAATTGGCTGCCAAAGCTTGTCCGGTGAAAATTATTTCGGTGAAGGAAACCTAACAAAAAAAACAGAATTTTACATAAAAAACAGTATCATTTTCTGTAAAAGAGGAATTGATGGTTTTTGTTTCAAAACTTGAAAACTTAAACTTGAAACTTGAAACTAAAAATAATATCTTTACAAACTAAACGTTTACAAACTTAAATTGCGTCTATCGCAATACGACATATAAAATTATGGCATGTACAAGTTGTTCAACTTCTGATGGAGGTGCTCCAAAGGGTTGTAAAAATAATGGGACTTGCGGCACCGATAGCTGCAACAAATTAACGGTTTTCGACTGGCTTTCCAATATGAGTTTACCCAATGGCGAAGCTCCTTTTGACTGTGTAGAAGTACGATTCAAAAACGGGCGAAAAGAATTTTATCGCAATACCGAAAAACTCACTTTAAGCATTGGCGACATTGTTGCTACCGAAGCTTCACCAGGACACGACATTGGAATTGTTACACTTACAGGCGAGTTGGTAAAAATCCAAATGAAGAAAAAAGGAGTCAATCATTTGAATACCGATGTCCCTAAAGTTTATCGAAAAGCCTCTCAAAGAGACATAGATATTTGGTCTTTGGCACGAGATAAGGAAGAACCGATGAAGGTTCGGGCGCGTGAATTAGCCATTGCCCAAAAATTGGAAATGAAAATTTCCGATATTGAATTTCAAGGCGATGGGTCCAAAGCTACTTTCTATTATACAGCTAATGACAGAGTCGATTTTAGACTTTTAATTAAAGATTTTGCGAAAGAATTCAGCACCAGAGTCGAGATGAAACAAGTAGGTCTTCGTCAGGAAGCATCTCGTCTGGGAGGCATTGGATCTTGCGGAAGAGAATTGTGTTGTTCCACTTGGCTAACCGATTTTAGAAGCGTCAATACCTCGGCAGCACGTTACCAACAATTGTCCTTGAACCCACAAAAACTGGCTGGTCAATGCGGAAAATTAAAATGCTGTTTGAATTATGAACTCGACACCTATATGGATGCCTTGAAAGGATTTCCAAGTTTTGAAACCAAATTAGTGACCGAAAAAGGAGACGCTATTTGTCAAAAACAAGATATTTTCAAAGGATTGATGTGGTTTGCTTATACCAATGATTTTGCCAATTGGCATACCCTAAAAATCGAGCAAGTCAACGAAATCATCGCCGAAAATAAACTCAAAAACAAAGTAATTTCTCTTGAAGAATATGCCATTGAAATTGTTCAAGAGCCAGAAAAACACTTCAATAACGCTATGGGTCAAGAAAGTTTAACCCGTTTTGACCAACCCAAGAAAAAGAACAAATCTAATAAAAAAAGAAAAAATGGGGATAATTTGATTGTTGCAAATAACAATGGCAATAACAATGGCAATAACAATGGCAATAGCAATGGTAATGGCAATAGCAATGGTAATAGCAATAGCAATGGTAATAAAAATAGAAATGGTAATAACAATAGAAATAGGCAAAATAACAATTTAAAACCTTCAGCTACAAACGAGAATAAACCAGCAATAACAAGAAAACCCATAATTATTACTAGAAATGAGAATAAGGAATAACGCATTACTTATTATAATCGTGATTCTCTTTTTTTCTTGTGACAAAAAAAGGGTTTTTGACGAATATAAATCAGTAGGAAGAGCTTGGCACAAAGACAGTATTGTATCATTTAATTTACCCGAATTAGACTCGACAAAACGATACAATCTTTTTGTAACTTTGAGAGACAATAACGATTACCCCTTCAATAATATATTTTTGATTGTGGCTTTAGAAATGCCAAATGGTTTTACAAAAGTAGATACGCTAGAGTATCAAATGGCGAATCCTGATGGTTCACTGATGGGAGATGGTTTTTCGGATTTAAAAGAAAACAAACTTTTTTATAAAGAAAAAGTACGATTTAGAGGAAAATACAAAGTGAATGTCAAACAAGCGGTTAGAGAAAACGGCAAAGTTCCAGGAATTATAAAATTAGACGGAATTACAGAAGTGGGTTTTAGAATAGAAAACTTAGATTAAAAACTAATTATGGCAATTCAAAAAAACAATATTCAGACAAAAAATATCGAAAAGGACATTAACTACTACAAAAAGAAATTTTGGAAAATTTTCTTTTATGGACTAGGAGGCATATTATTATTTTTCTTATTTGCCTCTTGGGGACTATTTGGTTCGATGCCTTCATTTGAGGATTTAGAAAATCCAGATTCTAATTTAGCGACTGAAATTATTTCATCAGACGGAGTGATTTTGGGAAAATATTTCGAAAAAAACAGGTCGCAATTAAAATATTCCGACTTGCCAAAAAACCTTGTCGATGCGCTGGTAGCAACCGAAGATGTGCGTTTTTACGAACATTCAGGAATAGACGGCAGAGGAACTTTAAGAGCTGTTTTCAGTTTAGGAACAAGCGGAGGAGCAAGTACCTTAACACAACAATTGGCCAAACAATTATTCCACGGCGAAGGCTCCAAATTTCTGCCTTTTAGAATTGTCCAAAAAATGAAAGAATGGATTATCGCCATTAGATTGGAACGACAATATACAAAAAACGAAATCATCGCCATGTATTGCAACGTCTATGATTTTGGAAATTATTCGGTTGGAGTGAGTTCGGCAGCGCAAACTTATTTTTCAAAAGCACCCAAAGATTTAACCATTGACGAATCGGCAATATTAGTCGGAATGTTTAAAAATTCAGGTTTGTACAATCCTGTCAAAAATCCGCAAGGCGTTAAAAACCGTAGAAATGTGGTGCTTTCGCAAATGGAAAAAGAGGGGATTATTACCGAAGGACAAAAAGAAAAATTGCAAGCTTTACCAATCTCCTTAAAATTCAAACTCGAAAGTCACCGCGAAGGAACAGCCACCTATTTCAGAGAATATTTGCGCGATTATTTGAAAAAATGGATGGAAGAAAACAAAAAACCCGATGGGTCGGATTATAACATCTACAAAGACGGTTTGAAAATCTACACCACCATCGATTCCAGAATGCAATTGCACGCCGAAGAAGCCGTTGAAAAACACATGGCAAACTTGCAAGAGCAATTTTTCGATGAATCCAAAAACAATAAAAATGCTCCATTTGTAAACATTTCGAAAGCCGAAACCGACCGCATCATGAATCAGGCGATGAAAGCCTCCTATCGTTGGACTGTAATGGCAGAAATGGAGAAATCCGAAGAGGAAATCATAGCTTCTTTCAGCAAAAAAACCAAAATGAAAGTCTTCACTTGGAAAGGCGAAAGAGATACCATTATGACTCCTTTTGATTCCATCCGATATTACAAACACTTTCTGCAATCGGGTTTGATGGCTATGGAACCTCAAACAGGTAGCATCAAAGCTTGGGTTGGCGGTATTAATTACAAATATTTTCAGTATGATCACGTTGGTCAAGGTGCAAGACAAGTAGGGTCAACATTCAAACCGTTTGTCTATGCAACCGCTATCGAACAATTGGGAATGTCACCTTGCGATACTATTCTCGACGGACCATTTATGATTCGAAAAGGACGTCATCACGTGACCGAAGATTGGGAACCAAGAAATTCCAATAATTCCTATCGAGGTATGGTCTCCTTGAAACAAGGATTGGCAAATTCTATCAACACCATTTCGGCAAAATTGATTGATAAAACAGGTCCAGAAGCCGTTGTCGAATTAACTCATAAATTAGGCGTAAAATCGGATATTCCTGCACAACCTTCCATTGCTCTTGGAGCCGTTGATATTACCGTAGAAGACATGGTTGCTGCCTACGGAACTTTTGCTAATCATGGCGTTTATGTAAAACCACAATTCATTAGCCGAATCGAAGATAAAAGCGGTGTAGTCATTTACGAACCTATCCCAGAATCACACGATGTGTTGAATAAAGACATTGCTTTTGCAGTAATCAAATTGCTCGAAGGCGTTACCGAAACAGGTTCAGGAGTACGATTAAGAACACAAGGTGGGGGTAGCGGAGACAACCGCTGGACAGGCTATCCGTATATGTTTACCAATCCAATCGCCGGAAAAACCGGAACCACACAAAATCAGTCCGATGGTTGGTTTATGGGAATGGTACCTAATCTAGTTACTGGAGTTTGGGTAGGTTGCGAAGACCGTTCGGCTCGTTTCAAAAGCCTAACTTATGGTCAAGGAGCTACAGCAGCCTTGCCTGTTTGGGGCTATTTTATGAAACTTTGTTACGAAGATGAAACCCTAAAAGTGTCCAAAGAACCTTTTGACAGACCTTCCAATCTTTCTATAAAAGTAGATTGTTACACCCGTCCAGCAGTTGTAAAAGACACCACGGTTGTAGAACAAGAAATTGAGGAATTCGGGTTGTAGTTTTTTTAACCTTTAACCCTGACAGGGTTTTGAACCCTGTCAGGGTTAAGATTCAAAATCCAATGATGATCAACAAAAAAGTAAACAACGTACAAGAAGCGCTCCAAGGAATCGAAGATGGAATGACCTTAATCTTGGGTGGTTTCGGATTGTGTGGCATTCCCGAAAACGCCATTGCCGAACTCGTCAAAAAAGAAACGACCAATCTCACCTGTATTTCCAACAATGCCGGAGTAGATGATTTTGGTCTAGGATTGCTTTTGCAAAAACACCAAATCAAAAAAATGATTTCTTCTTATGTGGGAGAAAATGCCGAATTCGAACGCCAAATGCTTTCTGGCGAACTCGAAGTAGAACTCATCCCGCAAGGAACTTTAGCCGAACGTTGTCGTGCAGCCCAAACTGGAATTCCTGCTTTTTTCACACCGGCAGGTTTCGGAACCGAAGTTGCCATTGGCAAAGAAACCCGAGAATTCAACGGAAAAATGCACGTAATGGAATTGGCTTTCAAAGCTGATTTTTCGATTGTAAAAGCATGGAAAGGCGACACAGCAGGAAACCTCATCTTCAAAGGAACCGCCCGAAATTTCAATCCCTGTATGGCTGGGACTGCCAAAATCACCATCGCCGAAGTAGAAGAATTAGTCGAAGCAGGAACTCTCGACCCCAACCAAATTCATACTCCCGGAATCTTCGTGCAACGCATCTTTCAAGGGGAAAAATATGAGAAAAGGATTGAGAAGAGAACGGTGAGGGAAAAATAGTGTTTAGTCGCTGTTTTCAGTTTGAAAACAATAATGAATTTTTATGTATTTAACAACACCTTAAAACCAAAATAGACTAAAGAAAAAATGAAAGTTATCAAAAATAATAATAGAATTTTTCTTCCCGATTGGCAAAAATTCAAACCAAAAACAATCAATTCTAAAACGGATATTTACTATTTAAGCATTTGCAATAAAGTATTCACTACTTTAAAAAACACAAATAATCAAATCATTTTTCAAAAACTATCATTAAGTGAAATTAAAGAACTTTGTTGTTTTTTAACTGCTTATTTTGAAGATATTATATCTCAAACTAATATCTGGAAAGCATTTACAACAAAACATTATGAGCTTTATAATTCATTCGTTCCACTTGAATATTCTGAAGAATATTTTGAAGATGAAATAAATTCAGTTGACATTCATTTTTTGATATGGTATTTTGTAAGTATAAAAAATGAAAATTCATTAATAGGTTTTTTTAATAGCTATATTATTGATATTGTAGAAGATATTTATGATGTTTTTGACGATAATTATGATGATGCCCCAGAAAATCAAGTGCTTAAAAATTATTATTTTTTAGACCCAAATGAAAATGATTATTATAAGGTACGCTATTTTATAGAAAAAGTATTCTTTAACAATTATTTATTGAAAATTGATGTGTTTGAAAGATTTCAAGATCAAATAGAATCTGTATCAGAACATCAATATAATGAAAGCTTTGAGGTTGTTTTATATGAATTAAAAGATCAATTTCTGCTAGATACAAAATCAAAATTATTGGCACTTGGCAGTAACGAGTGGGCTGCATATATTGTAGGGAAAAATAACAAGCTTCATAAAGATTTACTCCATATTTCGAAAAAAATCCGAGGCAAATTTTTATTTAAAAATAAAATTGACAGCAAATATGTTTATTTGGAACATATTGCATCTGGTAAAAAATTTAATCTTTTGAAATCATCTTATGACCATCATACTATTCTAAAAAAAGATGCTATTCTAACAATTGGTATTGTAAAATGGCAAAATGAATGGTGGTTTTCTGGAACATCTATAATTTCTCCTTTTGATGCTAATTTAATTTTAGACGAAAAAAACTCAATTGAAAGTAGGCACGAAGTAAGTTTTTTAGAAAATGAAAATGAGATTAAGAAGCATTTAAAATTACAATACGAAAGATTTTTAGCGTACAATAACAATTTACCCCTTACATTTTTAGAAAAAAAGGAGATTAATGATTTTATACATCATTTCTTTGATTATTACAAAAACAAATTAAAATTAAGTAAAAAAGAAATAGAAGAGTCTAACAAAAGAATGAAAAATGAAGGCCTTCGAATAAATGATGCACCAAATTCAATTGAATTTGAGGAGGATTTTGAAACGGGTATTGTTTATTTCAATCCCAATTCGGGAATTGAAATATATTTTGATATTTGTAGTGTTTTGGATTTAAAGTCAAACCCTTATTTTGAAGAAGAAGATTTTAGAAATGATAATTTAGACTTACTTATAAATGATTTTTATTCAACGGAATTTACTAATTATTGCTTTGATATAAACAAAGACAAGCTGGATTATTTAAAATCGTTTTCAGCAAATCAGCTTGATTTTTTTCTTCGCTTTTTCAAAAATAATAACTTCAAAACTATCCCAAAACAAACTTTTGTATAAGGTGTTTCTGGTTTTTAAATTAGATCAATTCAGGATTTTATAAAAACCTGTATATAATAGGAAGTAATAGCAATCGATAAGAAAATGATGAGGGAAACAATAGTATTCAGTATTTAGTGTTCAGTTCGAGAAAGAAAATAGGCTCTTAATATGGAAAAACAAGATGTAAAAATACTGTTCAAATTCTTTAGCAATGTATTAGATGAGTGGACAGTAGAAACAATGTGGGCTACAACAATTAATGCAGAAAAAGGTTTGTACAAACTAGACAATATTCCTTTTTATGCCTCAGTATCTTGTGACGATATCGTATTTGCTGAATATGACCAAGACGAAGAAAGATTAACTTATAGAAAAACCATTGAACATTCAGGAAATTCAACAATACAAGTTGTTGTAGTAAACGAAGAAATTCCAGCAAATGATTTACGGGAAATTTTCAATAATTTTGGTTGTGAATCTGAAAAATTTAATGAAGGTTATTTTGTAATTGAAATTCCAGCGAAAGTAGATTACACACCAATTAGACAAAAGCTTATTGAACTTGAAGAAGATAATATAATCTATTATAGCGAACCTAATTTGTCAAGTAATCATTATTACCTATAAGAATAATATAAAAACTTAATAATCTTTAATTTTTCTTAATGGTTTAAAAAAACATCTATGCTAACAAAAGAACAAATAGCCAAACGCATCGCCCAAGAAGTCAAAGACAAATACTTTGTCAACCTCGGTATTGGTATTCCAACATTGGTGGCAAACTATATCCCAAAAGGAATTGAGGTCGAATTTCAGAGTGAAAACGGCGTTCTGGGAATGGGGCCTTTCCCTTTTGAAGGTGAGGAAGACGCTGATTTAATCAATGCTGGAAAACAAACCATCACGACTTTAGCAGGCGCTTCTTTCTTCGATTCGGCAATGAGTTTCGGAATGATTCGCGGGCAACATGTCGATTTGACCATTCTTGGTGCCATGGAAGTGGCCGAAAACGGCGATATTGCCAACTGGAAAATCCCCGGAAAAATGGTCAAAGGAATGGGCGGTGCCATGGATTTGGTCGCCTCTGCTGAGAATATTATCGTAGCGATGATGCACGTTAATAAAGCAGGCGAAAGCAAAATTCTAAAAAAATGTTCACTTCCTTTAACAGGTGTTGGCTGCGTTAAAAAAGTTGTCACAGAATTAGCCGTACTCGAAGTAACGCCAAAAGGTTTTAAACTCTTGGAACGCGCACCAGGCGTTTCCGTAGAACACATCATCGCATCCACCGAAGCGACTTTAATTATCGAAGGAGAAATTCCAGAAATGGTAATTGATTGATAAAGTGTTTTTATGTAGATTTTATTGTATAAAGAATTTATAATATACCAATTGTGATTATTTTTAAAACTATGGCTCAAAAAACAAGGAGAGCTCATCTTTTTATGATGAACTCTCCTTGTTTCTAAAGCACAATCTGCGTTTACAAAGAATTGTAAGTATCAGGGTTTTTATTAACAACCACAACCTCTACAATATTGTTGTTTTTATAATTAACCTCTTTTGTAACATTGGCACTTTCAAAATACTGCCATTTACCATGTTTTTTACCATCCTTATA
>Ga0316608_1001262_pt1 | contig 10371 bp, 8 predicted proteins | sample MIS2016152B_MG_FD_207673 | JGI IMG/M metagenome (GOLD analysis project Ga0316608, IMG submission 207673) | Microbial mat bacterial communities from Middle Island sinkhole, Lake Huron, Michigan, United States - MIS.2016.152B | ecosystem: Environmental > Aquatic > Freshwater > Lake > Sediment... | reverse complement strand
GCCCACTTCTAACGAACCCGCTTCATAAGTAAAAACGGTTGTCCCCGTACCCGAAATCGTCTTACCTAACGTTTCAGTATAGACCGCCCCATTCCAGGTGATGACTGCACTGCCCCCACTGACCTTGAAATTATTATAAACCGTAATTCCAACAGGATTACAGGTTTCACTCGCCCCCGTGAAACCACCCCCCGCCGTAATCCCGTCTATGACATTGGCAATAATGGTTTTAGCCGTCGCCGTCACGTTCAGCGAGGCACATTGTGAACAGGCATTTTGAACTGAGCCATTGACGGTATTCGCCAAACTCCCACCCGCCTCACATGGCCCACCCGTATTAGGTAAAGTGACCCGAATGGTCATCTTTCGGGTAAAATTCCCTGCGGCAGAGGTAGGGGTAAACATCCAGGTGACGGGATTGCCACTAATGACCGCGCCGTCATCAATCGTAATATTATTAATAATAAGATTACCAGGCAACGTATCGGTCACATAAACTGGCCCCGTGAGATGAGTGGCATTCCCCGTAGCCGTAATGACGTAATCAAACGTTTGACCCGCCACCACCATCGGCGGCGCGCTCTTCGTCAGGTTTAAGGTGGGCATATTGGCATCACCCAATTGATAAGCCAAATTGGTAGATGAGCCACTGCCTGGGGATTCATCACACATATCAAGATAAACGGGCTGAAAGGTGAAATTGCCGTTGCTCAAATTACAAATGGCATTCTTTGGCGTAACGTTAAATGAAAGTGGCTCGGTTTGACCTTTGCCCAGAAAGCCCGTCGGAAAGCCACCTGTATAGCTAAAGACACCGCTACCACTATTATAACTCCAATTCGCACTGAGTGACGAAACATTAAATGAACCGCCACTTAAATTACTCGCTACGGTTAACCCTTTCACGGGGCTGCCCGCATTACCAACCGTCAGATTAATGGTTTTGGTGATGGGAGAACAATAATCGAAAGTCGTAGGCGGAGTGGCCGTGATAGTCACGTTAGGCACCGCCAAATCAAATAGGGCGGTAGCCACAGATTTTACGGGCGTAATCACTGAACCGTCAAGAGCTTCATTGCCACATTGCCAACTTGCTTGCGCCACGTTGGTAAAATTACAGGCCGCTAACGTCCCCGTGACGCGATAACTTCTTTTTTCGTTAATATTAAGGCTCGCCAACGTCACGGAGGGGTTTAAATCACCCGTAGGTTGCGCCAATTGAAAGCCACCCGCATCAGTAATCGTGGCGTTATATAAAACGCCCAAGCCCGTATTTTGTACCGTAACCGTCCAGGCAGTCGTACTGCCCAAATCATTCGTGGTAAAATATTGTAAGGCGGGATCTTTACGAATAACCAAGTTCCCGCGCCCAGTCGTAATGTTCAAACCACTATCATTCGTTTCAACGGCAGCGGCCCCAGCCGTCGCGTTATATTTGATACCCGCCCGCATTTGCTGGCCTGATTGCGCGTCACAACCCGCCCGTAATTTAAAACTAATAGTAACGGCTTGACCAGGGGTGAGGGTTATCGCGGGAGTCCAGTTGACGGCATTGGTGCCACTGATGGTCGTCAGGGTAATGGACCCGCCCGAATAGCTCGCGCCGAGATAACTATCAAAGCTAAAAGCGGCGGGCCAAGCGGCTGAAAAAACAGAGTTATAAGCGGTTTCCCCTGAATTATTCTTAATGGTAATGGTATAAATATCCCCTTTACCACTGGGCGCGCCCAGACTCGCCACATTTTCGCCATTTGGGCCCGTTGGCCCACTAATCGTGGTGTTCAACAACGCGATAGGAATACTTTTGGCTAAGGGACGAGCGGGTGGCATGAACCAACTTGGCAAAACGCCCGCTTTGGGGGCTTGGGGTAAATTCGCCTTATTATCAAACCATGTCGGTAATATAGGGTTAGGTTTCGCAACGATAGCGGAGTTTGTGCCAAACCAATCGGGCAACAGCGAGGTTGGTTTCGCGACCACTGCCGTAGATTTTGGGCTAAACCAATCGGGTAACAATGAGTTAGGTTTGACTACTGCTGAGGGAATGTTAGCCGCTTCATGGCTATCAAACCAGCCTGGTAATAAGGCCGCGTTATTCGCCATGACGGGCGCGACCTTAACGCCCTCTCGCAACGCCGCGAGTTTATTTGAGGACTCGCTTAAAAACGGCGGCGGCAATAGCCCAATCGTTCCCTCACCCCTGCTCCTCTCCCAGGGGGAGAGGGAGGTACGATTCCCCTCTCCCCTTGGGAGAGGGGCAGGGGTGAGGGAACGCCCACTCGCTTGTTTCGCCCGTAACTCGGCTAAACCATCATAAATTTCTAAGGGGCTTAAGGGGGTTACAAGCGGTGGCGCAATCGGTTCAAAAGAAGGCAGGCCCGCGGCCTGTGCCACTTGAATAAAGGGACTAAATAAATTCAGTAAGATGGAAAATAAACTAATGAGTGAACCAATTCTTTCGGCACGTGTGGGCATGTGTGCTTCTCCTGAGACGATTAGGCTAAAAGTCCCATTTACTATAATACTGGTTTAATATAAGGTAAGTAAGGTTGAAAAAAACAGGGCTAGATTTAAGTGAAACAGAGACAAGGCATGCCTTATCTCTACTCAAATGGGAAGCTTCATTTATCGTTAGAAAAAATGTCGCTAAGAACGACATTTTTCTTTTTTAAAGACCAGAGGGTACACCTGGAGTCCAAATCTTTAGATTTGTTAGATTAGCCGTCAAATCTAAAGATTTGGACTCCATCTCCGCGTCAGGCTTTTCGCTGAACGCTGAACGACTGACTCGCTGACCGCTTCACGGCAATTGCGCTAAAATGGTATCATGACCAGGGCGGTCAGCCAAATCCTTGCCGATGTATGACCAGCTAATTTGCCCCTGCGGATTGATGATGAAAATGGCAGGGGTGGCTACGCCGTCACCCAATAAATTGTAAACTTGATAAGCCTCCGCAACCGCATGGTCACTGTCAGCTAAAATGGGATAGGTCACTTTGGTTTCATCAACAGTCAATTGCGCTTCGGAAACATTTTGAAAGGCAATGGCTAAAATTTGGGCCTGTTTCGCTTCAAACTGAGGCAAACTCTGCGCCAACTCCACGAGTTGGTTACGACAAACCCCTCAAGTATGGCCGCGATAGAAAACCAAAACGGTGGTTTTATTGGCCGCTTGCATGTCGGCTAAGGCCACCCGACTCCCGTCTGCGGCGGTGAGGGCAAATGTGGGCGCGATTTTTAATTCGGCTGAGATAACAGGTAGAGACAGGGCATGCCCTGTCTCTACGGCAGGCTGACCTAATAACGGAGCTAAATAACCCTCCAACGTGGCCTCATCTAACGGGCCGACATGCCGCTTGCTGACCACGCCCCGTTCATCAATAAATAAGGTGGTGGGAATCCCCAAAACTTGATACGCGCTATCGCTGACGCTGCCATTGGCATCAATGGCGATAGGAAATGTTAGCCCTAACTGTTCTACAAAGGCGGAAACAGTGGGGGCATCTTCTTTGACATCTACCGCAATAAAGCCGATTTGGTCGCCATATTTTTGATAGGCGGCCTGTAAGGTAGGTAACTCACTGCGGCAAGGTGGGCACCAGGTGGCCCAAAAATTGATGAGGGTGGGCTTGCCACGTAAATTACTTAAGGTAACGGGCTGACCATCTAATTTAGTCAACGTGAAATCAGGGGCAACATTGCCTTCATTGGGGCTGACGGCTAAATCTGGGGGGGGGGCGGGCAGTTCCTGGCGAGGGGTAGACGTGGGAATAGCCGCCGTTGCATTATCCATGGCATTATATAAGCCAATTTTGGCAGAGGCGCGAGTTTGAGCTAACCAGGTATTCACATCAGCCTGGTCGGTAGAAAGTTGTTGTAAGGCACTTTCCACCTGTAATAAATGGCGCACCCGATTGGCTAAATCGGCCTGACTTAACCCGACGGCTTGTAAGGCTTGGGCAATAGCTTGGTCAGAGAGTTGCCATTGACTGGTTAAAGCGGTCAATTTGGCATTAACATCGGCCTCATTCACCGCTTGAGTAGAAACAGCCTGTAAGATAAGGGTCTCATTGACCAAACGGTCGAGGGTTTCTTCTGCCGTTGGCACGGGGCGACGGGCTAATTGGCTCATGAGCGCATCAAGTTGCGTGGTTTGTTGCCACGCTAGCGCGCTGATGGCCTGTTCATTAATGGTGGCGACAATTTGCTCAGTGGCGGTATTGGCTACAGTGGACTCTATTTCAGGGACAGAACAATTATCACAACTAATCTCAGCAGCGGGTATTGTCGGAGAAACAATCGCCACAGAGTGAGTCCCTGTGGCTACGGCGGTGTCTGTAATATTAGATGTAAGAATAGGTTCAAAAACAAGGGGTTTATTAGGTCGGGCTAATTGAGTGATAACACCCAAAAACAGCCCAATAATGGCAACAACAATGATTAAAACAACTACTAAGGAGCGAATGTTTTGCGAGGACATAGAGGTTTAGGTAACAAGTCCTGGATATTTTAATGAAGTAAAGTTCATTGTACCACAATAATATTACAATCCAAATTAAATCGGTGAAAATTTACACAATCAATCTCCGCTTAAACCTTCCTATTACCATGATAAAAGAGATAACATCATACCACATTTTAATTACAATACATATTACGCAAACAACAATTAAGCTATACTCAGTATTTCAAGATTTGTCACCCTCACCCCAGCCCTCTCCCAAAGGGCGAGGGAGTCTCTTGTCTCCCCTCTCCCATTGGGAGAGGGGCGGGGGTGAGGGTGATTTAGTAGTTGCACTCAAATCTTGATATACTGATACTGCATTTCGTTTGAGACTTACACTTTTATGATGACCATTAGGAGTCCGCAATCCTTTGCGGACAGCCCGCAAATAATTGCGGACTCCTATGCCAAAAGTGTAGTTTTCATTTAAAACGCAGTATAGGTCAATGGTATGACCAACCAAGAGAATCAAAAAACCTTAACTATCGCGACCTTAAATGAGTTGTGGACAAGGTGGAGTCACATCAATTACGATGTGTTCGCAAAGCAAACGTTGCGACTCCGCCGTCCATGACTGATTTAGGACATCTATAATTAAGGTTTTTATTTCTATTCAAAAACAAATCATTCAATTAATCTTTATCAGCATCCCCGTCGCCTTTTTCAGAGGATTCGCCTTCCTCACTCCCTGCCGTCCCTTCACCACCAAAAGTGACCTGTAAGCCCGCAATAAACTGTTTCTTTTCTTCATCGGTCAAACGAGCTTCGGGGTGTGCTAATAGATATTGACCTAAAGGCATACCACCTTCTTCCACTTCCTCTGCGGCTTCATCGCCATCGCCCTGTTCCCATTCTGACATATTAAATTTTTTGCGTCCTTCGGTCACATGGTCAGCCACATTCCATGAAATAGGCGCAATGTAGGAATACCACGGCCATTTTGTTTCATTACTATGACAATCATAACAAGCCCGTCGCGCCAGTGCTTCGGTTTGAGGTGAATCCCATTTAGGTTCACTCACAATGGGTGGATTAGTCCGATTGACGGGAACGAACTGAATGGCAATAAAGCCTAACAGCCCCAACCCAATGATTCCACCGATAATTTTTACTAACACGTTACTTTTCATATTTAGTTTCCTTAATTTAAGTAAGCCATACACATTTATACCTCCTGTAAATTTACAGGTGATGGTAATGGAGTCCAAAGTCGTAGGCTTTGAGCAGTGGAACAAAGCCTACGGCTTTGGACTCCGCATCCCCGAATTATTTACAAGAAGCATTTATTTACTTCTACTATCTTATCTAGCAAGGGTGAAAATTTAATGAATAATCAATGAAAAGTTTTTCATCACCACCGTTGTTTATCATGCTCAGACCGCCGTTCAATCCACCCCTCCCGCGCCTGCGACACTTTTTCAGGGTTATTCAAGCTGACCAATAAAAAAATCACTCCGCCAATAAATATCAGCAAAGTGACCGAACAGACACATAATGAAATAAAAATCAATATCAACTCAATCATTTCTCACCTCTCACTTCTTAGCTCTCACCCATTTCGCCCGCCATAACGACGGTCGCGCTTGCAATAATCAGCCAGGGCTTGATAATATTCTGCCTTACCAAAATCAGGCCAATACGTAGGCGTAATGTAATATTCAGCATACGCCGCCTGCCATATCATAAAATTACTAGTTCTAAATTCGCCACTCGTGCGAATAATTAAATCGGGGTCAGGCGAGTCGGCGGTGTACATGTAGTGGCTAAGTAGCTCCTCCGTCACGGCCTCAGGCGGAATCTTATCAAGCATTAACCGTTTAATCGCTTGGATAATCTCAGACCGTCCACCATAATTAAAGGCAATATTCAAAACTAACTTTTGCCCCTCTTTGGTAAAATCAATGGCATATAAAATTTTCTTCGCCAAAACAGGTTCTAGTTTATCCAACTGCCCTAGATGGCGCAGTTGTACACCATTACGCTTTAAGTTTTCCAACTCATTATCGACCACATTCTCTAAAATTTTCATCAGCCCCCGCACTTCAAGCGGCGGACGTTTCCAATTCTCCGTCGAGAAGGCGTAAATGGTCAACATTTTGACCCCAAAATCAGTGGAATGTTCCATGACGCGGCGCAAATTTTCCGTTCCTGCTTGATGCCCCTGAAAACGGGTTTTACCATTGGCCGTAGCCCAACGCCCATTACCATCCATGATGATACCGACATGGTGGGGTGGGTGGTCAAGCAATGGATATTCACCTAAATCAACTTTAGGCTCAGATTTAGAAAAATTAAAACTACTTTTGAAAGCATCAAACATGGTTAGATTAAGTCTCTATTGGACTTACGCAAAATAGGCAAAATCCCACCCTCAGTCTCCCCCAAAGGGAGGGAAATTTTGCTCCCTCGCCCTATGTCCCCATTCGGGAATAAAAGAGAGAGTCGGGGTGAGGGTTTTGCGTAAGCCTTACCCTACATTTAATAAGTTCGATTAACTAAAAATAAAGCTAAAGCCTCTAACTGTGCTTGGGCCTCATTAACCAATTTAACTTGGTGTAAGGCAATAAAGGCTTGCTCATGATACTGGGTTGCGATTTTCTGGGTATAAGCCTCAGCCTGAATAACCGTCAAACTGTCTCGCACAAATTCAATCTCCGAGTCAGTCAAGGGGTTAGGTTGGGCATACATGGCCCGAAATTTTTCGCCACGTTCCCCTGTTAGCTGGCTAAAAGCATAAATAATGGGCAACGTTTTCTTTTTATGGCGCAAATCATCGCTGACCGATTTACCCGTTTGATGCGTATCGCCCCAAATGCCCAAAATATCGTCTCGCACCTGAAAAGCTAAACCAATATTACGCCCAAACATGTGATAAGCTGCAATCACCTGGGGGTCAGAGGTGGCAAGTTTAGCTCCGCTTAACACCGAGGCTTCAATTAACGCCCCCGTTTTTCGATAAATCATGTCTAAATACATCTCGACAGAAATATCTAAACCCGTCTCAAAGCTCATGTCCAACTCTTGCCCTTCCGTTAGAGCCACACAAGCCCCACTCACCAAACGTGAAACCTCAATAACGGTTTGGGGCGAAAATTGAGTCAAATCTAATTGGTGGAGTGCCTTAAAAGCCAGGGCAAATAAAAAATCGCCAATATTAATAGTCCGTTCTTTACCCCAAATTGTCCAAACCGTCGCGCGGCCGCGCCGTTCTAGCCCATTATCTTCCACATCGTCATGGACTAAGCTAAAACTATGAATCAGTTCTAACGCGGCCGCCACAGGCAACGCAGCTTGATAATTACCACAAATGGCTTCAAAAACCAACAAATGGAGGGTGGGACGCAACATCTTACCGCGCCCATTATCTAACGGCTGAAAATCACGGTCAACCAAGCCCAAATGATAGCGAGAAGTTCCTCGTAAAAAAGGTAACGTTTCTGCTAAGAGTTGCTGAATAGTTGCTTCAACTTCAAGGGTATAACGATTGAGAATATCTTTGGCTAGGTACAAAAGCGGTTGCTGCCTTCTCTATATTTTGAGAACAATTGAAAATAGGAGTCCAAATTTTTAGATTTAGTGGTCAAATCTAAAAATTTGGACTCCATAAAAGAAGTCATGGCATTAAACTTCCATGATTTCTTTATCTTTAATCACCGTAATATCGTTGATTTTTTTGATGGACTCATCAGTTAATTTTTGCAAATCCTCTTGCGATTCCCGCAAATCATCTTCGGTAATGGCTTTATCTTTTTCCAGATGACGTAACGCGGCCACCCCATCGCGCCGAGTATTACGAATAGAAACCCGCGCCTCTTCTGCCCGCTTATTCACCAATTTGGTTAAATCACGGCGGCGTTGTTCCGTTAAACCAGGCACCTGCAAGCGAATAATTTTACCATCATTATTAGGGTTCAGGCCCAAATCAGAGGTCACAATCGCTTTCTCAATGGCCTTAATCGAAGAAGGGTCATACGGTTTAATCGCAATCAATTGTGCTTCAGGCACACTCAACAAAGCAATTTCTTGTAACACGGTAGGGCTACCGTAATAATCCACCAACAATTTACTCACTAAACCCGTTGAAGCTCGCCCCGTCCGCATGGCGGCTAAATCAGCCTTAAAAGCCTCAATACATGCCTCCATGGCTAATTCAGCTTCGGTTAAAATATCTTCTACCATTTTACCTGCCTCCAAATATATAAACGTCTGTTGGAGTCGCAACGCTTGCTTTGCGAACACACAGCAAGCTGTGTGACTCCACAAAATTGACGACTCATTTAGAATAACTACAAGACGCAAACCTAGCTAATGAGCGTTCCCATCATTTGCCCTAAAATCGTGTCACGTAAATGATGCTGTTTCCATAAATTTAAGACCACAATGGGCATGTGATTATCCATACATAAAGTTAAGGCGGTCATATCCATCACCCGTAAACCCATGTTGACAGCTTCCAAATAGGTAAGATGGTCAAAACGCTTGGCATTAGGATTCTTCTTGGGGTCACTATCATAAACCCCATCGACTTTAGTCGCTTTGACCAACAAATCTGCATTAATTTCAGCGGCTCGCAAAGCCCCCGCGGTATCAGTGGTGAAATAGGGATTGCCCGTACCCGCGCCGAGAATAATCACCCGCCCCTTTTCCAAGTGACGAATAGTACGTTTACGAATGTAAGGTTCGGCAATGGCTCGCATTTCAATCGCGGTTTGCACCCGCGTATCCACACTCGCCCGCCCCAAAGCGTCAGCCAAAGCTAAGGCATTCATCACCGTCGCCAACATGCCCATGTGGTCAGCCGTAGACCGATCCATGCCATGTTCCAACCCCTCCACCCCGCGCCACAAATTACCCGCGCCAATAACAATCGCGACCTGCACCCCAATTTCTGTAATTTCCTTCACCTTTAAAGCTAAGGAATCGGCGGCATCAGGGGAAATACCAAAATTATTCTCAGCGGCTAAAGACTCACCACTCACTTTGAGAAGCACACGGCGATATTTGGGTGTATCTGCCATTGAAAATTACCTCGACGATATTTTTCCAAACCTGCCAGGTTTTTAAAACCTGGCAGGTCTAAAAATTACCCATCTGTAAATAATTGGGGGATTAATCAAGGAGTCCGCAATCTTTTGCGGGCTGTCCGCAAATAATTGCGGACTCCTACAAGCCATCACCTAAAAATTTACAGGTAGAAAATTACTTACAATAAAATAGCATGAAAAAGCCGAAACAAATGCTTGTTTCGGCTTTTTTATATCAACACAATTAGTTAGTTCCAAGCTCAAAACGAGCAAACCGACGAATTTGGAAATTGTCGCTATGCGATTTAAGAAGTTTGGTCATGGATAAAGAATTATCTTTCACAAACTCTTGCTCATTCAATACCACTTGAGTATACCATTTTTTCAGTTTACCCTCAATGATCCGTTCCTTAACATCAGCAGGCTTTTTCTCTTCGGCCATTTGGCCTCGATAAAGCTCTTTTTCTGCCTCAGCCATCGCCGCAGGCACTTCATCAATGGTCACAAACTGAGGCGCAGCCGCCGCAATCTGCAAAGCCACATCATGTAAAACAGCCAGGGCCTTGCTATCACCCAAAGCCATACCGGTGGCTTCAACCAACACCCCAACCCGACCACCCATGTGGATATAACTATCTATTAAACCACTGTCATCTAAGTTAAAGCGGGCGACACGACGCAAAATCATGTTTTCACCTAACTTAGCAATCAGTTCAGTCATCAATTCTTGATTAGTTCTAGCTGCATCACTCGCTGAGGGCGCAGCTAATAGAGCTTCAGGTGAGGTAAAAGTGGGATTACTAACGACCAATTTAAGCACAGAGGCCACAAAATTTTTGAAGT
>Ga0316608_1001259_pt1 | contig 10377 bp, 11 predicted proteins | sample MIS2016152B_MG_FD_207673 | JGI IMG/M metagenome (GOLD analysis project Ga0316608, IMG submission 207673) | Microbial mat bacterial communities from Middle Island sinkhole, Lake Huron, Michigan, United States - MIS.2016.152B | ecosystem: Environmental > Aquatic > Freshwater > Lake > Sediment... | reverse complement strand
CTGGCTCTTTGCAAGCCAGACCTCAAGGCTCCCGTCCCTATTGACGAAGCCACAAAGAAAAGACATAAAGCCTCCTTTCCTCTTTATGCGGGTGTAGAATACAAAAAACCCTTCTTCACACACCCGAACGAAGAAGGGTATTAATTTACTCGGGCTTCTTTAGGGAGAAGCCAAAATAGGCTTTCCCTAAACGGAAGGCAACAACGCCTTCCTTGAGGCTCATATAGAACCTCTTGGGGCCTAAACGACCCACTATCTGAGACCTTTTCATAGGTCCTCCTTTTTTGGAGTAGGTGTTAACGTGCTCTCGCATCCTTCCTACTCAAAGAATACGAGCAAAAAACCCTTTAAAGAGCCTAATATTTAAGCCCCTTAAAGGGTTTCTTGAGGAAACGGGGCGGGTTATCACACCCCTTGCTCGTCCCAAAAGGCGATACATTTCGCCTTTTCAGCCGCCCAGTGGGCGACCTTCCCCTCATCGGGGATTCGGTTACCGATTGAATCGGTAACCTCGATTTCTGCCAAATTTCTTTGGCAGTTGACGTGGTGAAACCACCACAAAGTTGCCTCGTGAGCGGTAAACCGCTCCACGAGTACCTCATTTACGGACGTTCCTACGTCCTCGTAAATGAAAGCAAAATCCATGAGACGCTCTAGCGTCTCAATCCTGAAAAATCCCACGTACCATGGGAAGTTGAAACCGGTAGACATACCGCCTCCTCATTCTGGGGTAGGTGTTAAAAAATACTCGCATCCTTCCTACCCAAAAGATGCGAGCAAAAAAAAGAAGCCCTATACAATGGTATAGGGCTCATCTTCGGGGCGTACCCCGAAGATCGCAATCTCGACACCTTTGAGGGTATTAACACCCTCAAAAGTTTCCTTGGTGGTTGGGACAAAATCCCAACCACTAAGGATGTCAAAGCCTAGCGAAATATCGCTAGGCTTTGACAAAAACCTCTCGAGATACTCGGGGCGTTGTCGCACCCCGTCTACCTCGAGAAAGTTTACACACGGGCGAAGGGCACGAATGGTGCCCTTCGCCCGTGTTATTGAAGGGTATAACGAGTACCCTCCATTTTTCCACAAAATCTTTATTGATTTCATAAAATATCTCCTTTTTGCGGGTACAAAAAAAGGCACATACTCCCGCAAAAGTATGTGCCAAAGCCCAACATGGGCATAAAAAAACTCTTAAAAAAGAAGCCTTTTTTAAGAGTTTTTACCTTATTTTTAAGAATGCATAAAAATAAATACATTCTTAAAAATAAGATAATTAGCGTTTAAGAATTAAAACGCTACCAAAAATAAATATTAAGCTTACACCTAATAGATATATTTGTATCCGTAATTTACACCTAGCCTTCACGCCAGCATATAAAGAAATGCAGGCTATTAACATGCATCAAAAACGTTTCTCACGATAAAAAAAGAGGTTTATTGCTGTCTCTTTTTTTTTATTCTTTTTTTCTAACCCAAAAATAGAGTAACATAAAAAAAAATCACACGCAAGCTTTTTTTTGTCATAACTAAAAATTGAGTTAACTTACCCGTAAGGTCCTATTTTTGCTTATATACTTTTTGCTTAGGATTCTCTAGCTATATATAGAGAGAGAAAGAACCTCCAAAAAAGGAACATATAAATAAAAATAATGCTCTTTCTTACCTATATTATAGCTTACAGATGTCGAAAAGTCAACCAGCCAGCCACCTTTTTTTTAAGGTTAAACCCCATACTTACCCGTAGTGTACCTAGACACCGTACCTACCCCTAAGCCCCTAGTATACCCACCCTACGACGCACAGTATACCCTACCCTCACAAAGGGGCAGTTTTACAGGCTTTTTCGTACATACCCTACCCTAGGTATCACTTGATAGTATACCCTACCCCACATGACTTTGCAGGCTACCTAGGGTATACCTTGATACCATACCCTACCCTAGAGATACACCACACCCTACCCTAGGGGTATACCGTACCCCGCCATCTGGCATACCATACCCTACCATAGGAGTGTACCACACCTTAGCCAAAGGCATACTATACCCTACCTATAAGGTGGGTGGGAGGGAACAACTTGAAGTCTACTTCTAAATACGCTATACTCCAAAATAGAGACACCTAAAATCTTCCCGTTTTTCGGGATATACTCTAATTGGGAGACCCCTAGCCCAATGCATACACTCATAGAAAAAGCACTTATAATTCTTTATTATTTATATTGTTATTTTGTAATCTACCCCAAACAGCGACAAGCTAGCATCCTGCATCGGAGGGCTTTTTTATGCTATCATAGGGGGTGTGTGGCTGTCAAGGTTTTTTTACAAGGAGATTTTTTATGAAAAAAGTACCAACGTGGTATGTACTCACAAATTCACATATTATTGCAGCAAATGCTGGTGAATTTTTGTACGTGGAAGCCGAAAGAAAAGTTAATACTCTCGACCTCTCCAAGCAACTTGCGGAACTTTTAAAGGTTAACATAGTGATAGACTCCCAAAAAGAGGTATTGAAGCTCCCCTCAAAGGAGGAGTACTATCGAGAGGAGAAAAAAGGAATCGAAAATTTCTATGAAGTCTTAAAGGCTTCTAAAGAGTTTACAAATGGTCAAAAAATAGCTATCTGTGCTCAAACTATTGTAGAGTCCTCGAGGGGTACAAGTGAACTCGCACTAAAAGCCAACAATTTTTGTGGAGTCATGTTTAAAAAAGAGTTCGAAGGAGTGCAAGGATTGAGTAAGTACCCGTATACCTCTCCCTCCGACAACATTTCTACAGATTACTTAAAATGTGCTACTCCCGAACGTTTTTTGGTAGGCTACCTCGTTTTAATTAATCGAAGTGTTTACGCGGGGTGGAAAACTAAAACTTCGGCACTCGATTACATCACGCACTTAAAAGCTTGTGGCTATGCTGCGGATCCTGATTATGTTGCAAAAACTTCTGCGGTATTCGAAGAAGCCCAAAAAATACTTGGAATAAAAGAAGAAGAAAAACCCGTGGATCCTATAGACCCTGAAGGAAGCCTCAAAGGAGTTAAAATCCTTCTGGACCCCGGACACTCAAAAAGCTATCCAGGGGCAAGAGGTAAATCTCCCGATTACCCCAAAGAAGAAGTATTCACACTCCAGATAGCCACTGCACTCCAAAAACTACTTGCTGCGGAAGGTGCCACGGTCGAAATCTATAACCCCGATGCCGATGAGTTAGGAACTATCGGAGCAAAGGCTAAAGGATTCAACCTCTTTTTGTCCATTCACCTCAACGCATCCGCGGGAAAAGATTTTTACACTTGCGTGATGATCGACAAAAACGTATACAAAGCAGGCTCCAAAAAGTTTGCAAAAGTACTCGCGGATCATACCTCCAAAGCTCTTAGTGGGCATAAACAAAATTCGGGGAATCCTCCCGGAGTCATGGAAGCTTCGCTAGGAGTCTTGCGTGCGGCGGAAGCTACTAATTGTCCAATCTGCGTTTTATCTGAAGGATTCTTTATTGATGCATATGGCTCTAACAAAGATGTGGAGTATCGTTGTAGTCTGGTAGTAAAAGGCATGATGTCTGCTATATTAGAAGAGTTCGGCAAAAAAGAAACCCCTGTTCCCGTTGACGGATTTTGGGATATCTCAAGATCCCCCGATGCGAAGTTGTCTTCAAATTTCACAGCATCCGAGTTTGCATGTAAATGTGGAAGATGTTCAAATAATAAAATTTATAAAAAGACAGTGGATACGCTTCAAATGATTCGAGAGCATTTCGGAAAAGCAGTCACCGTCACTAGTGGCTACAGATGTCCTGCTCACAACGCAGCTGTGGGAGGTGAGGTCAACTCTGAGCATCTAAAAGGTCTTGCAGCCGACTTTTGTATGGAAGGTGTATCCCCACAGGAAATCACTAATTACCTAGAATCCAAAAAGTTTAGCGGTGGGTTAGGCACTTATGCAAGATTCAATCACGTAGATGCTGGAGAAAACAAAAGATGGATTGATTAGTTAATTAATAATGAACGTGCTTTCCGTCCAAAATCCCGCCAATTCTTGAACCAGAAATCTATGAAAATACTCATACAGAAGTTGAGCAGTCAAATCTTCTTTTGCTAGAAGTTGCTCGGGGATATGGTCAGCCCATAACGCCCCATAAATAATAGGGGCTTCTTCGTTCCAATGCGTCGTCATTATAGACACCAAGGAAAAAGAAGAAGTTGCTAACGAACTATCCACCCATTGATCCACATATATTCTATCGGATTCTTGCATCACCCGGATGCATGAAGTGTACGCCGTAGTCTGCTTCTCAATTTCGAGATATCCCCTGTTTAATCGCTTCGTGAACTTCTCGAGCATTCTCATCAATGAATCCTTTTGAAATAAGTTAAAAGTCTATAAATGAAGGGCTTTTTTTGAATAAAATACTTGTCGCATTGGCATATAGGCTGAAAAAGACTACAGGGTACAACCGACCATGCAAAAGCCGTTAGTTGCCCAGTCACACCATCTTCAAGGAAAGTGAGGGGGTAGGCACAAAAGTGCTTAAGCTCGGGATAAAAAGAAGTATCCAAGCGTTCCAAGTAAAAATGACAATGGATACATAGCTTTGGAGAGGAGCTTCGATGCAAAGTCCTCGGGGAACCTCGTCTGCAGATCTTTTGAAAATCTTTAAGGTCCAATTGCGCAGAAAAAAAATGACTTTCCCTGCTAGCCCACAATGACTCTAAAGCTTTCACATCCTCAACACAAAACATGCTTTTCTCAAAGTAACTCATGGCAAGCTCACCCCTCAAAAAGAGGAGCTAAAACGTGGGCAAAAAAAGAAGGAGCCTCTAAAAGCTCGGGAACTTTTTCAAACCCATTTTTAGCGGCTAGTGTTTTTATACAAGCCAAATCAAGCTTGGCTAATTCTAACTCAAAAGTGTGCACTTGCACACCCTCAAGGTATTCAGTAACACTTTCCTCCACTCCTACGCAATACCCATTTTTAGACACAAAACTTCCCGCGGTTGGAACTTTAATTTCTGCATTTTCCGCAAAGGAGTAGCAAGGGGGCTTTCTTGAAACTGTAAATGTTGTCATAAAATTAACCTTTCTATAATTCTTCTTGTTCACAAAATTCAGGCAGCAGATGTAATAAGATGTGTTTAATCACATCCACCGTCCACCCGTTACCCAGAGCCGTGTATCTGCGAGCATTCGAGATACCTACTTCTTTTTCATCTTTAATTCCCTTTAAGGTGTACTCATCGGGGAAGTTTTGAAGCCTCTCGCATTCAAGGGGAGTCAATTTTCGCACCATAATACCCTCGTCTTGCATCCTTGGAATGTCCGTAGGGATAAGGTAAAGGCCTGTTTTTGCACCCATACCACCCCCATTCGCAAGAAGTGTTGTACCCTTGGCAAAAGTACTATAGACTCTTTCAGCTCTCCCACCTTTCCCCAGATGAAAAAGCTTGCAAGGCTTTGAGGATTCTAAAACGATTTGACGTCTTGACTTTAGATAATAGTTATCTAAAAAGCCTTTGTAACTGTTGCCCTTAAAGTAAGAAGCGTCAAGGCAATGGCTTTTCAACCGATCCGTGTAGCCAGTTTCTAGGATATCTTCTAAAATGACACCTTTATCAGCAGGTTGGGGAATCCTTATGCCCGTCCAATACAGCCGCTTTCTATGTTGACCGGAAACTAGGCTACTGTTAATGGGGGTACAAATGCCTTCAAGTGCTTCGGAGAAAAGAGTTTTAAGGTGTGGAGGAATTGAAACATTCTCAAAAAGAAACTTCAATGTAGGATTTACCTTTTGAAGTTCCATTTTAATCCTCACGTATTCCCAAAACAAAAAAGATGACCCTGAAAAAGGATACTTATTCTTCTTGAGTTCAAGGTAGGTTGCCACACAGTCGGTGCCTATTCCAGCCCTTTTGCCAGAAATAGAAATATCTGTACAAGGGGACCCCCCCATCAACAAATCGATTTTTGGGAGGTCTTGAGTGTTAATATCTCGAACGTCTCCGAGATGGATGGTTTTAGGAAAATTTTTTTGAGTAATACTAATGGCATAAGGATCTACCTCACTGGCGAAATATTTCTCCACAGGAATTGAGGCTCTCTGGAGTGCAAGTTGGCCCGCGCTTATACCATCAAATAACGACAAAACGTTCATCTAAGCTCCTCAAAAAACTCGGTAGCCCTCAATAAATTTTCAGCAACTCTTCCTAACGTATTTCCCCGAAATTCTAATTGGCGTAATGCGGTAAAAATCTGACTCAAAGGCATCGCCAGAATATGATCTAAGTCTTCTAAAGCACTTGCAGAAGCTTCTTCAAATGCTTGTGCGATAACTTTTATCTCATTGTCAGTAATCCTCTTGTTTATGGATTGAACTTTCGCAAGCCCGAAGCCAATAGCATCTTTTTTCTTCGTGTCACTTAACTCATACCCGCAATAAAGACCACCCTCTAGAAAACTTGCAATCTCTACAGTCTTCGAGCGAGTATAGGACCTAATCGTTACGATATCCCCTACAGTCAGGCCCTTTATTGGTTCAGGCATACCAGGGAAGGAAGATAAGATTGACTCAACGTCTTTTATCATTTCTTTTCGCAATCTTACGAAGAAGTCTTCGATACTACCAAAGGGAATTTTTAGAGCATCTTCTCTAGCCATACCAAGCGCGCAAGCCATAGTTTGCAATTTTGGAGCATACACTTGGCGAGCTATCCACGAAAATGAGGACATTCTATACCCCCACAAGTATTGAGGATTTTTCACCCCTAAGTTCGTGTAATTGGTCTATGAGTGCAGTACAAACTATTTGTTGAAGCTGAGGGACTTCTTGCACCATGTGCAAGGTTAACCAGCCCATGCACTTTAAGCAAAAGTATTCTTCTTTTCCTCTTACTCGTAAGCATAACGAAGTTCCTTTTGTAACTTTTTCAGTACACAAGGAGCACGCCACGGTGTCAATGGCGGGGTCTTTTTCTATCATTGAATCGGTATTTTCAAAAATCATACAGCCTCCTTATTTCTATTTTTCTACAATAACGTAAGAAAAGGAGGAAAGCAAGGGGTGTTTTTTACTTTTCAGAATTTTTGCGGACGCACTCATCCACATGCTTAAAAAATGTATTCGTATGTTGCATATCTTTTGGGTCCACAAACTTTTCTCGTAGCCATCTTAATTCACATTCGGCACATACAAAATAACTTCGTTTGGAAGGATCCATGGGTATTAAAGCTGTGTGGGCTTTTCGTTGTTCACAAATACTACAAATCGCAACTTCTTCCAATAAAGCCTTGAAGTACACTAAGGCTTCTTGGGTTAGCCTAGCACCACTGTAAATGCTAACACTTTTGTCATGAAACACAATCCGAAGTTCATTTCTTTCAGATGTAAATCTTGCCGAAGAAATACTAAAAATATCAATGATTTCACCCCGAGTGATTTCTAACCATCGTGGACTAATGGTTGCAAAATGCGTAAGCATCCCCCAAAACAGTGTTAAGATAGCAACCCCGCTCCAAAAAGTATTTGCAGCTAGAAGGCAAACACAAAGCAAAGCACTGAAAATGAGATAATTACGTTTCATCCGTATGACTGTTTTCATAAAAAAATCCTCCATGGTCTTTTACAAGAATACCATGAAGGATTTCTTTTAGCAAGACTGAGTTTTCACCCAGACTATTCGATTAATTTTCCACCATATGACCTGTTGGGGATCACTGTGCCCCTGTTAGGAGAAGGTAATACACCCCTTAATTTCTTTTTCTTCACGGGTGTTTTCCCCTTAGGTAAAGTCTCCTCCACAGGAGAAAATACGGCACCTTTTCTAGGTGTAGAAGCCTTAGGAGCTTCAACTTTCTTGGCTACAGGAGCCTTAGCCTTAGGAGCCTCAACTTTCTTAGCTACAGGAGCTTCAACTTTCTTAGCTACAGGAGCCTTAACCTCTTCAGCGGGTTGTGCCTTTTTTTTCTTAGGGGGTACAAAAACTTCCTCTTCTTCTAGGGGGGCCACAACATCATCAAGAAGGCTATCGGTTTCTTCAAGGTCCTCAACGGGCACGGACATTTCAGTTTCAGATGCGATGATTCTCGTTTTGGAATTATCCAAAATTCTCCTCACGCTTCGTGAAGAGCTAATTGTTAGCGTCTTATAAGCATCTTTCTGCCGTGTAAGACCGTCGAAAGTTCTAAACACCCTTGCGACACGGGGTGCTATCTTGAGAGTTCCAATAGTGGGAAGAAGAATACTTCCAGTGTGAAATAGGTAATCAGCCACTCCTTGGAACACTTGCTGAACTAACAAAAGGGAGTCTTCGTAAGTTAATGCACCTCCCCACTGTGCATGAATGTACTCAGCCAGCACATGACTAGAGTGCTTTACTTCCAAAGGCGCTGGAGGTGGCAGGTGATTCACCTCTTTTGGCATAGCTGCGGCAACTGCTGCAATTTTTGCAGCTAATTTCTCTTGCAAAGCGGCGTCTCTTTCCGCTTTGATTTGTTTTAATCCCAGTCCCATAAAATATTTCTCCTTTGTAGTAGGTGACGTGCACCCTTAGCCTCTTAACTAACACGCAGGAGAGTGTTCGTCAAGCCATTTTCTTCTTTTAATACAAAATTATTATTTCAAGCTTCCGGGGGAGGGGTCACGCGTACCACATGGAGTCTGTTTTTAGCTCTAGTGGATGCTACATATTTTAGATTCATAGCGAGTTCAGAGGGTTTGTGCATAGTATCCGTGAAGTGCACTGAGTCCCACTCCAGACCTTTAGCCGAGTGTATCGTAGACACGAGGCAGTCGGGATTTTGGGGTGTCAAAGTGAGCAAATTCTTTAACTCACTTAGGGGTGTGCATAATCGTTCGCTTATCTCAAGCCCCGCTTCAAGATTCTCACATTCCGTAGCCAGTTTAATATTTGGCTTCATTACTAGCTTATCTTGAATCCTTTCGATCATTGCTTTTACCTGCTCCCAAGTTGAGTAGGGCATTAGCGTTTCGCAAAGGGTCTTTAAATAATTTCCATTATACTTTGGCCTGCTACCCATTTTTGCTAAGTAAGCGTACTGATACACACATTCTTGGTTAGTTCGAGCCAGATACGCATCGTAACCTAGTCTAGGATCAAAAATACCATCGGCACTTTGGAGAGTCACCTCCCCACGCTCTTCTCTAAATGCTTTCAAATCAGGAACATAGCGGTTCGCATATCTTACGATTTCTTGAGCACACCGAAAAGTATACGAAAGGGGCATGGGGTCTGTAACGTTCAATGACTTTAACAATACCTCAAAAGCTCTTGAATTAGCCCCCCTGAAAGCGTATAGAGCTTGCCGTGGGTCTCCAACCACTATCACTCGCCTAGCGAGGTTTAAGACCACCTTCATCATTAAATTGTCGAGGTCCTGGCATTCATCAACGATTAACGTATCTACCCTTTGAGCATATTTGGGTTTAAGTAAAAGGTGAAGGAGATCATCAAAGTCCATTGTAGAAGTAACCTTCAAAGATTTTCGATAGAGCCTTTGAGCTTCTTCGAAGAGGAGGTCTTCGTCTTCAACAGGCCTAATCTCTTTTCTTTCAAGGAGGCTTTTGTAATAACCTCTTAAAAAAAGCGGTAAATCCTCGGGTAAAAAGGATTTTGCACGAGAAACTAATTTCTTGAGTAGATATTCCGGGGAGAATAGTTTCAATTGGGAATGTAAAAATTTAAGCTTCCCCGATTCAACTGTGGTTAAGGCGGGCTTTAAAGCGAATGCGTAAGAATGGATCGTGGAGGCTCTACAGCCTCTTTTTTGTAACTCGTCAGCAATAGCCTTATTGTATGCCATAAAGACGGCTCCTGGGAGCTTTTTAGCTATTTCTACCGCGGTAGAAGTTTTGCCTGATCCAGCTCGCGCTCGCACGACCACGTTATCTCTATTTCTTTGGCACATCTCAAATAAATCTAATTGTTGCTTCGTCCAGTCCATCGTAAACTCCTAATTATTGAAGGGTACTTAGGAGAATACCAGCAAACTTATGGCTAGTCAACGGGGAAAAGTACTTTTTTTGCAAGCCACAAAAAAAACCGCCCATAAACGAGTTTCGGAGATGGCGGTAATTAGAGAATAGCTTATTTCAAAGGGGATGTCAAGAAATAAATAGGTGGAAAAGCAAGTATTTTTTAGTTAATAAAATTGGGCTTAACGGATACAGGTACCCTCAAAAATTTTTTTATTATACGAAAATAAAGGATTAGTTGATAGCCGGTACCGAAAGGGTGCTTAACGGATACAGGTACCCTCAAAAATTTTTTTATTATACGAAAATAAAGGATTAGTTGATAGCCGGTACCGAAAGGGTGCTTAACGGATACAGGTACCCTCAAAAATTTTTTTATTATACGAAA
>Ga0316608_1001258_pt1 | contig 10384 bp, 6 predicted proteins | sample MIS2016152B_MG_FD_207673 | JGI IMG/M metagenome (GOLD analysis project Ga0316608, IMG submission 207673) | Microbial mat bacterial communities from Middle Island sinkhole, Lake Huron, Michigan, United States - MIS.2016.152B | ecosystem: Environmental > Aquatic > Freshwater > Lake > Sediment... | reverse complement strand
GGCGGCGGTTTCCGCAAGCTTTTCATTGAAGAAAAACAACTTCTGCCGAATGATCTTGTGATCATGTTCACAGACGGGCTTCATGAGCGGGCAAATATTACGGCTTATGGCGCAGAAGGTGATCTGATGGCATTGGCTTATCGTATTTTTCAGGACTATCATATTGTCAGAGATGATGCTGCAATTATGATTTACAGGATGACCTAACCCCCCCTGCCCCCCTTCCCTGGAAGGGAAGGGGGGAGAAAATGCCCCCCTCTCCTTTCAGGGGAGGGGCCGGGGGAGGGGTTAAATGCCCCCCTCATTTCAGGGAAGGGGGGGAGAAAATGCCCCCCTCTCCTTTCAGGGGAGGGGCCGGGGGAGGGGTTAAAATGAAAGATTACAAACACCGATTTACCCGCCTGTTTTCCGAATATCTCAACTCCGTCAAGGAGGAATATCTGGCGGATATCGCTGTTCTGGGTGATGAAATTCTGCAAAACGGCGTTCCGCCGGAAGATATTGCCGAGATATTTGAAGAATCTTTGAACGTCTATGCAAAGAGCGAGCCGAAAATCACGCTTGCACAGATAGCCGACCGTATCTCCGTGCCGCTGGTTGAATTGCTGATGGCTTACGGCATGGCTTTCCGAAAACAGGTTTATGAGCGGACTCATCTTGCGACAAAAATCATTGAAAACACGCCTGAAGGCGTATGGATGACAGACGCCGCAGGAAACGCGCTGATTACCAATCCTGCCTTTTCCGCAATTACCGGCTATTCTTCCGAAGAAATTACCGGAAAAAATCTTTCTTTTCTGCTTCGGTTGGATAAAGCCGGCATACCATCGGAAAACAATATCCGGCGTCTGACAGAAGGCACCGGGCATTGGAAAGGAGAAATTACCAGCAGACGGAAGGGCGGAGAAACGTATCGGGCAATCCTGAACATTACCGCCATCCGGGATGTTTACGGAAAAGTAACAGATTATGTCGGTATTTTAGACGATATTACTGAAGAAAAACAGCGGGAAGAATTGTTCAGAATGGAGTTGTCCCGCGCCAAAAAGATTTATGACATGGTTATCAGCCTTGATCTTCCCATGACAAAATGGGCTGAAATCACGGTCAGATGTCTTCCGGCAGAAAATTTCGGCGGAGATACCTTAGACATCATCGCGCCTTCGGAAAACAGTCTGCTGATTTTTCTTGCAGATGTTACAGGACACGGCGTTGCTGCGGCAATGACTGCCAACACTCTCAAAACTATGTTCAGAGAAATTTCTGCCACAACCCTTTCGCCGGCGGTGGTGTGCAGCCGTCTGAACCGGGCAATGTCAAAAACCATTCTGCCGGATGACATTATTGCCACATTCTGCGCCCTGCTTGATATTGAAACCATGCGGCTGACATACTGTCTTGCGGGGCTGCCCAATCCTATGATTCTCAGAGACGAGAAGATTATCCGACTCAGACCTACCGGAATGCCGCTGGGGGTTTTTGAAGAAACCGTTTATCATGAAAAAGATATTATATTGCAGAAAGACGACCTGCTTTTAGCATTTACCGATGGGATTCCCGAAGCAAGAAATTTCAGGGGAGAAATTTTCGGACTGAGCGGCATTGAAAAAAGCATTCTGTCACCCCTCCCCCAGCCCCTCCCCGAAACGGAGAGGGGAGTCTCACCCCTGGGTAGGTTAAGTCTTATTGATGCGGTTTTGGATAATGCCATAAAATTTCAGAATAAACTTTCTTTTCAGGACGATCTGATTCTTATATCAATTAAGATGGTAAATGCCGAAAGCGGTGAAATGCCTCTTAACAGCTTTCATACGGAGCGGAAAAGCATTCTGAGCATCAAAACAAGACATGCGGATATTGATGCCATGATCCCCAAAGTGATGTATGATATTTGCAGAAAGATGGTTCTGGAAAAGGACGAGCAGGGAAAATTGACCATAGCCTTATTTGAGACCATCGCCAATGCCGTTGAACACGGAAATCTGGAACTATCCGAATTTAAAAGAAACATTGGGCTTTATAATGAGGAAGAGTTTAAGCATATCTGTCATCAGCGCCGTGATTCCGATATGTACGGAGACCGGCGGATATTGATCGAAACTTATTACGGAACTGAGGAAATTGAGATTTCGGTTCAGGATGATGGCAGAGGATTTGATGTGAAAGCAGTGCCGGATCCGACAAATATAAGAAATCTTGACAGACCCACAGGGCGGGGAATTTATCTTCTGAGGAAGTCCGTAGACAGGGTCGCGTATAATTCAAAAGGCAATAAAGTAGTTTTTTCCAAAAGAATCAAGGCGCATAGTCTGTTTGAAGCCGGCTGGTCGGAAATAAAAGATATTCGTGTGCTGATGGTGGAAGATGATCTGATAACATCCCGGATAAACCGGCTGACATTGGAAAAATCAGGATACAATATTGTCGGCGTGGCAGAAGATGGCAAACAGGCAATGGAGATGGTTCGTTCCCGGATTCCTGATGTGATTCTGATGGATTATATGCTGCCGGACGTGGACGGCATAGAACTTACCAGACAGATTCAGGAAATCCGTCCTACGCCGGTGGTGATGCTGACCAATTATACAGAGGAAGATTTGTCGGAAAAAGCGTATTTGTCAGGAATCGGTGCGTTTCTGATAAAACCGCCGCGAATAAATGAAATAACACAGGCAATCAGTGTTGCAATGGCGCGGTTTAACGACATCAGCGAATTGCGTAGTCTTAACAAACGCTTACAGACCGAAATCGCAGAGCGCAAGCGGACTGAAGACATTATGCAGAAAAGAGAAAAAGAATATTACAACTTATTTGAAAGCAGTCCTTTCGGTATATTCAGATCAACGGTTGAAGGCAAACTTATACGCGCAAATTCGGCTCTGGCAGAAATTCTGGGCTATAATTCCCCTGAAGAACTGATTTCTATCGTAAATACGTCGAATATTGCAGAAAAATTATATGCTGATCCGACTCAGCGCCCCGTGTTTATCAGAGAGACTGTCAAGGATGCTGATGATTGGCATGTTTATGAGAATCGTTGCCGTTGCAAAGACGGGAGCATTATTATCACCAATCTGTTTCTTCATGTTGTCCCGGATAATGATGGCAGCCCCAAATATCTCAAGGGGTTTGTTGAAGACATCACCGAACGCAAGCAGATGGAAGAATCTCTGAAAAAAAGTGAGGAGCAGCTCAGGCTTGCCATAGAAGCCTCGACTCATGCAATATATGATTGGAATATGTACACGGATGAAGTATATTTCAGTCCTTATTTTTACACGATGCTGGGCTATGAACCTTATGAAATGCCTTCATCTTATGATACATGGCTGAATCTGCTGCATCCTGATGAGATGGATGATGTGCTGAATATTTTCAATGAGTATATCATGAATAAAAGAGAGTGCCATAAAGTTGATATCCGTATGAAAACAAAATCCGGTGAGTGGAAACGGATATTGGGCAGGGGCAAAGTCATTGAACGGGATAAAATAAGCCGACATCTGCGAATCGTGGGAACTTATGTTGATGTTACTCCTCAATAAGATGCCTTCTTTGTTATGCCGAAATTCTGAAAAACTGCTCCCCGACCATGAGATCGGAGAGCAGTGACACACTTTCATCAAGATCAGGAAAACCGGCTGAGCAGGGTGCGCCGGAATAATAAAAGATGACAGCAGCGTGTGATGACCTGCTTTCGCGGGCATTGTGGAAACAGTCGGGCTGACTGACAGCGGTTTTCAGCTGTTCTGAATGCTGAACCGCCATGCACAGTACCATTCTGCCGGGTGTTTGTCCGGCGGACAGCCTACACATTCTGTCCTGATTCTCGGATCAATAGCTCCTGCAAACGATGGATATTCCGCCATTCCTCCGGATTTGCATGGATAATCTTCCAGCCCCTTGCGTTTTCTGGCGACCTGAACCCGGCATTCGTTCATCTGAAAAATGAAGCTGTCCGGCGACTCGTCAATAACGGACTGTTTATTGATGGTGGCGTATAACCGGAATGCAAGGGCTTTTTTCAGTCCGTCCAGACCGGAATTTTCGGGAAGGTTCAGGTACCGTTTGATCGCCCATGCCTCAAAAGGCGAAAAATGCGCCCAGCAGGAATCGTTGCAACGTTTGGCATCATACATACCCTGAGAAAATTCAACTGCCTGAAACCATACCCCGTCATTTGCCAGCCAGTTAATTCCCACATTTTCCTTTAACAGATTCAGTTGTTCGGCGGGCATATCCAGAAAAAATTTCGGAATATCGCCCTGCATTTCAAATCCTAGCGTTTTGGAAAGCCGCTTCATCTGAATCTCATAACTCCGTCCGTAGGCTTCTTTGAGAATCCGGTAAGCTTTCTCATCGCCCAGCTGATGCCGCACTTCTGCAAACCACATGGCGTGATGCATCGCGATTCTGTGAAAAAAATCAATGATAAGCCGCGCGGTTTCTTCTTTGGTTAAATCTGCCGCTGAGTTTTTGTCTGTCATTTTCGGTTGAATTCCTTTCTGAAATAAACATGTCGCCCTTCCGGGGCTTAGTCTTCTTGCTACAAAATCGGCGCATGGGAAGGAGAGCCTTTCGTACGCCCGAATCAGGGTATGATTATATCACATTATTTGAAAATTGTCAGGTTTTTCAGCATCAGGCATCACACTCCCGTGCAACGCCCGATACCGAAAATATTGTCATTACTGCTTTTCAATCCTCACCGCATAAGCCTTATACTCAGCCGTCAGCGTAACCGGATCAAACACCGGATTGGTGAGCCAGTTGGCATTAAGACATGATTCAATCAAGTCTATGGCAGCCGAAAGATATAAGCAGCAGGGATTTGAGGTTATTGTTGAGCCTGATATTCAGGAATTGCCTTTTGATTTGGGTAAATATTGTCCTGACTTGCTTGTAAAAAAATCCGAAAGCGAAGGTTATATTATTGAAGTCAAAACTTCTGTTAGCAGAACTTCAGTAGAACGCTATCGCGAAATTTCGGATATGGTTTCTCAACATAAGGGATGGCGCTTTCTTCTAATCACAGGGGAGGATGCCGTATCAGACGAAATTACAATAAAAGCTGAGGAATTATTATCTTGGGAACAAATATTCAAACAAAAAGAACAAGGAGAACGGTTTATTTCTGTAGGTGAAGTCGGAAACGCATTTTTATCTCTTTGGTTAATACTTGAAGCTCTGATCACTTGTACTCGCAAGGCGAACTATCAATAGAGCAGTTTGATAAGGTTAAACCTCTGCTGAATATCAGAAATCGTCTTGTACATGGCTTTCAAACTAAAGAACTCAATGAGTCTGTGGGACAACTTCAAAAACTTGTAAATGAGTTGTTCAATTTATGGATGCCAAATGAATCCGATAAAAAAACAAGCTAAACAAATTCGCTACATCAAGCAAACCATGAAAATACAGATTCTTATATTTCAGCATCAGGCATTACGCTCCCGCGCAACACCCGATACCGAAATATGAATTGTTACTGCTTCTCAATCCTCACCGCACACGCCTTATATTCGGCAGTCAGCGTAATCGGATCGAATACCGGATTGGTGAGCCAGTTGGCATTGCCTTCTCTGAAATGGAATGCCATCCACACCATGCCCGGCGGAACTTCCGGCGTTATTTTCGCTTTGACAATAACTTCGCCGCGCCGCGATTTCACTCTGATCATCTCGCCCTGTGAGATATTCAGCGACTGAGCATCTGCCTGAGCAATATCCGCAGTTTCTTCGCCTAAAATATCGTTCAAGCCTTCGCAGCGCCCGGTCTGTGTCCTGGTGTGATAATGTGCAAGCCGTCTTCCGGTGCTTAACACCAGCGGATATTCGGCATCAGCCACTTCCGCAGGCGGAGTCCACTCCACCGAATGGAAAATACCGAGTCCGCAGGTGAATTTCCCATCTCTGTGCAGAAAACAGGTTCCGTCATGCTCTTCATTCGGACAGGGCCACTGAAGCCCGTTGCCCTCAAGCCGATGATACTTGATGCCGCACAACTGTGGCGCAAGCACGGAAATTTCATTATCCCAAAGTTCCTGTGCGCTGTCCGATTTCCAATCCTGCCCGAAACGTTTGGCAAGCTGCTTGAATATCCACCAGTTGGGCATGGCTATTCCCGGAGCTTTGCTGGCTGTTCTTACACGGCTGACTCTGCGCTCGCTGTTGCTGAATGTTCCGTCATTTTCACTCCACGCTGCTGCCGGGAAAATAACATGCGCGAACTTTGTGGTTTCATTCGGAAAAATATCCTGACAGACTAAAAATTCCGCGCTGGCAAGCTCATGTTCCACTTTGTGAATATCCGGCTCGGTGTTAGCTAAATTCTCTCCGAAAATATAAAATCCCCGAACCTTTTTGCTGACTAATCCATCCATCATCTGAGGAATCATCAACCCCGGTTTATCCGGCAGATTTGAGACTCCCCATGCTTTTTCAAATTTGATCCGGTTATCCAAGCCGGTAACAGCCTGATACCCCGGAAAAACATTGGGCAGCGCGCCCATATCGCACGCACCCTGCACATTGTTCTGACCCCGAAGCGGATTCACGCCGCCGCATTCAACGCCCATATTGCCCAGAAGCATCTGAAGATTGGCAGTTGACAACACATTGTTTCTGCCGCAGGTATGCTCGGTAATGCCCAATGTGTAACACAGCATCATGGGCTTGATTGAAGCCGCCAGCCGGGCAATCTCACGAATCTTATCTGCCGGAACTTTGCAGATTTTTTCAGAATATTCCGGCGAATACTTCATCACGGTTTCTTTGAGTTTGTCAAAATCAACGGTGCAGGATTCGACAAACTTTTTGTCATACAAATCTTCTTTGATCAGAACGTGCATAACTGCATTCAGAAACGCAATATCGCTGCCGACCGCAATCTGAGCATGAATATCGGCAAATTCCGCAAGTTTATGACGGCGCGGATCAACTAAAATCAGCTTCGCGCCTTTCAACATCGCATTTTTCAGAAATGTTGCGGCAACCGGATGTGCTTCCGTCATATTGGAGCCGATCACCATAAACAGTTTGGCTTTTGCAAACTCATTGAAAGAATTGGTCATAGCACCTGACCCGAACGAGGCTGCCAGTCCGGCAACCGTGGGCGCATGTCAGGTACGCGCGCAGTGATCAATGTTATTGGTCTTGATCACCGCGCGGAAAAATTTCTGCATATTGTATGAATCTTCATTGATGCTTCGGGCGCAACTGACGCCTGCCAAAGCATCGGGACCGCTTTCTTCAATGATGGCTTTGAATTTGTCAGCGACCAAATCCAGAGCTTCATCCCACGAAGCTTCACGGAAACCATCTTTTTCACGAATCAGCGGCGTTTTGAGCCGTTCTTCGGAATAGATGAAATCATAACCGAACCGCCCTTTGACACACAACCGCCCCTGATTGGGCAGCGCATCTTCCACGCCGGTTACTCTGACGATTTTGCCGTCTCTGACATGAAGCATCTGCTGACAGCCCACGCCGCAATACGGGCAGGTGGTTCGGATTTTCTCCGTTTCCCACGGGCGATATTTGTAGCGGGCTTTCTTTTCCACCAACGCGCCGACCGGACACGCCTGAACGCATTCGCCGCAGAATACGCAGTCCGAATCTGATAACGGGCGGTCTCCGGCGGTAACGATTTTGCTGTTTGCTCCCCGATACCCGATGCTGATGGCTCTGTTGACCTGAACTTCGTTACATGCCTGAACACAGCGTCCGCATAAGATACAGCGTGAAAAATCCCGGATAATCATGGGATTGGCAAGTTCAGGCGGATACGGCGTCTGTTTGTGGGCAAATCGGTCTGCCTTGACCTGATACTGAAATGCCAAATCCTGAAGCTTGCAATCGCCCCATACCGGACACAACTCAGCCGCTCCGTCCTCTTCCAGAACGCGGGTTTGAAAGTCCGTCCAACTGCCCCGATCCGAGCCTGAAATCGCACAGTTGTGATTGCCGGAGGTGAGCATCAGCTCCAGAATTTCTTTACGAGCCGCAACCACCTGGGGGGATTCGGTCAGAACGACCATGCCTTTGGAAACCGGCGTGGCGCATGATGGCAATAAGCTTCTTGCACCCTTCACTTCTACCACGCAGATTCGGCACGCGCCGGTCGGCGTTGTGTCTTTCAGATGACAGAGCGTGGGAATGCGGACATGCGCGAGTTCAGCCGCCTCCAGAATCGTCTGCCCCGGCTCGAATGACACGGTATTGCCGTTGAGAATAAAGGTGTTTTCAGACATGAAAAAGACCTCTCTTTTTCCGTTTTTTTCGTTATGACAAAATTGATATAGCGATATATAAAATATATCACAGGTATTGTCAAACAATAGCTGATATTTTGCTGAATTTGTTTGCCAAATACAGCGTCAATCCCGATATGACGCGCCGAACGCCGGTTACTTTACGTTGATAAGATCTGCTCAGACAGCATGGAATTATTCACTGTTTTCGGATGATATTATCTCCTTTACTTTCCGAACGGACATCTGGGAAATGTACATATTTTGCAGTCCAGACAAAACGCGCCATGACCCATTTTTGCCAAATCAGATCGGGTAACGGATACGCCTGCCAGCAGTCGCGGAAGCAGCAAATCCAGACTTGTGGTTTTGAAATACAATGCACATGCCGGAACGCCGATCAACTGAACTTTCCCTATATGTGCCAGCAGCGTCATGGCTCCCGGCAGAATCGGTGCGCCGTAAAGCATATCCTCCGCGCCCGCGTCTGAAATACCCTGACGGGTTACATCATCCGGATCCACCGAAAGCCCGGCAGTGGTTACGATAAGGTCTGCACCCGAATTGATTAAATCTTTGATTCCGTTACAGATAGCATCTTTATCATCCGGCACAATCAGGCTTTTCACTACCACAGAATTTAACGCTTCTGTTTTTGCCTGAATAATCGGAATAAAACTGTCCTTTATCAGACCTTGAAATACTTCGGTTCCTGTAACCAGAATGCCGACCTTTGCCTGTCTTAACGGCTTTATTTCAAACAAAGGACCATGCTCAAGAATGGATAATGCTTTGTAAAAATCACTTTTGGGAAGATAAAGCGGAATGGCGCGGGTTCCTGCCAGATTACGCCCTTTTGCCATCATAGAATAACTTTTTTTGCAGGCACACATCACGCCCGGAACAAGATTGAACATTTCCAAGCGTTTTTCATCAACAAACAGCATCCCGTCAATGTCTGCACTCAGATTGATTTTTCCCTCTTTCGGCGGCTGAGTAAAGCTGATGCCGCTTCCTGCCATTTTCTGAGCAAATGCAAGCGCGGCATCATTTTCATGAACCCAATCCGAACCGGGACTCTGACCGTCATCCACATGTACATTCATCCGCCCCATCTGCTGAAGTCTGCAAACATCTCCGGCACTTATCAGATGACCTTTCTTAAATGCCACGCCTTTGCTTTCTCCCGGAATAATCTGAGTCATGTCGTGCAGAATCCGGCGTCCCTCAGATTGCTCCAAAGAAATTGCTTTCAGATTGGGAGACGGAATACCCTCTGATTCGGAATCAAAATACGGCGCGTCTCCCTGACATCCTCTGCAAATCGCACCGTGTTTTAAGGGATAAGATTCGCCGCACAACGGACAAACCGCCTTCTGCCCCAAATGGATTTTTTTCAGAAATTGCGGGCGAACCTGAACTTCCCGAATCCCGAACAAATCAGAACCGGCTTGCCGTATCTGACGTATCAGATATTCGGAATCCTGTTCTTTTTTGGATTTAAGCCCCAGAAACCACGACCTGATTTCGTCCCACGGCTCTAATCGGCTTGTGTCTGTAAATACCCGAATGCCCGTACCCTGATATTTGTCATAAAGGGTAAGTGAAAACCGCCCCAGATGAATGATGTTCAGCCATCCATTCCCAACCGTACAGGGCGTAAGCAGTTGTATGGCATCAGGAAGACAGTTGGACGTCTCGCAGATCGCATCGAACAATATTCCTTTGGGAAGAACTGCCAGCGCAGTGTCCACCATTTTCCCGCCGATGACCATTCCGGGCGCCACATGACCATGAAATGATTCGATAAGCTGCAGATATTCTTCAAACGAATAAGCATCTCCGTTATGGGTTCTGCACCAGCTTCCTTCGGATTCAGCAATTTTAGCATGATGTTGCATATAGTTTATCTCTTCAGAATGATGATTTTTGAGATGCTTGTTAGCATGGTTTTAACAATATTGTCAATATTCACATAATGCTTTGACGTCTTTATTTCTGAATTTGCGTTCTGACTTGTTATAAACAAAAAAACCCCTTCCCGGATAATCAGAGAAGGGGTTGAAATTCAGAGCATCATTACAAGCCCGATACTACTCTCAACACCTGAATCACTTTTTCAAGATTCGCATT
>Ga0316608_1001256_pt1 | contig 10390 bp, 7 predicted proteins | sample MIS2016152B_MG_FD_207673 | JGI IMG/M metagenome (GOLD analysis project Ga0316608, IMG submission 207673) | Microbial mat bacterial communities from Middle Island sinkhole, Lake Huron, Michigan, United States - MIS.2016.152B | ecosystem: Environmental > Aquatic > Freshwater > Lake > Sediment... | reverse complement strand
CCCGAAGAACGGTGCGAAGAACTTGACCTTGAGCTTATGGTCGGCAAAAATACTTCACTTCACGAAACTCCATTTACTGTTTCAGTTGACCTAATCGGACAAGGTTGTACAACTGGAATTTCTGCACACGACAGAGCAAAGACTATCAAGGCATTAGTTGAAAAAGATACAAAACCTACAGATTTAGGTCGTCCCGGACATATTTTTCCGTTAAAAGCTAAAAATAAAGGAGTTATCAGACGAGCCGGACATACCGAGGCAACAGTTGATTTAATGAGACTTGCAGGCTTAAAAGAAGGTGGTGCATTAGTTGAAATTATGAACGAAGACGGTACAATGGCTAGAATACCTGATTTGATTAAAGTTGCTGAAAAATTTAATCTCAAAATAATTTCGATAAAAGATTTAATTGCTTATCGCTTAAAAAAAGAAAGTCTTGTTGAAGAAGGCGAAAAAGTGGTTTTACCAACAGAATACGGTGATTTTAATCTTATCCCTTTCCGTCAATTATCTGATGGTATGGAACATGTAGCTCTAATTAAAGGAAATTGGGAAGAAAATGAACCAATTTTAGTAAGAGTTCATTCATCATGTGTTACCGGAGATATTTTCGCCTCAAAACGCTGTGATTGTGGTTCACAACTTCATCTTGCAATGAAAAAAATTGAAAAAGCAGGCAAAGGTGTAATTGTTTATATGAATCAAGAAGGTAGAGGAATAGGATTATTTAATAAAATTAAAGCTTACAAACTTCAAGAACAAGGCTTTGATACAGTTGAAGCAAATATAAAACTTGGCTTTAATGATGATAACAGAGATTATGGCGTTGGAGCACAAATACTTCGTAAACTAGGTGTTAAAAAAATGAAACTTATGACAAATAATCCTGTTAAAAAAGTAGGTCTTGAAGGATATGGACTTGAAATAGTTGATATTGTACCTATTGAAATTGAACCAAATGAGCATAATTCGTTTTACATGAAAACAAAACGCGATAAAATGGGGCATAATCTCGAAATTTTTAACTACGACTCAAGCAGTCTAATTTGCTCAAAACAAGGCTAAAAAATGCATAAACTACTTTCAATAATATTATTAATTATTCCTGTTTTTTTGTTTGCACAAGAAGACATAGACACTACAAAATACAGAAGAATTGAAATAATTCATTCTAATACTTTGAATGTTAATAATATAACAGGTCCTGAAATTAAAGTTCTGATTGGAGAAGTAGAGTTTTATCACGACAGTGCCACAATGTATTGTGATAGTGCGTATTTTAATTCAAAAAAAAATCAATTTATTGCTTACAGTAATATTCAAATTATTAAACCTTCTGATATAGATACTGTTCAGCTATACGGAGATTCACTTTTCTATGATGGACTTAGTAAAATGGCAAAGGTAAGAAGCAGTGTAATTCTGAGCAAAGCTGATATGTTATTGACTACAGATAGTCTTGATTATGATTTAAATAACGATGTAGGATATTATTCAAATGGTGGTAGAACCGAAAATGGAGAGGATACTTTGATTAGCAATTTTGGATATTATTATTCGAAAAAGAACGAACTATTTTTTAAAGAAAATGTTAAAATTATAAATCCAGACTATACAATCACTTCCGATACTTTGATGCACAATTTAAAATCCAAAGTTTCAAACTTTTATGGACCAACTGAAATTGTCAGCGATAGCAATTATATTTATTGCGAAAATGGTTGGTACAATCACGATAAAGATATTTCTCAATTTAATCAAAATGCTTTTTTAGAAAGTAAAGAAACTAGCATTAAAGGAGATAGCTTATTCTACGACAGAAAAAACGGTATTGGAAAAGCATATAGAAATGTTGTGATAAAGGATACTGTTCAGGATATTTTGCTTTATGGAAACGAAGGCTATTATTTCGAAAAAACAGAACGTTCTATGATGACTGACAGAGCTTTATTTGTTCAGATTTACGAAGGTGACTCTTTGTTTTTGCACGCAGATACACTAAGAACACAAATTGATACTTCTTATGCTAATAATGATACAATAACTTACAGATTTATAAGAGCATATAATAAGGTTAAACTTTACAGTCCAAGTTTTCAAGCAAAATGCGATTCACTTATTTATACAATGCTTGACTCTGTTATTCAAATGTATACACTTCCGGTTTTGTGGTCAGAAGAAAATCAGCTTACTGCAAAATATATTGAAATGAAAATGGTAAATAATGAAATTAATCAAGTTGATATGACAGATTCAACTTTGATTGTTTCGCAAAAAGATTCAATACGGTTTGACCAGATTCTTGGACAAACAATGATAGGATATATTGCTGATAATGAATTATATCAGGTTGATGTTGGTGGCGAAACCCAAACTATTTATTTTATTAAGGATTTTGATTTTTTGATGGGTGTCAATAAAGTTACAAGTAACTCAATGATAATATATTTAAAAGATAATAAAGTCGATAAAATATGGTTTTACACACAACCTAAAGGAATAATTTATCCACCATTTGCATTAGCAGATACCGAGTTATATTTACCAGGATTTCAATGGCTTGATGAGTTTAGACCAAAATCAAGTAAAGATGTTTTTATTTGGAAAAATGAAACTGTGGAAACTACTGAAAATCAAAATATTGAAACAATTATTGATGAAAACATTGAAAATATAAATAATTTAAATAATAATTTAAACGATTAAACATCAAGCTTATATTTGTTGTTTAAATCTTCAATAAAATCCAGAATTTTTTCTCTGCCTTTATTTGTCTTTGAAGATGTTACAAAATATTGTGGCATCTCGTCCCAAATTTTAAGCATTACAGTTTTATATTTTGCAACTCCTGCCATTAAATCGTTTTTCGATATTTTGTCTATTTTGGTAAAAAGCATCACAAATGGAATACCATTTAAACCTAATTGTTCCATTAACTCTAAATCAAGCAATTGAGGTTCTAAACGAGAATCTATCAACACAAAAAGGCACATTAAATTTTCTCGGGTAAGAATATATTTACTTAAAAATTTACTCCAGGCTTCACGTTTTTTTTTTGAAACTTTTGCGTATCCATATCCTGGTAAATCAACCAAATACCAATTATCATTAATTAAAAAATGATTGATTAACTGTGTTTTACCCGGACTTGCTGATATTTTTGCAAGATTACTGTTATTTGTTAACATATTTATCAGCGATGATTTTCCAACATTTGACCTGCCAATAAACGCATACTCAGGCAATACTGGTGCTGGACATTTTTTTACTTCGGTGTTACTTATTACAAATTCTGCTTTATGTATTATCATTTATTTTTAAAATTAAATTAGTCAAAGATACGAGTTTTTTCATTTTTAATTATAACATATCTTGGTAAAATCTTAAAATTTACCAAACTGGTATCTTCTTTTATCATATTAATATTTGGGTGATACACAACTTTGAACGAATTTAAAAACTCTTCTTTATTTTCATCTTCCCATTTTAAAATTGTTTTACCATCATTTACAGATGTTAACATAATTTTAAGTGTATCTTTACTTTCTAACAAAACCGGATTTTTAGACCAGAAATCGGCAAGTTCAATCACTATTTCGTTATCCGAATTATCAAAAAATAAAAAAAATCCTCCTTCCAAACAAGTTTTATCAAAATTTTTAACAAAAAACACAAAAGAATTATCTACTTTATTGATAATCTGCAAATAAAATAAAAATGTTGGCAACTCGGTTTCTTTCTGCTCATCACAGATTGTAACTGTTTTTAAATTTATTGAAACTTCACTATATAAATCAGAATTGCTAAAAGATTTATCCTTATCTATTTTATCACAGCTAGTTATAAATATGAGTAAAGCAATAATTATAATTATATAATATTTCATTTAACAATTTCAATTTTAGTTTAATATTTTCACAAATTTATAAAATAAAAAACTCATAAAAAATAACATCAGAAAAATTTAAGTAAATTAATACTTGAAATCCATGAAAAAAACTCAGGTCGCAAAAGTAATTTTTATAATCGAAAATATGATTAATTATTCAGAATAAATTGTTTAAATTTACAAAACTTTTATTCGATAAATTTAAAAATATGGGCGGAAAAGACAAAAATCTAAAAATTTTAAAATCAAATGGGTTTAACGTCCCAAGCTTTATTACTGTTGACCAGAATATTGAAAAAAAAACATTATCAGAACTTATTGAAAAAGAATTAAAATCCAATTTTTTTGCAGTACGTTCATCAGCAAATGTTGAAGATGGAACCAAAACTTCTTTTGCCGGACATTTTTATTCTGCTGTTGGTGTTTCGCCCGAAAATGTTTATAATGAATACTTAAATGTTGTAAAATCATTTGGCGAACATAGCGGCAACATTATAATTCAAGATTTTATTCCATCTGAAAAATCAGGAGTAATTTTTACAAATGCCGGTGATAATAAAGTACTTATAAATGCAAACTACGGATTATGTAAAACTGTTGTAGAAGGTGAACCTTGCGACGAGTATGTTTTTTCGAATGATAAAATGCTAATTAGTAAATATATAGAAAAAAATAAAAAACCTCTTTTTTTTAGTGATAATTTGTTTTCAAATGATAAAATTTTTGATTCTGAAGTTTTGAACAATTCTGAAATTAACGTACTTATTGATAAAGCATTAGAAATTGAAAAATTGTTCAAATATCCTCAGGACATCGAATGGTGTTTTTTTAAAGATAAGTTGTATATTTTACAATCACGACCAATAACTCAAGAAATATTTCAAAAAAAAGATATAATATATTATGATAGTGCTAATATTGCCGAAAGTTATTCGGGAATTGTAAAACCACTTACACTTTCATTTGCCGAAAATATTTACAAAGTAGTCTATTTCAATCTTTTAAAAGCATCTGGAGCATCAAAAAAGAAATTGTTGAAGTATATGGAAATTTTTGACAACATGACTGCTTCGTTTTACGGTAGATTATATTACAACATGAATAACTGGTATTTAATGATGAAATTTATTCCCGGATACGACCGCAATAAACAGAATCTCGAAGATATGATAACCAGTAATGTGAAACAAAATATAGCTGATAAAATTTCTCCATCTATTGGGCTCAAAATATTTTATCCATTTTTAGTACTTTTCAAAATTTTAATTTTTCCATTTTCAGTAAAAAGTTTTGAAAACAAAGTTAAACATTATATCAAGCAATTCCGTAAGTTAAATTTAAAACAACTTTCGTTGGAAGATTGTTTTGCAAAATATTCAGAATTAAATCATAATTTACTTTCCAAGTGGCATATAACAGTTGAAAACGACTTTCTAGTAATGTCTTTTCTTGGAATGTTAAAGAAAAATATGAATGATGAAGAATTACAAAAATATATAAGTTTTGATAATAAAAGTGCTAAACAAGTTGAAAAATTGAAAAATCTAGTTGTTGAGCTAAATAAATATCCTGATTTAAAAGAAGCTATAAAAACTGAAAATACATCAAAATTTCAAAAAATTATTGAAACTAATTCAGACGTTTCCAATCTTTTAAACGAGTATTTTGAACAATATGGAGGAAGATTTGCAAACGAACTAAAGCTAGAATCGGCAGATATTGAAGAAGATAAATCCAAATTATTGAAATTATTTAAGCTGTACGAAAATTTTTCTTCAGCAGAAAAATTCAAATTACCTTTAAAACACAAAAGTATAAAAGTAAGATATGCTCTGAATAAATTTAAAAAATATGCTTCTAAACGTGAGGAATTGAGACTTTTAAGGTCAAATACATTCTCGGTTGTTCGTAAAATACTAAACAGAATTGGTGAATGTTTTGTAGAAAAGAATTTAATTTTGGAAACAGCCGATATATATTTTTTAAAACTGTCTGAAATATTTGATTATAAAAACATTAAGAATAATACCGTTTTTAAAACTGAAATTGAAAAAAGAAAAAATGAATATTTGAGTTTTCAGAACATAAATCCTTTGCCTTTTTTTGGAATATCTAAAAATGAAGAAGTTCCATTAAAAGAATATATTACATCAAATTCAAAAACAGTAAGTGGAAGACCATGCACACCCGGAAAAATTAAAGGAAAAGTAAAAGTTTTTAAAGAATATTTTATTCCTGAAACAATTGATTTTGACATACTTATAGCAAAACATACAGATCCGGGCTGGACAACCTTAATAGGTTTAAGCAAAGGAATGATAATTGAACAAGGTGGCATTTTATCTCATGCTGCAATAGTTTCCAGAGAGTTAGGTATTCCAACAATAATTGGAGTAGAAAATGCTGTCGAGTTTTTTCAAGATAATCAAATAATTGAAATTGATGGAAATACAGGGAAAATTGAAATTTTATAAAAAATTTTGACAAAAAATATATTTTTGAATAATCTTTATTATACTAAAAATTATTTAATATTTTCTATAATACATTATGAATAAAGTAATAACACCAATTATAATCATCATATTTACATTTTGCTCTGGAAAAATGTGTTTTGCACAATACACCATATCACCATCTACAACTTTGATTAAATATCAGAAACTTAACTCACTTTCTTATAATAGCATTAATACTAAACCGACATCAAAAACACCACTGCACCTTTGAGGTGTTTTCACCTCAAAGCGTAGAATATCAGGTGAAAACACCTGATATATGTATATTTTTATCGCTAATCTTGATGACGTTTTAGTATAACATTGCAAATAATTCATTCGAAACATTGAATCTTAAATGGGAGTTGCTGCAATATGATACTTTAGCAGGAAGTTATTTCGATTTTTGTGCTTCAGGAATTTGTTGGTTAGGATTTCCTGATACCGGAAGTTTTCCTGAAATTACTGCGGGAAGATCTGGGTGGGCTGGCGTTCACTTTTGGACTGGCAATATACCTGTAACTTGTACAGCAAAAATTAGAATTTACAACGAAAACACACCCGAATTTGGCGATACACTTACTTATATTCTGCATAATGAAACTGTAAATAAAATTGAAAAACAAGTTGACTTAAAAAATGTTATATCAATTTATCCAAATCCTACTAAAGATAACCTTAATATTAATTTTAAACAAATTAATTATTTACATGATGCAACAATTTTAATCTATGATATTACCGGAAAACTGATGTTGCAACAATCAGTACAACAGCAACATTATCAATATGATATTAGAAAATTTCCAAATGGATTATATATTGTAAGGATAGAATGTTATGAAAATAATATTGTTCAAATGTTTATGAAACAATAGGTATTTAATTTTGTCCTATTCCCAAATACTGTGGTAAATTAAAACGCTTTTTTAAAGTCATTTCCATGAAATCTTGCTTTAATTGAAATACTTCTGTTAATAACTTTTTAATGTACATTCAAAGAACTTTTGTAGTTTAATTAACTTAATACTTTCAATATAAGCAAGTTCGCAAAGCGATGACATATCTTTTTAGTAATTATTACCACAGTATTTGGGAATAGCATTTTAATTTTATATTGTAATTAGTTGATATATTGATAAAATAATGATTAACAATAAATTTAAAAATACAAAATTTAAAGAACAAAATAATTTAGAATGATTAATTTTATATCTCAAAACTTTACAGATATTTACTTTTAAATAAGTTTTTTAAGTCTGCATAATTCTAGTTTTAACTACCAACAAAAATTTTAATTTCAATAAATTTAATTTTATTTTTCAAATTTAAGTACAATTGTTATCTTTGCACGCCTGAATTAATAAATAATCAAATTATTTAAAATTATGTTCGATAATTTATCCGAAAGATTAGAACAGTCGTTTAAACTGTTAAAAGGTCAGAATAAAATTACTGAAATTAATATAGCAGAGACACTTAAAGAAGTCAGAAGAGCTTTATTAGATGCCGACGTTAACTATAAAATTGCAAAAGAATTTACAAATACTGTAAAAGAAGAAGCATTAGGACAAGAAGTTCTGACATCAGTTAAACCCGGACAGTTGATGATTAAAATTGTTCATGATGAGTTAATTAAGCTCATGGGAACAGACAAAACAGACATAAATCTTAAAGGAAATCCTACCGTAATTTTAATTGCCGGTTTACAAGGTTCGGGTAAAACAACTTTTTCGGGAAAACTTGCAAATTTGCTAAAAACCAAAAAAGGCAAAAATCCAATTTTAGTTGCCGGAGACGTTTACCGACCTGCTGCTATTGAACAGTTAAAAGTTCTTGGAAGCCAAATAAATATTCCTGTTTACACTGAAGAAGGCAGCAAAAACCCAGTTCAAATTGCCGAAAATGCAATAAAACACGCAAAAGCTCATTCACATGATGTTGTGATTGTGGATACTGCCGGTCGTCTGGCTATTGACGAACAAATGATGAACGAAATTGCAAATGTAAAAAAAGCAATTACTCCTCACGAAATTCTGTTTGTGGTTGATTCTATGACTGGTCAAGATGCTGTAAACACTGCAAAAGAATTTAACGACAGATTAAACTTTGACGGCGTTGTACTTACAAAACTCGATGGAGATACTAGAGGTGGAGCAGCTTTATCAATAAAATACATTGTAAATAAGCCAATTAAATTTGTAGGAACTGGCGAAAAACTTGATGCACTCGATTATTTTTATCCTCAACGTATGGCTGACAGAATCCTTGGTATGGGTGATGTTGTTACACTTGTGGAAAGAGCTCAGGAACAGTTTGATGAAGAGGAAGCTAAAAAACTTCAACGTAAAATTGCTAAAGACCAGTTCAATTTCAATGATTTTCTAAGTCAGATTAATCAGATTAAAAAAATGGGTAACATAAAAGAACTTGCAAGTATGATACCCGGACTTGGTAAAGCAATGAAAAACATGGAAATAGAAGACGATGCTTTCAAAAGTATTGAGGCTATAATTTTTTCGATGACACCTGCTGAACGTGAAGACCCTGCATTGCTAAACGGTCCTCGAAAAAAACGTATAGCTAATGGTAGTGGTACAGATATTCAAGAAGTTAATCGATTAATAAAACAATTCCTCGAAACACGAAAAATGATGAAAGTTATGACAACAACAAAAGGTAAAAAACTTCAACGTATGATGAATTCAATGAATATGTTTAAAGGTTAATTTTGGTGTTAGCTTAGGGTGTTAGGGAATTAGTTTTTAGGAAGTTAGGATGGTAGGCTTTTGGGAATTAGATGTTAGGTAATAGGTTTTGGTGTTTGTAATTATGGATGTAAAATTATACAACATATTTGATAATAAAATACGTTGAACTTTATAAATCAAAACATGTAATTGAAAATTAATATAAAATATTGAAAATGTCCGATTTAGACGGTCGGATTTTTGTTTTTTAAGTTATAAAAATACAAAAAAATAAAACTAAAAATAATGCAACTTATTGATGGAAAAAAAATATCGGAAGATATTAAAGTCGAATTGGCTCTTGAAGTAAAAAAATTTATTAAAGAAAACGGTAGAAAACCGCATTTAGCTGTTGTTATAGTTGGTAATGACGGTGGTAGCGTGACTTATGTTGAAAATAAAGCAAAAACTTGTCAACAAGTAGGTTTTAAATCTTCTATTATAAAATTTGACGACAAAGTTACCGAAAAACAACTACTTAAAACAGTTTTTAAACTAAATAATGACCCCGAAATTGATGGATTTATAGTTCAGCTTCCGCTTCCAAAGCATATCAACGAATCTGAAATTATAGAAGCCATTGATCCTGTGAAAGATGTTGATGGATTTAATCCTGTAAATGTTGGTAGAATGTCTGTCGGACTTCCTGCTTTTATATCTGCAACTCCACAAGGAATTCTTGAACTTTTAAGTCGTTATAAAATCGAAACATCTGGTAAACATTGTGTTATTATTGGTCGAAGTAATATTGTTGGTAAACCAATGGCAATGTTGATGTCAAGAAAAGCAAATCCAGGCGATTGCACTGTAACTTTATGCCACAGCCGTACAAAAAATCTGAAAGAAATTACAAAACAAGCTGATATTATCATTGCTGCAGTTGGAAGTCCAGAATTTTTGACTGCAGAAATGGTCAAAGAAGGTGCTGTTGTTATTGACGTTGGAACTACTAGAGTAAAATCTGAAGAAACAAAATCGGGCTGGAAATTAAAAGGTGATGTAAAATTCGATGAAGTTGCACCAAAATGTTCGTTTATAACACCGGTTCCGGGTGGTGTTGGACCAATGACAATTATATCGCTAATGAAAAATACATTGTTAGCAGCACAAGGCGAAATTTATTAAATAAAATGGCTCTAATTAAAAACGTTGTTGTTGAAAAAAATTGCTATATTGCGAAAAATTTTATAGCAAAATTATGCAAATAATTGAACAAATAAAAGCATTATTTCTTAAATTATCGAAAGATGATC
>Ga0316608_1001251_pt1 | contig 10414 bp, 7 predicted proteins | sample MIS2016152B_MG_FD_207673 | JGI IMG/M metagenome (GOLD analysis project Ga0316608, IMG submission 207673) | Microbial mat bacterial communities from Middle Island sinkhole, Lake Huron, Michigan, United States - MIS.2016.152B | ecosystem: Environmental > Aquatic > Freshwater > Lake > Sediment... | reverse complement strand
AGTCAAAGTTTTCAAATTGAATGGTTTGTTTACGCTCAAACAGCATCTTATTTAATTACTGCTTTTGTTTCATTTTTATTAGTCTTAGCAAAATCTGAGTTTTTTAAACTTAATTTTGATCGCAATTTTTTCATTGTATTTTTAAAACAAAGTTATCCTTATGCTTTGCTTATCTTACTAATGTCTTTCTATAATAGAATTGATGCAATTATGCTTGAACGACTTTTGCCCGATGGAGATATTCAAGCAGGTATTTATGCTCAAGCCTATAGAATTCTTGAGGCTGCTACAATGTTTGCATTTTTGTTTTCAACATTACTTCTGCCTATTTTTTCAAAAATGATAAAGCTCAAACAGCCTGTTCAGCAAATGCTTCGATTATCTTACTTGCTTTTAATAGTTCCAGCTTTTACACTTTCTATTGCATCTGTTATTTATCGATGCGAAATTATGGAATTGCTTTACCATTATCATGTTAGCGAGTCTGCTTCTATATTTGGATTTCTTATTTTAGGTTTTATATCAATGTCAACCACTTATATTTTTGGAACGCTTCTTACAGCTAATGGAAGTATGAAATATTTAAATATTATGGCAACTATAGGTATGGTTTTAAATATCTTGTTAAATCTTATTTTAATACCAAACTATGGAGCTCTAGGGTCTGCTATTGCTAGCTTTGCTACACAAACATTTACAGCTTTAGCACAAGTAATTTTAGTAAAGTATATTTTTGACATAAAAACAAATTCTACATTATTATATGTAATATTGCTTTTTGTTGTGTGTGTTATTGGTATTAGTTTTACTTGCAAAAATTATATTGATAATTGGGTTGTAGGATTTATAACTATTGGCATTATTAGTATGTTTATTGCTTTTTTCTTCCGCTTAATTAATTTGAAATCGCTTTATGAAATTGTAAGGCATGATAAAAATGATTAAATAAATTTACATCATACTTTATTTTACAATTAATATTTAATCAAACATAAAAAGCAAATTAGCCTTATAAGTAGTTTAATAATTGACTATTAGTAAATCTAGTATATTGTACTATGAAAAATAATATTTTTCAAAATTCTTTTATAGGCAATACTAATAAACTTTATGCTCTGATTATTTTTAAAAAAGCTATATTTGAATATTATTTTTATTGAACAAATATGATCTTAAGAACTGAAAATTTAGTAAAAAAATATCGTTCACGAACTGTTGTTAAAGGAGTGTCTGTTAATGTTTCACAAGGAGAAATAGTTGGCTTGCTAGGACCAAATGGTGCTGGCAAAACTACTACTTTTTACATGATGGTAGGATTAATAACTCCAAATGCTGGTGAGATTTTTTTAGATGATTTAAATATAACAAAAGAGCCAGTTTATAAAAGAGCTCAAAAAGGCATTGGTTACTTAGCCCAAGAAGCATCCGTTTTTAGAAAACTAAGCGTTGAAGATAATTTAAAAGCGATTCTTGAATTATCGAGATTCTCGAAAGAAGAACAACGAGAAAGAGTTGAAACACTTCTTAATGAATTTGGACTTCAAAAAATCAGAAAAAGTCTAGGTATTCAATTATCTGGAGGAGAAAGACGAAGAACTGAAATAGCTCGTGCTTTATCAATCGATCCTAAATTTATTTTGTTAGACGAACCTTTTGCAGGTGTTGACCCGATTGCAGTTGAGGATATTCAAGAAATTGTATCAAAACTTAAGGCTAAGAATATAGGAATATTAATTACCGATCATAATGTTCACGAAACCCTTACAATAACCGATAGGGCTTATCTTCTTTTTGAGGGAAATATTTTAAAAGCAGGAACAGCCGAAGAATTATCAGAAGACGAGCAAGTTCGAAAAGTTTATCTAGGACAAAATTTTGAATTAAGAAAATAAATTATGATAGCATATATTTTTAAATTTTCTCTTTTTATAATATTACTTGTTGCTTTTTTCACACCTACAGAAACTTATGCTCAAGCTACTACAAAAATTAGAGGAAAAATAATTGACGCAGATACTAAAGAACCTCTTTCTTTTGTAAGTATTATATTTAAAGGCACAAGTATTGGTACTATAACCGACGACAATGGAGCCTTTTTTATCGAAACAAAAAAACCTACCGACTCTATTGTTGTTTCATATATTGGATATATTACAACCACAAGAAAAATTAGAAAAAACATTTATCAAGAAATTACAATAAATTTAAAAACAGATAATATACAACTAAATGAAGTTGTGATTACTCCAGGCGAAAACCCAGCATTTAGAATATTGCGAAAAATAAACGAAAATAAAGAAAATAATAATCCGAATAAACTAAAATCATATCAATATGAAGTATACAACAAAGTAGAAGTAGATGTAAATAATATTGACGAAAGCTATAAAAAACAAAGAGCATTTAAGCACTTCCAATTTATTTTTGATTATATTGACACCTCTGCAATAACAGGAAAAAACTACTTACCACTTCTTATTTCAGAAACTCTTTCCGATTTTTATTATACTCGCGACCCCAAAAGAGAACAAGAAATCATAAAGGCAACTAAAATATCTGGAATTCAAAATGAAAGTGTTTCGCAATTTATGGGAAGCATGTACCTTAAAATAAATTTCTACGATAACTTTATTAACGTTTTTGAAAAATCATTTGTAAGTCCTATTGCTGGTGTAGGAAGAGCATATTATAAGTATTATTTATTAGATAGTAGTTATGTTGATAATCAATGGTGCTATCAAATATCTTTTAAACCAAGACGAAAACAAGAACCTACTTTTACAGGCGATTTTTGGGTTCACGACACCACCTTTGCAATTAAAAAATTTCAAATCAGAATAGCTAAAGATGCCAATATTAATTTTATCAACGATATGGTTATTAGTCATGAGTTTACCAAAATTGATACAGTTACTTGGATTTTGACTAAAGAAAATGTTTTTGCTGATTTTAATTTATCTGATAAACAAATTGGTTTTTTTGGAAGAAAAACATCATCTTATAAAAACATTATTGTAAATCAACCTATTGATGAAAGTAAGTTCTCTCAATTATCAAATATTATTGTAAAAGAAGATGCAACCGAAAAAGATGGTACTTACTGGAAGGAATCACGACACGATACCTTATCGGTAAAAGAAGAAGCAATTTATACAATGGTAGATTCTATAAAAGAAGTGCCTGTATTTAAATCTGTTATAGAATTGGTTACAATGTTTCTTACTGGTTACAAAGTTTTTGGACCTGTTGAAATTGGACCTTATTATACTCTTTATAGTTTTAACGAAATTGAGGGAAATCGCTTAAAATTAGGTGGAAGAACAAGTAATAGTTTTAGTACTAAATACATGCTAGATGGATATTTTGCTTATGGATTAAAAGATACTCGACCTAAATATGCATTAGGAGGAATCTACGTATTTTCGCAATTACCACGGCATGCCATAAGGGTATTTTATAAAAATGATATGGAGCAACTTGGGCAAAGTGCAAATGCATTTTTATCCGATAACATTTTATCATCATTATTTCGAAGAAATCCTAATAATAAAATTTCTATGGTAGAAGAATATAAAGCCTACTGGGAAAAAGAATGGATTGTTGGATTTTCAAACCGACTTACAATATCTCATAAAAACGTATCATCAACCAAAGAGCTTGATTTTCAAGTTTTAGTTCAAGATACAACTTATGCACCTGTTTCGTCAAGAACAAGATCTGAAATACTTTTAAATACCCGATTTGCCTATCAAGAAAAGTTTTTGTTAGGTAAATTTGAACGAATTAGCATGGGAACTGATTATCCTATATTAAATCTTAATTTAACTATCGGATTAAAAGATGTATTTGGCAGTAATTATGAGTATTACAAAGCAAATTTTAGTATTGAGCAAAAATTCAATATCAATCCGTTAGGTCGTTTTAAATACTTAATTGATGTAGGTCAAATTTGGGGACGTGCTCCTTATCCATTTTTGCAAATGCACGAAGGAAATGAAACTTATGGTTATGATCCTTATGCTTTTAATATGATGAATTACTACGAATTTGTAAGCGATCGTTATGCTAGTATTTTCTTAGAGCACCATTTCGATGGTTTCTTTTTAAACAGAATTCCTTTGTTTAGAAAATTAAAATGGAGAGAAGTTGTTTCAGGCAAAGGAGTTATAGGCGATATAAGTGAGAAAAATGCTAGATTGATGAGATTAAACACTAATTTAACGTTAAATGAATTAACCAAACCATATTTTGAAGCAGCAGTTGGTATTGAAAATATATTTAAACTTTTGCGTATTGATGCTGTTTGGCGACTTTCGTATTTAGATCATGCAGATATACAGACTTTTGGCATGAGAGCAATATTTCAATTTACATTTTAAATATACTGCCTTAATATTTTATCTTTTTAGTTGTTTTTAAAAACAACCAAAGCACATTTAATGCCTGTGCTTTTATTCGGAAATTTCTTTAAGCAAGTTTTTTATCTCGTTATCAGAAATAGTATTGTGTTCTGATTTGTCGTAAATAGAAATAAGATAAGCTGTATTTTCGGAAACAATACAATGAGTAATAATTCTAGCACCGTTACTTTTGCCTTTGTTTTTTCCTGTAATGGCTAAACGTATTTTATAACAGCTATTTCCAAGTAAAATGCCTTGTGTGGGGTTTTCTTTAAGAGAATTAACAAAAGCAATAAAATCAGTTTTAAAAGATGGATATTTTTTAACCAACTGTTTGATTTGCTTATCAAATTTAGGGATAGTTTTAACACTATAGTTCATTGATTAAATCTTCTACAGGTCTTGCTTTTAATTTACCTTGTTTTACTAATTTAATTTCTTCGATAGCTTCTTTAAAGTCTTCTATTAATAAAGCTTTTTCTTTTGTAATAGCTTTTGCTTTTACATATTTGAAATGTTGCAAAATTTGCATTATAAAAGGAGCCTTGCTATCTTGTATGTTTAATAACACCCACATAATTATTTATTTAAATAAATTTGTATTTTTCTTGTAGTTATAAAAACGAACTAATTTTTATAACTGATTCTATTTTTTGAGAGTTTCTAATAATCTTTTTCCGAAACTCATAAAGTTTAAATATATTGACAATATAAAATAATAGTACAAAAATACAACACTTAAACATTCTATCCAAATTTTATCTACCTATCCAAACCTTCTATATTCAACCAAGCCGCTTTTAGATTTAACATTTTGAATCACTAATTTATTTGTTTAATAACCGATTTACAGCTATTCATTAATCAGATTGTATAATTAATCAAATAAGCTTAAAATAGAATGTTTGTTTGCTCTTTTTTCTGTATCTTTATTAGTTTTAAGACATCAACGTATGAGTTATATAGAATTTGATAAAACCCAATTAATTAACCTTGAGTATTCTTTAAACAAAGAACTTATTAGGTCAAACGGAGCTGGATCGTATGCAAGCACCACAATTACTGGATGTAACACTAGAAAATATCATGGATTACTTATTTGTCCGCAAGAACATCTCGACGGTGGTAATCACATGCTTTTGTCATCGCTCGACGAATCGGTGATTCAGCATGGTAGTATTTTCAATTTGGCAATTCACAAATATCCAGGTGTATACGAGCCAAAAGGACATAAATATATTCGTGATTTTCAAACAGAACCAATTATGGCAGTTACCTACAGAGTTGGCGGAGTTGTTTTGAAAAAAGAAATTCTTGTAATATCAGGAAAAGAACAATTATTAATTCGCTATACCTTGTTAGATGCACATTCTCCAACAATATTAAGATTTAAACCATTCTTAGGATTTCGAAATGTTCATGCATTGAGCAAAAGTAATTTAGATGTAAATACTACTTTTAATTCAGTAGGAAATGGCATTAAAACACGCATGTATAATGGATATTCATATCTTTATATGCAATTCTCGAAAAAAGTAGAATACGTACCTGTTCCTCATTGGCATTATAATGTAGAATATATAGAAGAACAACGCAGAGGTTATGATTTTCAAGAAGATCTTTATGTGCCAGGTTATTTTGAGCTTCCTATAAAAAAGGGAGAATCAATTGTTTTTTCTGCAAGTCTTCACGAAGAAACCACACAATCGCTCAATCGTCAGTTTGAAAAAGAAATATCATCACGTTTACAGGCAAGTAGTTTTGAAAATTGCTTAATAGATGCAGCTCATCAATTTATAGTAAGAAGCGATAAAAAAACAGAAATTATTGCTGGATTTCCATGGTTTGGCAGATGGGGTAGAGATACATTTATTTCGTTGCCAGGCTTAACATTGGCAATTGATGATGTAAAAACGTGCAAAGCAGTAATCGACACTATGAGTTCGGAATTAAAAGGAGCTTTGTTCCCAAATATTGGAAGTGGCGATAGAGCAGCACTTAACTCGGTAGATGCTCCACTTTGGTATTTCTGGGCATTGCAACAATATTGCGGTTATGCCGATTGCTATAAAAGTGTTTGGACAGACTATGGCAAAAAAATGAAGAAAATATTAAAAGGTTACCGCAAAGGAACCGAATTTAATATTAAGATGCTCGATAATGGGTTGATTTATGCAGGCGAATCGGGCAAAGCTCTTACTTGGATGGATGCCGTTGTTCACGGAAAACCAGTAACACCACGTATGGGTTGCCCTGTTGAAATTAATGCACTTTGGTACAATGCAATTAAATTTAGTCTTGAATCTGCCGAAAAAACAGGCGATACAAAATTTATCTCCGAATGGAAAGATATTCCTGCATTAATTGAAAAATCATTTATAGAAAATTTTTGGGATCCTAAAAAAAGATATTTAGCAGATTATATTGATGGAGAATACAAAGATTGGAGTGTTCGTCCAAATCAAGTTTTTGTAACTTCTTTACCATATTCTCCCGTAAACGATGAAGTAAAAAAATCAGTTTTGGATAAAATAGAAAAAGAATTACTAACCCCAAAAGGATTGCGAACATTATCTCCCGAATCTCCCGATTATAAAGGAATATATGATGGCGATCAAGCAGCTCGTGATGAAGCATATCATCAAGGAACAGTTTGGCCCTGGCTTTTAGGTCATTTTGCCGAAGGATATTTAAAAATTCATGGAAAAGGTGGAATAGCTTTTATAGAAAGACTTTATTTAGGATTTGAAGAAGATATGCTGGTTCATGGAATTGGATCTATATCAGAAATATACGAAGGTGATCCGCCACATCGTCCAGATGGAGCAATTTCTCAAGCATGGAGTGTTGCAGAATTACTTCGCATAAAAAAGTTAATTGAAAAAACCAAAAACAACAAATAAAAATTACATGTATAAAAATAATTTAATCAATACAAAAATCAATTTAATATGAGGGTCTTAATGTTTGGATGGGAGTTTCCGCCTCATATTACTGGTGGTTTAGGAACAGCTTGCTTTGGGCTTACAAGTGGGCTTGCAAAACACAATGTAGATATTTTGTTTGTTGTTCCAAAAGCTTATGGTGATGAAGATCAACGAATGCTTCGATTACTTGATGCAGGTGATGTTGAAATTACTCAAAAAAACTTTGATTATAATGAATATTGGAGCAGAATATCTTACATGGAAGTAGGATCAAACTTAATTCCTTATGTAAGTGCCGAAGATTTTGAGCGACTGGTAGAACGAAATAAATTAGAAGGAATTGACCAAAACGAATCAATTTTTTCGGCAAAATTTAAATTTTCGGGCAAATATGGCACAAACTTAATGGCAGAAGTAAGTCGCTATGCTTTAGTTGCTTCTGTTATTGCTAGCGAAAATCAATTTGATATAATTCATGCTCACGATTGGCTTACATATCCTGCTGGAATTAACGCCAAAGAAATTTCAGGAAAACCATTAATAGTTCATGTTCATGCTACCGAGTTTGATCGTAGTGGTGAAAATGTAAATCAATTTGTTTACGATATTGAACGTAAAGGAATGGAAATGGCAGATAAAGTTATTACTGTAAGTAATTTAACTCGAAATATTGTAATTGAGCGTTATGGAATTGATCCCAATAAAGTAGTAACAGTGCACAATGCAGTAGAATCTGTTGGACATGAAAAGGAACTTTTTATAGAAAAAGGATTTAACGAAAAAGTAGTTACATTTCTTGGACGAATAACTTATCAAAAAGGACCCGATTATTTTGTAGAAGCTGCCAATAAAGTATTGAAAAAAGATCCAAATGTTCGGTTTGTTATGGCAGGTAGTGGTGATATGATGAACAGAATGATTAAACGTGTTGCAAAACTAGGAATATCTACTAAATTTCATTTTGCAGGATTTTTAAAAGGAGATGAGGTTGCAAAAATGTTTTCATTAAGCGACGTATATGTAATGCCATCAGTATCAGAGCCATTTGGCATTTCGCCACTCGAAGCAATGCAATCTAATGTTCCAGTAATTATTTCAAAACAATCTGGCGTAGCCGAAATATTGAACCACGCTATAAAAGTTGACTTTTGGGATATTGATGCCATGGCAGATTCAATTTACGGATTGCTCAACTATGAAGCACTTTCGCAAATGTTTCGCAGATATGGCAGAGCAGAAATTGACAATTTAAAATGGGACAATGCTGCTGCAAAAGTTAAAGATGTTTACCAATCATTATTACATTAAAAAATTAACACGACCCAAATATGAGAGCTATTTGTTTTTATTTTCAAGTTCATCAGCCATTTAGACTTAAAAGATACCGCTTTTTTGACATCGGAAAAGATCATTATTATTTTGATGAATATGCCAATCGTACAATCATGCGTAAAGTTGCTGAGAAATGCTACTTGCCAGCAAATCAGGTGTTTCTTGATTTGATTAAAGAATACGGAACTCGCTTTAAAATTAGTTATTCAATATCTGGAACAGCACTCGATCAATTTGAAATGTATGCCCCAGATGTGCTTGAAAGTTTTAAACGACTGGCAGAAACAGGTTGTGTTGAATTTCTTGCCGAAACATATTCTCACTCTTTATCTGCATTGAAAAATAAAGAAGAGTTTACAGAGCAAGTTAGATTGCAAACCGAAAAAATAGAACGTCTTTTAGGCTATAAATCAACGGTTTTTAGAAATACTGAGTTGATTTATTCCGATGGAATTGGCGAAATGGTTGCCGACATGGGTTTTAAAGCTCAACTTACCGAAGGAGCTAAACATGTTTTGGGTTGGAAAAGTCCAAATTACTTATATTGCAATGCAATAAACCCTCGATTAAAAGTTTTATTGAAAAACTTTCGTTTGAGCGATGATGTTGCTTTTCGTTTTTCAAACCATGAATGGTCTGAATGGCCCTTAACTACCGATAAATTTGTTAATTGGCTTAATGATATTGATAAGAAAGAACAGATTATCAACCTATTTATGGACTACGAAACTTTTGGAGAACATCAATGGGCTGAAACTGGTATTTTTGAGTTTTTAAAAGCTTTGCCAGGACGAGTTTTTTCGCATTCCGATTTTACATTCAAAACACCATCGGAAGTAGCAGATACTTTCGATCCAGTAGCGGCAGTTCATGTTCCTTATCCAATTTCATGGGCAGACGAAGAACGAGATTTAACAGCTTGGCTTGGAAATGAGCTTCAAGATGAGGCTTTTAATAATCTTTATAGCCTTGCCGATTGGGTTCGTAAAGTTGACGATCCAGACATTAAACGCGACTGGAAATACTTGCAAACCAGCGACCATTTCTACTATATGTGCACAAAATGGTTTTCTGATGGCGATGTACATAAATATTTTAATCCTTACGACACACCTTACGATGCTTTTATTAATTACATGAATATTTTAAGTGATTTTATAATTCGTTTAAACAATATTTCACGTAATGATAATCACTTTGTTGACAAATCGGAAAGCTTTGGAAAAGCAATAAAAGCAAAAACAAAATTAGCTCAACAGTCTGCTGCAAAAACAGAGAAAAGCGAAAAGGTTGAAAAACCAAAGAAAAAAACAGTAGCAACAAAGGCAGTAAAGAAAACAGAACCAACAAAAAAAGCAAAAAAATAAAAAAACATGACAGAAAATCAATTATCTCCCAATTATATTTTTGAAGCAAGCTGGGAAGTTTGCAATAAAGTAGGTGGTATTTATACTGTAATTTCAACTAAAGCTAAAACATTAGCAAACGAATTTAAAGATAATTACATTCTTTTAGGACCAGATGTTTGGAAAGAAATAAGTGCAAATCCAGAATTTATTGAAGATAAATTTCTTTTTAGATCTTGGCGAGAACAAGCTGAAAGCGAAGGATTAAAATTTCGTATTGGTCGTTGGAATATTGCAGGAAATCCTGTTGTTATTTTAGTCGATTTCACACCTTATTTTCCTATAAAAGACAAAATTTTCTTCGAGTTTTGGGAAGAATATAAATTAGATTCTTTGTCTGGACAGTGGG
>Ga0316608_1001249_pt1 | contig 10425 bp, 12 predicted proteins | sample MIS2016152B_MG_FD_207673 | JGI IMG/M metagenome (GOLD analysis project Ga0316608, IMG submission 207673) | Microbial mat bacterial communities from Middle Island sinkhole, Lake Huron, Michigan, United States - MIS.2016.152B | ecosystem: Environmental > Aquatic > Freshwater > Lake > Sediment... | reverse complement strand
GGACATACACGAGCTTCGCTCCCTCCCTTCGTTTTGCTTGGGAGCGTATCCGGCGGTTCATCAAACATTGGGGAAAATTTCCTGTTTACTTTGGTAGTGCGGACAAACTTTAAAATAATAATCGAGTTGGATTCGTAACCTCGTCTTTTCAATCGGCTCAATGTAATGGTTGTGCCCATGATTGGGCTTTGTGCTACTGCCCAGCCTCCCATGCGAATGCGGCTCCACGAATAGGCATCGTTGGGGTTTACGCCTAATCTCTGAGGGTTTTCCGTTTTAGCTCCGGCTTTTTCCAGTCTTGTCAAATACAATACGTGATGAAGATGATGATAAAAGAATTGCGGAACAGACGATTCGCAATTTTTTAATTTTTTATTGCTAAACAATATAAAAAAATGTAACTTTGTTCTTTAAATTATTTTAAACCTACTATTATGAAATTTGTTGATATAAAGAACGATATTGCGTTCAGAAAAATATTTGGAAATGAGAATAAGAAAGAAATTCTAATTTCCTTTAAAATGTTATAGTTATGACAGAAGGGGAACATATTAATTATTGGACTAAGCAAGTAGCTGATGATTTTGATTGTGCAAACGTATTATACCAAGCAAATCATTTTGCACAATCTTTGTTTTGGGCACATTTGGCATTGGAAAAATTAGCAAAAGCATTGTGGATTAAAACAAATGAAGGAAATACACCACCATTTGTTCATAATCTTTTACGATTAATAACATTGACAAATGAACCATTTACAGAAGAACAATTACAGTTTTTTAACGAGATGAATATGTTTCAAATCAAAGGTCGTTACCCAGATTATGCTGAAAATCTCGAAGAAACTGTTACAAAAGAAATTTGTGAAGAGTATTTAAATAAAACAAAGGAGATGATACAATGTTTACAAGAGAAATTGCAATAAAACAAGCAACGAGCTTTGTTTTAGATTGTTTTAAACAAGGGATAAATATCGAAAAAGCATTTTTATTTGGTTCGGTAGCTAAAAACGAACAACGTGATTTCTCTGATATTGATATTGCTTTGATTTCAAATAATTTTACAAAAAATTTTATTTTAAATAATCGTATGACTTCAAAAATAAATATCAAATATCCATTGATAGAAGTTCATCATTTTAATTCTGATTATTTTAAAACAGGCGACCCATTTATCAGCGAGATAACAACAACGGGTATAGAATTGAAATGGATTAGTAATGAAACAATTGAAAGCCACTAATCGTGTAGACGGCTGGTAACCTATTGATTACCAGTGCGCCTCACACAGACCCGCGATATATATCTTTTTTATAAATGTATGAGAACAAACACCAACTTTTAATCCAATTCTCTCCCAAAATAGTGTTCAAATATTTTGATAAGATTTGTGAAAATTGTATCTTTGCTTGTGTAAGAAATATACACAAATTTTTGATATCATTTTATATCAGTTGTTTATATTCTACTCCCCAACGACCTATAACAATGATAAACATACTGGGATAAGAATTAATTTTTGGGGAGGGGAGTTTATTGAGGTGTTGAACTAAACCTCCGGTAAAAAATGAAAAGAATAAAATATCGAGATCAGTTTTTCTATAAATATGCAATAATGAGCATTGTAAGGCATAAAAAGTGTCTATACAATACCCTATATATAAGGTATGCCGGCATCGTTCAACGCTTTGTGCAACTCAAAACGATTAATAAAAACTAAAAACTTAAATCAAGAACAATGAAAAAAATTATTCTAATTTTTACGTTTATTCTAACTTCATTAATAATTAATAATTAATGGACAAGATTTTGAATTAAGCGAAACACTATATAACAATTTAAAGAGTTATAAAATAAACAGATTTTATGTAGAAACTCAAAGTAGCTCTCTTCAATGTGTCCAATACTCGGTTTCCCCTGCATCAAAAACAATGCAAGGATTATGGATTAATATTGGAACTACTCTATTTGAAAGTTTATGGTCGTATTTTACAACAGGCAAAGTAACAATAAAACGACAAGGTCAGAATTATATATATATCAATGGAGAATTATATGGATTTTCCGATGAAATTACAGTTTCAATACCAACAGATACAAATATTTAATATTTATTAGCTAAACCTAATTCATCTGATTGGCAAGGTATTTATAATACTCGGGTTGCATGGTTTTGGGAAAATAAGGAAATAGTACATTATTAATTTCAAAAATAGAACATTTTATATTTAATGACTGATTGATAGAATAAACAAAACATGAGAATATATAATAAAACTCTCGGATATTATTTAAATAGTTGTGGCTTCGCCCCAACTATTTATTTTCAGTTTTACAATTTAGTTATACAAATGCAATTAAATAATCTAAATATTTCGTATATTTGTAAAAAATTGACATTTATGAAAGATAAAATATACATAGATACTTCGGTTTTGGGCGGTTATTACGATATTGAATTTGAAAAAGATACAAAAATATTTTTCAATAGAGTTCTAAACAAAGAATTTAGTGTATACATTTCCGAGATAACAGATACTGAATTGCTTTTTGCACCCGAAAGAGTGAAAAGTCTACTAAACGAAATACCAGCAGATTGTTTAACAAATCTATCAATCAGTAAAGAAGTTGACGATCTTGCTAATACATATATTTCAGAAAAAGCGTTAGGTAAAGCAAGTTTAAATGATGCTTATCATATTGCAATTGCGACAGTTAATAAAATAAATGTTTTAGTAAGTTGGAATTTTAAACATATTGTAAATCTCAACAAAATACGATTATTTAATTCGGTAAATGTCAAACTTGGATATTCGTTAATAGAAATACGATGTCCCAAAGAACTTATAAGCGATGAATGAAATAATGGAAATAGAAGTAAAAAAAGAATTCGATGCGGTTCAATTCTTTCGTGATGTTAAAGAAAAAATCGGTTCAATAATGACTGAATTAACTTACGAACAACGTAAAAAATTTATTGAAAAAATTAAATCGGGTGAAATCACATCGAGCTTAATTGATAAATATTTACAGAAGGAAATTCAATTAACGATTTGATTAACCCGCTAATCGAGTAACCTGCCCAGCCTGAGAATCAGGCTGGGAGAGGTTCTCACACTACCGGACGAACACAAGCTTCGCTCCCTCCCTTCGTTTTGCTTGGGAGCGTATCCGGCGGTTCATCAAACATTGGGGAAAATTTCCTGTTAACTTTGATAGTGCGGACAAACTTTAAAATAATAATCGAGTAAAGATTCGTAACCTCGTCTTTTCAGTCGGCTCAATGTTATGGTTGTGCCCATGATTGGGCTTTGTGCTACTGCCCAGCCGCCCATGCGACTTCGACTCTACGAATAGGCATCGTTGGGATTTACGCCTAAACTTAGAAGGTTTTTCCGTTTTCGCTCTAGCTTATACCCTGGCTGATGAAAAATATTTTGCCAAGCGACCATAGAAAAGAAGAAAACAGCATTGTTATCCCGGCAGAAATGCATATTTTTGCCTTTGAAATAAGACGAGTACTAATGCATAAAAACTTTACAACCGGGCTGTCTGGACACAGATTAGCCTTTCAGATGCCTGAGCCGTATGTGGGGAAACTTGCAAGTACGGTTCTTAGGGCGCGTAAGCTACCCGGTTGGACAATAATGATTTGACAATTAAACATCGCTACATTAAAATTTTGAAAGATTGTGATAAATTTATACCTTTGATAAAAATAAAATATATTCAATATGATAACTTATCAATTAGATGTTAAAGAAATAGAGAATAAATTTGTGATTACAATTGATAAAAATCAATTATCGCCTGATTATATTCTCAATTTGGTTAATTGGCTGCAATATGTAACAATTGGACAACAGGAATTAAATAATTATTTTATTAAATTTCAGCAAATGCCAATAAAACAATTAACTAATGATTCGAAAAAAAAGCGAATTTGGAAATATTCCGGAAGTGTAAATTTGAATAATAAATTAGATAACATCAATTTAAGAGATTTTGCATATGAATAATAAAGTTGGAGTATATACAAATGTGTTTGTTTATACATTAGACAATTCATCACCACATCATGATAAATGTGATAAATTTCTTAAAGACACAGATAATGAATTATATACGACATCGAAAAATATTTCAGTATATTATGCAGTTTGCACTAAAATTGGTGTAGATAGAGAAAAAATGAACGGAATGCTTCATGAAATAAAAGACAATGTTACAATACTTTATCCAAATGAGGATAGTTTAAAAACTTTCGAACAACTAAACGATAAATATCAACCAAGAGGAAATTGCGTGTATGATGTTGAAATTGTTTCAGTTTTAACAACTAACGATGTCTATAAGATAGCAACTGTTAATGTTGATGATTTTAAAAATATATCAGAAATTAGTTTGATAGATTTAGATAAGTATAAAAACGACAGATAATTAAGCGCATAATCGTGTAGACGGCTGGTAACCTATTGGTTACCAGGGCGCCTTACACAGACCCGGGATATATATCTTTTTTATAAATGTATGAGAACAAACACCAACTTTTAATCCAACTCTCTCCCAAAATAGTGTTCAAATATTTTGATAAGATTTGTGAAAATTGTATCTTTGCTTGTGTAAGAAATATACACTAATTTTTTATATCATTTTATATCAGTCGTTTATATTCTATTCCCCAACGACCTATAACAATGATAAACATACTGGGATAAGAAAAATTGGGGGAGTGGAGTAGATTGAGGTGTTGTGGGTAACTGAAATTTTCGCTACATTGCGATAAATAGAAACAATTAAAAAACTGAATATGTCAATTTTTCGAAAATCAGTTGTAAACAAATATTTAAAAAACCTTGATACCGATAAAGTAAACAAGGCATACAATAATTTTCAAAAATTCTACGGAGATAAAGAACGGTTGCATAATATCATGCAATTAAAAGAAGAAAATTACCAAGAAGGATTTTTGCGTGAAATATTTGTGCAAACTTTGGGATATACAATCAATCCAGATAAAAACTATGATTTAACAACTGAATTTAAAAATCAAAAAGACAGCAGAAAGGCAAACGGTGCTATTTTGAAAGACGGAAACGCTATCGGTGTGATTGAATTAAAGTCAATAAAAACAAAAGACATTGAAAGCATAAAAGAACAGGCATTTGGATACAAAAATAATCAACCGAATTGCAAATACGTAGTTACCTCAAATTTTCAAAGCATTCGTTTTTACATTGATAATGCAACTGAATACGAAGAATTTAACCTCTTTGAATTATCCGAAGAACGTTTTAAAATATTCTACCTGCTTTTAAGCAAAGAGAGTATTATAAACCATTTACCCGAAAAACTAAAACAAGAAACAAAATTCCATGACGAACAAATTACGCAGAAATTATATAAAGATTATAAAACATTTAAAGACCGCATTTTTGATTTTCTGTGTAGTGGAAATACGCAATACGACAGACTAACATTATTCAAAAAATCACAAAAATTATTAGACCGTTTTTTATTTATTCTGTTTGCAGAAGACAGCGGATTAATACCGCCAAATGCAATCAGAAAAATTATTGAACAATGGCGACAATTAAAAGAATTAGAAAAAGACGATACTTTGTATAGTCGTTTTCAGTTGTTTTTCACGCATCTTGACAAAGGACACACATATAAAAATTGGGGCGAAATACTGGCATACAATGGCGGACTTTTTCGATTTGATGAAATTTTGGATAATCCGGAACTAAAACTACCCGATGGACTATTACAAAACAATTTGCCTGTTTTGTCGGCTTACGATTTTAGCAGCGAAGTAGATGTTAATATTTTAGGGCATATTTTTGAACATTCACTATCGGAAATTGAAGAACTCACAGCCGAATTACAAGGCGAAATCATCGACCGAACCAAAAGCAAACGCAAAAAAGATGGCATATTTTACACCCCAAAATACATTACAAAATACATTGTTGAAAATACTGTTGGCACACTTTGCAATGAAAAGAAAACCGAATTTCAAATAAAAGGTTTATTGATTGATGATACATACTACCAAAAAAACGGCAAACTAAATCAAAAAGGTAAAGATTTGTTTGAAACTTTGCAAACCTATAAAAATTGGCTTTTAACCCTAAAAATACTTGACCCAGCTTGCGGTAGCGGTGCATTTTTGAACCAAACGCTTGATTACCTTATTGCCCAACATAAAGAAATTGACAATATAATTTCGGAACTCACCGGCGATAAAATTAGAATGTTTGATACGGACAAACAAATTTTGGAAAACAACATATTCGGTGTGGATATTAACGATGAAAGCATTGAAATTGCTAAACTTTCACTTTGGTTGCGCACCGCACAGCGCGGCAGAACCTTGTCCGATTTATCAGGCAACATCAAATGCGGAAACTCGCTAATTGACGACCCCGAAGTGGCAGGAGAAAAGGCATTTGATTGGAACACAGAGTTTAAAGAGATTATGGATAATGGCGGGTTTGATGTGGTGTTGGGTAATCCGCCGTATGTGCGAAGACGTACTTTTGATGATAAGACCCGAAATTATTTTAAAAAATTTAAAACAGGAAGTCAGGATACTGCAATTCTTTTTATAAAAAAAGCTAAAAAACTTATTAACAAACAGGGTTTAATAGGATATATTGTACCAAAATCATTACTTTTTGCTTCAAACTGGGATACAATTAGAAGATATATCACCCCTTTTTTACGAACTGTAATAGATTGCGGAAAAGTTTGGGAGGAGGTTTTATTGGAGCAAGTTATTTTTGTTGCTAATTCAAATAAATTGGATACATATAAAACAGGTGCAACTACTAATGAAACCATAGTTGATAATAAAACTATTAATAAAAATTACATTACTTTTTTCGATTTTTTGCCTGCAAATATGCCACAACAAATAATAGACATAGGTCATAAAGTAAAAAAGAAAAGTATTTCATTAAATGATATAGCTGATAATATTGCAGGTGTTCCGTATCAAAAATTTATTAAGAACGAAGGTAAGTTCTCAATGATAGGTGGTGCTGAATTTAATAGAATTGGAATTAAAAGAATTAAAGGCAAAATTGATGAAAAATGGGCAAAAACGCAAAATGCTTTCATTCAACCCAATTCGGTTTTGGTTCAGAATATCATAGCCCATATTACTCGTCCGGTTAATCATATAAAAATTACAGCTTGCATTCCAAAGGGAGATATTGAAAATATCGTCTTAGCTAATACAGTAAATCAACTTATTATAAAGAAAGAACAAGAAGCGAATTATAGCAACAAATATTTATGGTGTATTTTAAATTCAAAAATAACAAATTGGTATGCTTATCTTTTTGTTTTTGGTTCAGCTATTCGTACAATGCACTTTTACAATCCCATTAGTCAAAAAATACCTGTTCCTGTAATTTCAAAAGAACAACTAAATAAATTTGAGAAATATACAGATAAAGTTATAGAGTTATACAATGAATTTCAAACCGAAAAACAAAATTTCATAAACACCCTAAAAGAAGAAAAGCATCTGCAAAAAAATACCAAAGCATTAGAAAACTTTAATGAATTGGATTTTGAAGGTTTGAAAAAAGAAATCAGCAAACAAAAAGCCCGTTTTGTTTTGGGGCAAGAAACCAACGAGTGGCGAGAATATTTCAACACTACAAAACAAAAAGTAAACGAATTGCAAAACCAAATAAACCAAACCGATAAAGAAATTGATAGAATGGTTTATGAGTTGTACGAACTTACACCCGAAGAAATTGAAATTGTGGAAAAGTCAGTAAAATAGTTTATATGGAAATGTTTGAAAGTGAGTATTATTCAATAAATGAAGATTTAAGCCTTATTGAGATAAAGGAACGCAATGATAAAGAAGGTTGCTTTATTCGTTTCAAAAGCAATCCTGCTTCTTCTATCAAAGGCTTTATACTTTACAAGAAACAGGTAACTACTGTTTGTGAACTTTCTTTTCACAGGTCAAGCAAAACGCGAAAATATATTCCACGTCCTGTTTTCAAAAAACTAAATACCAGAAGCGAAAATGCTACTATTGAGTTTAATGATTCAGAAAAAGCACTAAATTTTTGGAAGTTAGTCGGTTTTTTAAGTAATTATAAAAAAGTTGTTGATTTAGAAGAGTTTGAAAACTCATATAGCGTAATTAAAAAAAATTATTTTATTGAATTTCAAAACCAAGCCGAGCGAGACAAAATAAATGATATAAAACAACTGATTGATAACAGAGAAGGAACTAAAAGAAATATTTAACAATCAACGCAAAATTGCAATAGATGTATTTTATAATTTACTCAAAAATACGAACGAAAATCAAATTTCAGCAATAGATAAGTATCGAAAAGATTACCAAATAACTAAATCAGGCGATGAAATTGTATGGCATCATTTTTTAAAGGAGAACGATTGGATTTTAGGCTTAAACGTAGATATAAAATATATAAGTGAGTTTTTGGACGAAACAGATATAGGAATAAAAAACACAGAAGGTTCAGGTAGCCCACGAAACGATATGCTTGGAATATCAAATTATACGACATTGATAGAATTAAAAACAGCAAAAACAGAAATTTTTAAACGAAATCCAATTAAAGACAACAATCAACAAAAATCAAATTCACGTGCGAATACTTGGGCATTTACACCTAATTTTATTGAAGGGGTAAGTCAATGTTTAGGTCAAAAATCAGCATTAGAGCATAGCTATATTCATAGTGATAAAGTTTTTAAAAAACAAGACGGAACAAGGATAGATAAAGAAGAAATTAGAACAGCAGACCCAAAAACTATTTTAATAATTGGAAATAGAAAAGAAGAATTTAACCATAAAACGAGAAAAGACGATGATATAATAAAAAGTGAAACATTTGAACGTTTCAGAAGAAATAACCGTAATGTCGAAATAATAACTTTTGATGAATTATATGAACGAGCTTATCATATAGTTTTCTCAAAAAAAATAAATGAAGATTGGTATGAAAATAAATAAAAAATACCCACAGCATCGCATATAGCGGTCAGAGGCTGGTGGGTAGCTTGCTTCGTTTCGTGGGCTTAGCCCACTTCACTACGCAAGCCACCCACCAGCCACAGCCGCATATGCGTTTTCGTCGTTACAGCCCATTGTGCATAAAAACAAAATCTGGAATTGACAAAATCTAAAAATATCAATTTCGGGAAAGAAATAATTTCACAAAGGTCGATAAAAAATTAGTAAAGATTGACAAATCTATGAAACCTCAATTTGCAGATTAACAACGTTTTGGGAAATCTGATAATATTAATAGGACTGATAATTTTTAAAATGACAATTTACTAATAAACAGCTTGGACTTGTGCAATTAAAAGTGTTATTCTCGAACATATTATTACTGATTATAACGTTTTTTGTTGAAAATTCAAAAATAAAATATTCAATTATCTGATAATTAGTTATTATACATTTCAATAAAGAAATTTATTTATTGAAAATTATATCTGATAATCAATATATTATAAAATATCAACAAAATTCCTTATAATCAGTATTATTACATATAATTATCAAATAACAATACCTATGATTTATAACAGATTAAAAGCAAAACCGATTGAAGGAGAATGTTGCAGTTTTTGCGGTGAAGTAGGACTACCTATGGTTAAAACAAAGTGCTGTGATAAATGGATTTGTTGCGATACAGATTTTATTTCTATTGGAGGTGGTGGGTTTTGTGAATACGAACATGAAACTTACAGTATTTGTCATTTTCATTACAATGAGAACCACGTAGGAAAATGGAAAGATTGTGAAATATGTCGAGATTTTTTTGAAAAGGAGAAGTTTGAAGACGAATTGAATTTTAAACACAAATAGATATTTCTTTCCTGTGTTTAAAAGTTATATACCAATTAAAGTATTTAGAGCGGTTTAACAATTTTTTCACTATAACTTTAAAAGACCAAAAGGGAATATTAGAAAATTTGAACCAAATTATGAAAGAAATTGATGATAGAACAGGTGCTTCAAAATGTTTTCAAATTCAAATAAATGCGGTAATAATTGATGAATTATCAGTGGTATTCTCTTTTGATGATCACGGATTTTCACGGTAAAAAAATACGCGCAAATTTAGGAATAAGTTGCACCTTCAAATTGCAATTTTTTCCCATTTAGAAACGAATAATTGATTTCCGATTTTTTTTTCATAGTTTCCAAAATAAGAGGAAGATTTCTTTTCTTTTTCAAATTGACAATAATTATCGTATCTTCAATCTGGACATCACCCTGATTTAAAATAACGTGAGTTCGATATAAGAAAAATTAACAAACAGGAACGAGTTTATTTCTATCAATAACATCGCATTGAATTGAAGGTTTCTTTGGCAAAAATTGATAAGCAATTAAACCACTGATAAGATT
>Ga0316608_1001248_pt1 | contig 10440 bp, 13 predicted proteins | sample MIS2016152B_MG_FD_207673 | JGI IMG/M metagenome (GOLD analysis project Ga0316608, IMG submission 207673) | Microbial mat bacterial communities from Middle Island sinkhole, Lake Huron, Michigan, United States - MIS.2016.152B | ecosystem: Environmental > Aquatic > Freshwater > Lake > Sediment... | reverse complement strand
GGTAGTGCCTGTCAAAGTGGAAGTATAAAACCATCGCACGTTTTAGCCGAAATTTTAGAATCTGATGAATTGAAAAAACCAAGTTTGCGCATATCATTCGGCTATTATAATACAAGACAAGAAATTGATGCTTTGATTGATGCTTTGAAGTGTATTTAGAGAATTTTGTTTACAATAGCCAAATTTTAATTAAAAAAAAATGAAACTAAATCCTAAAAATGGAATTGATTTGCTTCTTTTTGGAATGAACCAAAAAGATGTAATTTTGGTATATGGTGTGCCAGATAAGCAATTTAAGGATGATGATAATAACATCATTTTTCTTTACAATAAATATAAATTTAGATTAACGTTTTATGAAGATGAAGATTTTAAATTAGGTTATATAATTTCTTCTAATCCAAATTTGACATTGTTGGAGCATAAGATTATAGGAAAAAATGTAAATGAAATTAAAGCCATTTTGCCTTTTAAAACTTGGGAAGAAGAATGTTTTGACTCTACAGAAAATCATTTCAACGAAGGCAATTGGTTGACATTGCAATCTGAATTTGATGATATCATTAGAGTTGAAATAGGTGCAATTATCAACGAAAATGATGAATTTGAATGGAAATTTAAAAAGTAAACGTTTAAAAAAAAATCCCAATTTGAATTCAAAATTGGGATTTTTTTTATTTTCTTACTGTTGATTAATTTTTAATAATTCTACTTCAAAAATTAAATCACTTTTTGCTGGAATGACACCACCCATTTCTCTTTCGCCATAAGCTAATTTATAGGGAATATAAAACTTATATTTTGCTCCTTCACTCATTAGTTGAACACCTTCTATCCAGCCAGGAATGACTTGATTTAGAGGAAAATCTATTGGTTGCCCTCTTTGAACACTGCTGTCAAATACTTTTCCATTAGTTAATGAACCTGTATAATGAACTTTTACATTGCTTGTTGCCACTGGTTTTGCTCCAGTTCCTTCATTTAGAACAATATATTTTAAACCACTTGCAGTAGTTTTTGCGCTTTCAAATTCTTTCAATGCGGCGGCATTAGCTATAGCTCTATCTTTTTCGTCTTTTTCTGCTTGAGCTTTTTCTTCAGCATCTTTATTAACAAAATAATCTCCAAATATTTTTGGAGCATCAAATTTTTTGGCTTCGGCTCCTTTTCTTATTATGGTAATTGAATTGATAATATCATTTTGTTCAATAGCATTGACCACTTCCATTCCTGTAATTACAGTTCCGAAAACGGTGTGTTTTCCATCAAGCCAAGCTGTTTCTTTGTGAGTTATAAAAAACTGCGATCCATTTGTTTTTGGACCTGAGTTAGCCATTGATAAAATTCCTCCTTTATAATGTTTCAAATCGGTAAATTCATCTTTAAAAGCATAACCTGGACCACCAGAACCGTTTCCATCTGGGTCGCCACCTTGAATCATGAAATCTTTAATAACTCTATGAAATTTTATTCCTTCATAGAATTTTTTTCCTTTAAATTTTTCGGCAACTTGAGGGTTGGTTCCTTCTGAAAGAGCAATGAAATTAGCTACAGTTATTGGAGCTTTTTTATATTCCAATTGTGCTACAATTTTGCCTTTATTCGTTTGAATTTCTGCAAAAATTCCATCATTCTGATTTGAAATTGGCAAAACTGCTATTTTTTTTGTTGTTGAAACTTGAGTTTTCGATACAACTTTAGAAGTTTTGGATTGTTTTTTAGCAACTTTAGTTGTTTTTTTTGTTTGAGCATTTGCTAGTGTCAAACTTAAGAATAGTAAAAATAAAAATTTTAATTTCATGTTTAATTTAATTATAGTTTAGTAATATTTTATTTATCAGTCATTTCAATTTCAAAAATAATATTTGCATTGGGAGGAATTACATTTCCAGCCCCATTTTCTCCATAAGCAAGATTGGAGGGTATAAAAAGAACGGCTTTATCGCCTATATTCATTTTTGACAAACCTTCTTCAAAACCAGGAATCATCGCACCTTTTGAACCTACTCTAAAAGGAATTTTTGAATAGCCATTTTGTGCATCTCTTTGTGGATTGTATTTTCCAAAAGCCTTTGCATCAGCTACAATGTTGGAGTCAAACAAGGTGCCATCTTCTAAAAATCCTGAATAATTTAAAAGAACTGTACTTCCATTAGATGGTTTTTTGTTGCCGTTTGTTGCCGTTATTTTATAAATTAATCCTGAAGATAATTTGGTTGCACTGGATTTAATATCAGCAAAATAGGCCAATTTATTAGTGATTTCTTGTTGAAATTGTTCAATATGTTTTTTTTGAATTTCTGCATCAATAGCTGCTTGTTTTTTTTGATTTTCAAATTCAACTTTAAAATAATTGCTAAATATTTTTACAGCATCAAATTTTTTAACATCTTCTCCTTTTCGAATTATTTTTATGGAATTAATGCCGTCATCTTGAGTAATTGAGTTTACAACTTCCATTCCATTTTCTATTAATTTTCCAAAAATGGTATGTTTGCCATCAAGCCAAGGCGTTTCTTTATGAGTAATGAAAAACTGGCTACTGTTTGTTGAAGGACCAGAATTTGCCATTGCTAATAGTCCCCCATTGTCAAATTTTAAATCGGTAATTTCGTCTTTAAATTTATACCCACAATCACCAGATCCATTGCCAAGTGGATCTCCACCTTGAATCATAAAATCAGGAATTACTCGATGAAATTTTAGGCCATCATATAGTGGTTTATTTTTTAAATTTTCCGATACAAAAGGATTTGTACCTTCGGCAAGTGTTACAAAATTAGCAACAGTAATCGGTGTTTTTTTATACTCTAATTCTAATAAAATTAAACCTTTTGAAGTATTAATTTCTGCATATAAACCGTCTTTTAAGTTTTTGTGTTCGTCTTTACAAGACATCAAAACTGTAGAAAGTAGAAGTAGTAGGACAACAATTCTTTTCATTTTAAAAATCTGTTTTTATTTAATTTTCTGTTTTAAAATCATTTAAGGTTACAGTACATATTAGTGGTTCGTTGGTTCCAATTTTTTTATTATCTCCATGATAGCCAAAAGCACTATGTGATGGAAATAGAAAAGTTACTTTTTCATTTTTATGCATTAGTTTTATTCCGTTTCGTAAACCCATCATAATGTTTTGTTTATCAACAATATAGGTTTGTGGTTTTAATTCTTCTTTCGAATAAATTATTTTTCCTTTGATATCTTTAATTTCATAGTCAAAATAGGCTATATCTCCTTTTTTAGGACGAATCGTATCGGTGTTATTTTTAATTTCATAATGATACCAATAGCCTTTTTGAGATGCAAAATAGTTGATTTTTGGATTACTTTTTATTATAGAATCAATTTGAGCTTCTTCACTTTTAATTAATTTTTTATTGCGTTCCACCGATTCTTTCATGAAAGTGCCCGATGAATGCGAAATAGGTTTTCTAGCCTGAGGTTCTTTACAACTCTCTAAAATTAGTAGCGAGATAATTGCTAAAATATATAGGTTTATTTTTTTCATGGTCATAGGTTAAGTTTAGAAACAATTTCTTCAAATTTTTTGATTGTATTTGGTAAGGAATCATAAGATTTTCCTCCTGCTGCATTTATGTGTCCACCACCGTTGAAATGATTTCGAGCAAATTGATTGACATCAAATGAGCCTTGAGAACGGAATGAAATTTTTATCAATTTTTCGCCATTTTCTTCTGGATTATGTTCTATAAAAATGGCTGCAAAAACAATGCCTTTTATAGTCAAACCATAATTTACAATTCCTTCTGTATCGCCTTTGATATAGTTAAATTCGTTCAATTCTTTTTGGGTTAGATAAATATAGGAGGTTTTTTTGTCAAAAATAACTTTCATGTTTTGCAAAGCTCTACCTAATAATTGTAGTCTATCATAGGAATTATTATCAAAAAGAAGATTTGGAATTTCTGAATTTTCGATACCTAAATCAATAAATTCTGCTACAATTCGATGAGTAGTTCCTGTAGTTTTTGGAAATCTAAATCCTCCTGAATCGGTCAGAATTCCTGTATATAAGCAAGTTGCAATAGTTTTATCAATAATTGATTTCTGATTCAAATTGCAAATAAAATTATAAATCATTTCGCAAGTTGATCCAAAAGAGGTATCGGAATAGGTGTAGGTGGCGTAGGTATCGGGCCATTGATGATGGTCAATCATAATCATTGGCACAGAAAGTTTATTTAGAACGTTTTCCATTTCGCCAGTTCGATGCAATGCGTTAAAATCTAAGGTAAAAACTAACTCGGCTTCATTAAGAATTTTAGTGCATTTAGTTTTGTCGTTTTCAAATACTAAAACTGTTTCTGATGATGGTAGCCATGCTAAAAAATTAGGAAAATCATTTGGCGAAATGACAATGGGTTGATGATTTAATTTCAAAAAAAAATGATATAAACCAAGGGTAGAACCCATAGCGTCACCATCTGGGCTTCGGTGTGGGATGATGGCAATTTTTTTTGGAATAGCCAATATATCTTGAATGGCCAATATATCTTTTTCGTTCATAGGTTGCGAAAATAATCAAAAATTTCACAAATTGTACATGGATTAACATAGATTTTTGAGTTTTATTTTGAAATGTAAAGTCCTAACCCAACTGAAAGAATTCCAATGAATACACTTAGACCTATATAACTAAACGCTAATAAAAAATGTTGATTTTGAAATATGGAATAATTTTCAAATCCAAATGCAGAAAAAGTAGTATAGCCACCACAAAATCCTGTAATTAAAAACCATTTCAAGGGGCTATTTGTAAAATTGTTTTTTTCTAAAATTCCAATAAGAAATCCAATTAAGAAGCAACCTATACTATTTGTAATAAATGTAGCCAGTGGAAAATGATTGTTCCAGTATTTATTTACAAAAATGGCAGTCAAATAGCGTAGAATACTACCAAAAGCACCACCTAAAGCAACATATAAAATTGTTTTTAACATTAAAATTGTAAATTATCCAGAGTTAAAAATGTTTACGCTATATTATTTTATAAAAGCCATAGACCCATATAATAAAAAAGTATTGTTTATTGTTCAATTCATTAATATTCCCATTGACGAAGTCGATTTAGTTTTTCTTGTTCTTCTATATCTTCTGCTGGAATTACTTTTAAAAATGAAGCATGTTGCTCAATGGCATATTCAACTTTTTCGACTATTTGATCGATTGTTTCATTTTCATAATCAATTTCAAGGGGTTCTTTAATAATAAATGATTGGAGAATATTTTTCTTTTTTAGGCGAAGCCCTTTTTTATCGAACGAACGTCTAAACCCATCGATTACAATTGGAACTACAATTGGTTTATGTTGTTTTATGATATGAGCGGTCCCTTTTCTAACGGGTTTGAATGATTTTGTTGTTCCTTGAGGAAAGGTAATTACCCATCCGTCGGCAAGTGCTATTTTGATATTTTCAGTATCATTCGGATTGACTTGTCTTTTTTCAGCAACATCTTTTCCGCCAGCTCTCCATGTTCGTTCCACAGAAATAGCTCCAACATAGGATAAAATTCGAGGAAGCCAGCCAGATTTCATGGTTTCACTTGCAGCAACATAATAAACATTCATTTTGGGTTGCCATATATAACCAATGTTTTTGATGTTGTCTTCTCTTCCAGATAGACTTGCATTAAATACATGAAACATTGCAACAACATCTGCAAAATACGTTTGATGATTGGAAATAAAAAGAACATTTTTATCTGGAAGATTTCTAATAATTTCAGAGCCTTCAATGTGCAATTCATTAAAACCTCGATAGCGTCTATGAGTGATTAATCCAAAAATTCGGATGAGCCATTTTTTGATAAAAAGTAGATGTCCAAAAGGATTTCGTTTAAATAATCCCATAATAATAAGTAGAAAATTTATTGGCAAACATACAAAAATTATAGTTTATAAAACTATTTTCAAAACATCTTTTAACTCACTCAACATCATGGCAGTAGCTCCCCAAATAGAATGTTCTCCAACTTGAAAAACAGGGACTTCAATTGATTTTGAATAGCTTGTCTCCAAAAATTTTGTAATGATTATAGAATCGTCCAATAGCATAGAAAGTGGCATTTCAATTATTCCGGCTACTTCCTCTTCTTGAAGTGTAAAATTTAGTTCATTTGATGAAATCCCAAGAAATGGATAGACCATAAAATTACTTGGTGGAATATAAATTGAAGAAAAATCTCTGATTATTGATATTTCTTTTGGATGAATTCCAATTTCTTCATGCGTTTCTCTTAAAGCGGTTTGTTGTAAATCTAAATCAATATTTTCTACCTTGCCACCAGGAAAAGCTATTTGTGAAGAATGAACTCCAGGATACGAATTTCTGATTATTAATAGTAAATGAGTTTCTTTATTTTTAGGATAAAATAGCATCAATACGGCTGCTTTCCTTGCTAATTCGTTGTTGTATTTATAACTTTCCATCATTTTTATACGCTCTTTGGGAGCCATTTTATGGTGCGACAAAACCGAAGGCAGTTCAACCTTCTTTATATTTGGAATAGTTTCAAAAAACAAGTTAAAATTCATGGACTATCGTTCTAAATTATTTATAAATTTACCAAAAAAATCTTTATTATGTATAGCAAAGAAGAAAGTCTAAAAATAAAAAAAGAATTTTGGATACAATTTGCAACAGCCTATCCAAGAAAATGGCTATTATATGACACAAAGATAAAAGATGTTACATTCAAATTCTATGTTGATAACAAAAAAGCTCAAGTTTTTTTCGATATTGAACCAAAAGAAGAAGAAAAAAGAAAAATATATTTTGAAAAAATAGAATCTTTAAAAACTATTTTAGTAGAAGAATATTTGCCAGATGCCATTTTTGAGCGTAATTTTTATTTAGAAAACGGCAAAATAATTAGCCGAATTTGGGTAGAAAAACTAAATGTAAGTTTAAATAAGACCTCTAATTGGAATGAAATATTTGATTTTTTTAGTGAAACTATGTCTCAATTTGAACTTTTTTTCTACGAATATCAAGATTATATTAAAGATTTAGAAATCAATATTTAGTGGTTTTTTATGCTTTTATATACCTCTAACTCAAGTTTCAATTTTAATCTATAAAATTTATTTATTACTTTTAATAATAATGACAAATGAATGTATAATTAGTATAAAACAGTCCAATCTACTCGTTCTTTTTTCTAAAAAATTAATTGCTTCGTCTGTTTATTGCTCGGTTTGTATCTTTAGCCTATTTCATTTAGTCATTTGAAAAAACTTAATCTTTGCGACTTTTCGAGATTTTAATTTTAGTGAACTTTGTGACCAATGTCTTCGTGGTTAAAATTATTCGTAAATTTGCCTCAAACAAATAGAAACATGAATATTCCACAATCGCCAAATCCCAGAATTGTAATCATAGGTGGCGGATTTGCAGGTATAGCTCTTGCCAAAAAATTGAAAAATCAAAAGGTACAAGTTGTACTTTTAGACAAACATAATTACCACAATTTTCAACCATTGATGTATCAAGTTGCAACTGGCGGACTCGAGGCAGGTTCAATTGCGTATCCTCTTCGTAAAATATTTCAAAACACACCCGATTTCTATTTTAGACTAACATCTGTAAAAGAAATTGATGCCGTGAACCAAAAAGTGATAGCCGAAATTGGCGATTTACATTTTGATTATCTTGTGATTGCAACTGGTTCCAAAACCAATTATTTTGGCAATAAAGAAATCGAACGCAACGTAATGTCTATGAAAACCATTCCACAATCATTAAACATTCGTAGCTTGATTCTCGAAAACTTTGAACAAGCCGTACTGACTACAAATGAAGCAGATAGAAATGCTTTAATCAACTTTGTGTTAGTAGGAGCAGGACCAACAGGAGTAGAGCTGGCTGGTGCCTTAGCCGAAATGAAAAAAGCCATTCTTCAAAAAGATTATCCCGATTTAGATATTGCCAAAATGGAAATTAATTTGGTGCAAAGTGGTGATAAAGTGCTAAACACCATGTCTGAGAAATCATCTGCTGCGGCCGAAAAATTTCTCTTAAATCTTGGTGTCAAAATTTGGAAAAACGTTCGTGTGACTAATTATGATGGACGAACCATCACTACTAATTCCAATTTGACTTTTGAAACTGCAACAGTTATTTGGACTGCAGGCGTACAAGGAGCGGCTATACACGGATTGGATGCAAAATCAATGGTTGATAGAGTTGAGAGAATTCATGTTAATCAATTCAATCAAGTTGTTGGTTATCAAAATATTTTTGCCATTGGAGATATTGCTTCTATGGAAAGTGAAGCTTATCCTCAAGGCCATCCAATGATGGCACAACCTGCTATGCAACAAGGCGAATTATTGGGCGAAAATCTGATTCGGTTAATTCAAAGTAAACCCATGAAACCATTTGAATATAACGACAAAGGTTCTATGGCAACAATTGGTCGAAATTTAGCCGTTGTCGATTTGCCAAATTATCATTTTAGTGGCGTTTTTGCTTGGTTTGTTTGGATGTTTGTGCATTTATTTTCGCTAATTGGTTTCAAAAACAGAGCTGTTGTTTTCCTAAATTGGTTGTACAATTACATTCGTTTTGACCGTGAAGGTAGATTAATCGTTAGACCTTATAAAAAGAAAAGTTTTGTAACGTTTACTAGTGATGAGGTTTAGTTTTAGAAGGCATATTTTTAGTAAAAAAAGATTTTTTTAATCTGTCTAAATTTCTTTAATCTGTGTTAAAAAAAAATTACAGATTTTTGTATTTGTAGTAACCAATCAGCAAATTTACATATTTGCTATAACTTTCCATGCCCTCTTTTTGTTGATTGATTTTTAAAAATTGATCATAAAAAGCATGAAAACCTTTATCGATAATGGTGTCATATTGCTTCCAAAAGGTTTCACTTTCTTTATAATTTAAAATAATTCCAGGATTGATTTCTGACTTCAATTCTTTAAATTTAGCTTCGTTTTTCATACCAATACTGCTCATGCAATAACGTAAAGCATATTGATAAGCCGAATATTGAAAATATAAATCGTCATTTTTTACACAAGCCAAAAACCCTATAAAATTGCATTCACTTTCACTGGCAAATCCCATTTGATGTGCCATTTCATGGGCAATAGTCATCGAAAAACCCACCATCGGAATTTTATCATTTACCTGAGCTTCATTAGTAAACGGATTCAAATAGCCACTAAATCCCATATAGGTTAAAGGTACACTAAACAAGGATTTTTTTTGTGAAGGAATAGCATATTCAAGAAAAGAATATTGTCTTTCTAAATTGTCATACCCATTTTGTGTCATTTTAAAAATGGAATCTTGTAAATACGGAATCGTAACTTTCTTATTTTTGTTTTTAGTAATTTGAAATTGAATTTCGTTTGTTTTTTCAATCAATTTTTCTGTAAAACGATACAAATCTTCGTTAGAATAGTCTCTTTTTATTTTCATTTTCTCAAATAAAGGCACACGATAATAATTTAAACCCCAAAGTAAATGAAACAGAAAATATAAAACCGAAACAAAGCTTGTAATTTTCAACAATTTAGTTTTCCAATCAAATTGCCACGATTTTCGAGATTTCCAAATTTGAATTAGAAAATAAATAATCAAAAAACCATAAATAATATCACCAATTGAAAAAGGAATTTTGCCTAAAAATGTTCTGGAAATTTTCGAAATATAAACGTACAAACCTTGACTATAAAAGCGTTCTACCATTTCTGGAAAAAATGAAATAATCTTCAGAAAAATAATCTGAATGATTAGAAAAATGGGAAGAATGTATTTGCGTTTCAAACTATTAAATTTGCTATAAAAATACTTATAAATAGATAACTCGTGATTTTTTTTTGTAAATTTGTGATTAAATTAATTTGAAAATCAAATGTCAAGAGAAGAGCTTTTAAAAACTACAGTTGAAAAACTAAATCAACTTTCTTACAATAGACTTGAGGAAGTATCAGATTATGTTAATTTTTTAACTGCCAAAATTGATGATATAATAATTTCCGATGGAATTAAATCTTTGGCTTCTGGTTCTAAGACTTATGAATTTCTTTACGATGAAGAAGATATTTATCAATTAAGTGATGTAAAAGAAAATTATCAATGAAAAAAGGAGATATAATACTTCTTTCTTTTCCATTTACAGATCTAAAAGGACAAAAAGTAAGACCAGCATTGATTTTAATAGTTTCTGAATCAGATGTTATTGTAGCATTCATTACCACACAATTCAAATGGCAAAATCAATTTGATATTTTATTAGAAGCTGATAAAATTAATGGTTTAAAAAGAAATTCCTTAGTTCGTTTATCAAAAATTACAACATTAGATAAAGAGTTAATTCTCGGAAAATTAGGATATTTGGACAATAATTATATTCAATTAGTTAATAAAAATCTTTTTATGTTGTTAAACTTATAACAAA
>Ga0316608_1001247_pt1 | contig 10441 bp, 8 predicted proteins | sample MIS2016152B_MG_FD_207673 | JGI IMG/M metagenome (GOLD analysis project Ga0316608, IMG submission 207673) | Microbial mat bacterial communities from Middle Island sinkhole, Lake Huron, Michigan, United States - MIS.2016.152B | ecosystem: Environmental > Aquatic > Freshwater > Lake > Sediment... | reverse complement strand
TTAAATGCTTTCATAATGAACGCAATATACTGATTTATAATTATTTAAACAAGTTTTTTCGCGTTAATTTTAAAAAAATTAGTTTTTAGAGGTTGCCTTAATTATTTTTTCTTCCTTAGATTCAATTAGATGACTGAATTTTTTATGAAGATAATTTATTTTGTCCTCTTCATTTTCTAATTTTGTTCTTGTTTTATTAACAAAAACTTTATAGACTAAACCAATTATCAATATTAACACGGCAATAATTAAATAAGCAATCATAAAAAAAACAATTTAAAAGGTTATTAGTAAAACAAACTTGATTTTAGACAAAAAATAATTTAAATATTATTTGCATCTATCTTTAATGAAATTATCAGAATCATCGTATCCTAACTTTAAAGCTGTACTAAAGTCTAAACACCCACCTCCCTTATCATCCATAAAAAATTTTGATAAGCCTCTGTTATAATATGAATATGCATCTTTAGGATTTAATTCTATTGCCCTGCTGAAATCAATGATAGCATTTTTATAATCTTTTAAAAAGACTCTGGCAGTACCTCTACAATAAAAGGCATCTGTAATATTGGTGCTATTTTCAATAACGACATCAAAATCATTAATTGATTCTTTATATTGTTTTAAAGCTAATCTTGCTAATCCTCTTTTGAAATAAGCACCATAAAATTTTGGAGATAATTCAATTGCAATATCAAAATCAATAATTGCACCCAAATTATCTTTTAAATTATTCTTTGCAAGTCCTCTAAAGTAATAATAATCACTTTCTTTCGATTTTATTTCTATAGCTTTATCAAAATCTTTAATTGCTCCGATAAAATCTTCAGAAATATATTTTGCAATACCATTGTAATAATAATCAATATGATTTTCAGAATCTAAAGCAGCATTTTGTTTTTCAAGATAAAGCAATGATTTTTGATTATCAATAGACCAATTTTTAAATTTATTTAAAAGTGATTTTCCAAGTAACAAATCACTTTTGTCATTTTTAACAACAGCAATTTTAACATTGTTTACTATAAACCCCCCAATATTGATATTGTTTAATAAAATAACTTTACAAGTAATAATACTTCCATCAGCAGTTTTAAAATCTTCATCATCTAAGTAGCTTTCCTTTTTTATAATACCATCTAAAAGCAATTCTCTTTCTAAATTGCTTGAAATAGTCGTATAACTAGCACCACTATCGATAATAAAATATTTCGAAATCTCACCGAATGATATTTTAACCTTATGTATTTCATTACTATTAACTACAGGTATATATTCAAATTTATTATTACCAATTACATCATTTTCGGTAGTATTATTTTTCTTATTTTTTATTACTCCAGGTTTGTTTATACAATTGACAATAATTTCATTATAGACCACAGAATTTTCATCTTTCAAATCTTTTAATGACACCTTCAAACCTTTTTTGTTTGTTTCGTTTTTTAAACATTCGCAATATAAATGAGAGTCAATTACCTCACTAAGATTATTGTATGATTCATTCATTCTACTTTCACATCCTGATAAAAAATCATCATCAAAACCACCGTTTGAAATATCAAAATCTTCATCCAAAGAATTTAATAATATTCCAGAACAATTTTTAAAATCATCTAACATTGCTTCATTTCCTTTTTTGTAAACAATTTTTTCAATCTTTAAGGTGTTATCTATAATTCTTGAAATTTCATCATAATTTAAATGTTTTGTAATAGTTGTTATCATACATTCACACAACTTTTTTTTATTAACAGATGTTTCAGAATCTTCTCTTATAATAATATTTTCATCAAGGGAAAAATTGGTAATACAATTTTTAACCAATTCATTTTTTTTCCCCAATAATGTTCCATCCTTTGAAAATACTTCCTCGTTATCTTTATTAGTTTCTAAATTAGCATTGCAAAATTTTTCAATAGTTTTTTTTGCAATTGGCATCCCATATTTATCTGCTAAATTAAAATCAATGCAACCACTTACTTTTAGACCTAATTTATACTTTGAAACACCTCTGTTGTAATATGCCGTTGCATATTTTTGGTTTAATTTAATTGCCTTATCGTAATCTATCAACGCACCTTCATAATCCTCCAACATTGATTTCGCAAACCCCCTGTCATTATATATCCCAGAATTATCTTTTTCTAGTTTTAAAACCTTATTATAATCTTCAATTGCTCCTACATAATCTTCTAAATCACTTTTATAATTACCTCTATTGCTAAGTGCAAAAACTAAATTAGGATTAATACTTAAAGCTTTATTATAATCTTCAAGTGCACCAACATTGTCTCCAGATTTAGCTTTGGCGAGCCCTCTGTTACTGTACACTATTGCTAACTTTGGGTTTAATTTAAGAGCTGTATTATAGTTCTTAATAGCTCCTGAGTAATCTTTCAAAATAAATTTTTTGTAACCAATATTATTGTATTCTATAGCTGTTTGACTGAAACAATTAATACTTATGAAGACAAATACTAAAATTAATTTTTTCATAAATTTTAAATAAAAGTTTTGATTATGACAATGTTAAATGTAATCTAAATATTATGACTATAGTCCATTGGATATTTTGATTATATAAAGCAAAGTGTTGTATATAAATATGTTAAACAGTTCGCAGTTAGGACACAATTGGAAATATTTTTATAATAGCCCCAATTTAAAGAATGTACTACTAATCTGAACCTACATTCTACAATATTACGAAAAAGCAATGGAATGTATATTGAGGAAAACCGTAAACGGATGAAAATAAATGAAAAAAAGTGAAAATAAATTTATGGTAATGTGGGGGAAATAATTTAGTATAAAAACGGATTTAATTTTTTGTAAAATAAAAATCATTTTTTAGAGGCTTACTTAATGAAATATAATTCTTTTAATCTGGAAAATCAAGACTAGTTTGATCTAATATTGAAGCTTTACTATTGTTACTTTCGGATTTATTGAAAGTTATACTTTCTAGGTTTTTATTACTATTTAATACTGAATTTTCATAGTATTCTTGTTTTTTTGATTTTAAGCCAACAAATGAATCTTTAAAAAAAATAAATGTATTATGTTCATCCAACATTAAATTTGATCTGATACTGCTAGAATTACTTTCTGGTCGATATTTTAAAACAAATTCTGTAATTTTTTTTATGTGTACTGGAGCTGAATGGTTTTCAAGAAACTCTTGAACGATACTCCTTATGGTCCCACCTTTTATATTTTCTTTTTCATAATCCCATTTTTTTAACCCAAAAATACTAGCTCTACCATAAGGAACAAAACCAAATTCTCTTTTTAAAGTTGTGTTTTTTATAGTATTATTATAATCAGGTTTTAATATTTTTATTTGTTTATTAATTTCATCAATATGTGATGGTTTACCTAAAATTTCGAGTGCTTCATAGGCATATTCCGGTAAAGTTTTGAATGTGTTTCTTTCGAAGGTTATTTTTTCTTCATCATCTAAATAGATCCCTAATTCCTCATTTATTAGCATTTCACAAATAGAAAAAATTTCCTCTAAAAAGATAGAGTCCTCCGTTTTAAAAAACGTTGGGAGGTAACTTTTAAAATTTAATTTGTATGTCGCGTCAATAGATTCAAGATTTTTTTTATCAACATCCTCAATAAATTTGACGAAGTCAAAGGTTCTAGTTAATTCATTACATATTAAGTATAAATTATTCCAGGTAAATCTTGTTCTTACTTTAAAATCTTTTGGAATAATTGTATCTTCCAGATTTCCAAATAATTCATACTTGTTTTTGTAAAAAAAAGATACTATTAATGTTATAAATTGTTTTGTAAAATTAGTTTCATCTATAGTATTTATATTGGAAGTGATTTCATCAGTAATATAAATTGATGGTGCATTAAAATCTAAATTATAATTTGCAAATAAATCTTGATTATATCGCTTAAAAAAACTCAGATTATTTTCAAGTTCTTCTAATAATTTTACTCTAATTTGCCGACATCTTTCCTTAGTTAATTTTGTATTTTCGGCTAATTGTTCTAAGTTTTGCGGGAAAAAATTCTCGTGAATTAATAATCCGTTTTTTAAGATATAGTTTTTATTTATTCCAAAGAAGGCTTGCTTGTCAATTAAAAATTGAATAATGCTAAAAATAGAGTTATTTGGTAAAATATTATGATCTATTTCTAAATCATAGAATTCTTCTTCTAAAAATAATTTCAACTTCAATTCAATTAGTTTTTTTTCTTTGTCAATTTCAATAATTTCATTTATGAAAAGTTTGATTTCATTTGTAAAAAGTTCTAATTCACCATATGTTCCTGCTCCAATATTTTCGATGGTTTTGAAATTAAAATTTGCATTTGAAAAAATTCTATCTGAAATATTAGAGATATCAATTTGTCTTTCTAAAAAGACACTTAATGCATTTTGACTTCTGTTTGAAAGTTTATGAAATTGTTTCTGAATATGATGATTAACTATTTGTATTTGTAAATGATTTAAATTTTTGATTTGTCTTTCCAATTTATTTTCAAAGGTTAAAGCCTTTTCTAAAAGAAGTTCATTTTCATCTTTTAAATTGTGAATTTTGATTATATAATCTCCAACGCCTTTTAGATAAGTTTCAAGCTCTGGTATAGATTTAACTCCTAAATTAGTTAGGTTACTAGGTTTAAAGGATTGCTTTGAAAATATATTTACAGAAAACCCATTTAGACTTATTTCTCCTTCTAGATATGTCCCCAAACCATTTTTGGTTCTATGTGATAATTTTGAATAATTTTCTATTATAAAATTATTTATTAGATTTTGTTGGTTTTGATTTAATGAAGTTATCATAATTGGAATTGGAACTTCATTTGAATTTAAGTCCTTCAATACTTCTGTTTCATTGTCGTCAAAATATTTTAAACAAATAGAAATTAATTCCAAATTTGTTTTTTCTCCGCAATTTCTAATGGGCTTAAAGGAACCATAATTAGAATAAATCTCTCTAAGTTCAGATATGGTTTCAATTTTATTATCAATACAAGTATTATAAGCTCTTGCTGAAATTTCATCATTTGAATATATTTCTTTTAAAGTCATAGATCTATCTAAATTTTAAATAATTTCTTGGTATAAAGTGTTATTAAAACTGGGTATTATATTAATGTATTGCTTATTTAGTTATTCTATACTGAATTTTTAATGTTATTGAAAATAATTATTTTAATCTTCTTATACTTAGTACAATGTTACAAAAAATCAATCTAATGCAATTGAGGGAAACCGTAAACGGATGAAAATAAGTGAAATTAAATTCAGGGTAAGGAGGGTAACCAAATTTAGAGTAAAAGATATTTAATTTTTTTATAAAATAAAAAACGGTTTTAAGTGGCTGTTTGAGTGCAAAATGAAACGAGTACTTTATTATTTTACACTGATATGGTCTTATGTTACCCAATTGTTTGAGAAGAAAAAAAACAAAAAATGTTTGTGGTGTTTTTTGGTTACCCTGCCTGCCCTGTGAAAATAATGTAAATGGATGAAATACAAAGTAGAGAATATAAAAAAAGTGGAAACGCTAGTTTTCCACTTTAAAATTGAATTTTTGGTATTGTTAATTAATGCTTTATTCTTCTACAACTTTGTTTCTGTTATCAACGTCTTCCCAAGTATTTTCTATTAAAGCGTACACTGCTATTCCGTTCTTTTTAAGTCTAATAAAATTATGTTTTTTTAATGCTTTGCCTAACTTGTTTATTGTTCCATCAGTGATGTTTATTTTAGCTTTTTCAGCCAGTTTAGCTGCTATTTGCGAAGCATTGAGGAAAACATTAGCCTTTTCTCTTTCGCAAGGTTCAAACCAGGTTAAAAGCAATTCTTCCTCAGGGCTGTGGAGTTGGTATTGTTCGTTATTTTCGGTAATGTTTTTGATTTCTTCCTGGTCGAACCAATATCTAAAACCACTTTTAAAAAGAAACAATGCTTGTGAAAATGCTAAGTTAATATCTACATTGTGCTGGTATTTTATGCCTTCCAACTCAAAACAAAGAAACCGTCTGCTTCCTGTACTATCGTTTAAGAACTGGGCGGTGTTGACACTTCCGGCAAACGATGCCCTTCTGGGCATTGTTTCGTTGTTGTGTCCGTAGGCTTTTCTCATTCGGATTTGGGTTTTTGTAATGATTTCTTTTAGTGATCCAATTTCGGAACGGTTTAAATTTTCGAGTTCGTCCAAGTTGATTAACATACATTCTGAAAGCTGCACTAAAGTATCTTTGTTGTTTGGGTTTATGGTTCCAGAAAACAGGTATTCTTTTAAAGGTTTTGGAACGAGTTTCTCTACCCAAGTTGTTTTACCTAATCCTTGTTTGCCACTAAAGACAATAACCGTATGATTTATTACTTTATCATCCAATACACATCCCACCATTGCGACTAACCATTTTTTAAAACATTGCTGCCAAAGGTCTTGTTTTGTAGTAGTTATTGTGTTGGCTAATTCGGTAATGTAATCGGTCTTTTCATCATAAGAAGGTAAATTGAAAAAGTAATCTTCAAATGGATTGAACAGCACACAAAAATCAGAATACAATAAATTTCGTAATGAAGATAAGTTTGTTTTAATCCGACCTTTTAAACATTCTCGAAGCATTGAATTTTCAATAAAATCATTCATTACATTCCACTTCTTTTTACCGAAATATTGGAACTCTAATTTACCTGAAACGATATTGTGTCGAAATACATATTTGTTTGATAAAAATAGCTCTAAACGGTCTATTTGGGTTGGTTTTGGTTTGTCTTCGTCGTCTTCTTCAGTGGTATCTGTTATTGAAAAATTAGCTGCTTTTTTTGGTTTAATAGGTGTTTCAAATTTTTCATTTTTGCCAAACTCGTGACTATTTCCGTAAGCACTGTTTACAGCTTGAGTTACTTCTTTTTCGTCATAACCAAAGTCGGTCAGAATATATCCTAGAGCTTCGTGAAGAGAAACGCCTTTTCGATTTAGGTTACACGCTAATTGATGAACGAATACGTTTCGGCTACCATTCACGAATTGCACTTTTTTTTCAGTAAAATTTACGCAATGGTTGTAGATTGCATCGCTATTAATAACAATTGTTGGCTCTGTTCTTTTAAACTCCCTCTCGATGTTAGCTTTAGGTTCTTTTTCTTGTTCTGTAACACTAAATATTTTTGCTTTTTCATTGTAATAAAGGTTTTCATCATAAGAATAAAAGCATAGTCTGGTTAAGTCTTTGCCTGATTTGTCTATTTCCAGTTTTAAAATACTCTCATAATGAGCTTGAACCACGAGAAATGCTTCTTTGTGATCTGCTTTATCTGAATTAATTTTTACTAGAATTTTTAATCCGTTACCTGATGGACTTATGAAACTGGCATAAGTGAACTCACTTTGATTGGCCAAATGCTTTGCATTTTGCAAATCGGCAACACTTAATTTGTCAATGTCCAGAATGATACAACTGGAATAATTCGCTAGGAATTCCAATTTTCGACCTCCAACAAACTTTCCCGAAGGTGTGAATGCTGGAAGTGATTTTTTGGCTTTATTGTAGGCTTCTGTTTTGTTCTCGGCAAGTGATTTACGCAAGTAAATTATGCCCGGTCGGTACTTTCCTGTTTTGATTTCTTCTAAAATTGTTGAAATTGTTTTGTGTTCAACAACCTCGTTGAAATTCTTGAAAATGGTTACCATAGTTTTAATTTAATGGTTAATAGTTGCCCTTCGACAAGCTCTGGGTGACAGGTTGTTGGTTCTCGTTTTTGTGAGTTTTGCAATCGCAAAACTCACAAGTTCCATTGCAGCTGCTCATACTATCGTCCTTTAAAAGATTTGTTGTAATGCTCTGTAAGGAGTTTTTCAACATCAGAAAGTTTGTAATAGATTTTGTTACCAACTTGGCTAAAGGAAATTTTACCTTCGTCTCTCCAGGTTTGGGCTGTACGTTTTGAAATTTTCATCAATAATAGAAATTCTTGATTGTCCAGAAAGGTTTCTTTCTTAGGGTCAGCCTTGATAGAGATTTGAGATTGAATAGTGTCTAATTTGCTCATTAGATCTGTGAACTGGTCTTTTGTGAAGATAATTGCATCCATTTTTAAAAGTTTTAAATTGTTATGGTGCAAATGTGAGAAGTAGTAAAAAGTCTTTTAGTCCCCACTTGGTCTCCAGGGGACCATTTTGTTTAAAGCAATTTGTCGATGTCCAGTCTTTTATGGGTGTTCGGACGTTTATCCTCTTTGGAAGGTTTGAGGATTGTTTTGACTGTTAGGGGACTTATTTCTTTACCCTCTTTATCTAAGAAGGAATTTACAATCCAATCCGCTAGATCGTTTGTGTTTTCGTCAATATAAGGTTTGCCATCAATAAAAAGTTCGCGATTTAATTGGTAAAACATATCTACTAATTGGTTTAGATTACCATTGAATTTTAGTTTTTTGTTTGGTTTTGGGCTGCTTAATTTTAGTTTTTGAGCTTCTTCAATTGCCGCTTGTATTTTTTGTAAGGCATAAATATTCTCTATTTCTTTGGTGCATTGTGCATCATAAAACGGTGTCTTTTGATTGATAAACTCGATATTTGCTTGTTGATATTCAAACATTTCTTTGGTTAACAACAATATTTTTTGATTGTCATCATTGATATTATCCAGCTGCTTTTTTAACTCATAAAATGAAAAATGACGGTCTTCACTTTCAGCATTTATGAATTTTTTAGGAGTTTTTACTACAGGTTCTTTTACTCTGGAAGATTGCAGTTCTGTTCGTTTTTTCTCGATTAAAAAATACAATTTATTGTATCTACTCATAGCCGTTTTGGAGCTGAAAAAGGCTTCATTATTGGCTAATAATTTTTCGAGTTTACATATCCATATTTCCGGGTTCTTCACCTGGTTAAATTGATAATCGATAAATGCAGGAAATTGGGATTGTTTGAGTTCTAGAATTTTTGCAATTAAAGCATTGCAATAATTTTGAATGTTTATTTTGTCTTCAACGATTATATCAAATAAAGGATTTTTGGACAGAGCCGCAGGCACTGCCAACAATTCTACAAACGGAGCTGTTTGCATATTTTGATCCTTTGAATTCAAATTTTATATTAAGTCTAATATATAATTGCAAATAATTTTATATCTTTACTCAAAAAAAACATGAGTAGAGCAGCACTAAAAGTAAAAAATTATAGTTCGGAAGAACTGAAAGCATTATTAAGAAAAGACGAGAAGTTTCAACAAGGTGTCCGTCTTTATGCTTGTTATCAAGTATCTAAAGGTAAGAAACCTAAAGAGTTGGAGGATATTTATGAAACTTCATTTAAATCTATTTGCAATTGGGTTAACAAATTAAACCAAGGAGGTGTTGAAGCATTAATAGACAGGGAAAAACCTGGAAGAACTTCAAAATTAAGTGAACTCCAAAAAATTGCAGTAAAAGATTTAGTTTTGAACAAAAGCCCCGAAGAATTCGGTTATAATAGTTCAACTTGGACGGGTCTTTTATTGATTGATTGGATAAAGAAGAATTATGATGTTGAGTATAAGAAAGCTCAGATTTACAATATTATGAAGTCTTTAAATCTGACATTTCAAAAAGGAAAAGGTATTTATCCTGAGGCAATTGACCGAGAAGAAAAAGTAGATGCACTAAAAAAAACTTCAAGAAGAACGAGTAAATAACAGCATATTAGTCTTTCAGGACGAAGCAAGTTTGTCAAATACAGCAAGTGTTTCTTACAAATGGTCAGAAAAAGGAAAGCAACCGAAGATTGAACAAAAGCAAAGAAAAAGAGAGCGAAGAACATTGTTTGGTTGTATAGAACCCGCAACAGGAAAAGTAGTTACAACTGTCGAAGATAAAGGAAACACTGTGACTTTTTTTAAATTTTTAGTAAAAGTAAGTCGCCAGTATCCAAATCAAAAAGTAGTAATGGTGGTAGATAATGTAAGATATCATCATGCCAAAAGGCTTAAACCAATTTTAGAAAAATATAAAGATAAATTTCAATTGGTTTATTTGCCGGCATATTCACCTGACTTAAATCCAATTGAAAGAGTTTGGTGGTATATGAGAAAAAAGATAAGTCACAATAGGTATATTGAAACAATGGACAAAAGAATTGAAAAATTTAATGAACTAATGAAAACATTTGAATCCGAAAATGAGTTAGGTAAAAACCTTTCTAATTTAATTGTAAACATTTAATAGACTTTATATATAATATCCACTCGTGAAGAATTGGATGAGTTTGAGCAATACAATATTGAAAAAGCCATTCAATGGATGTATTCCAAAAAAATGAAGAAAGAACAACTGCTGTATGAAAAATTCATATTTGACTTGTATGAATTTAAAAATCAAACTTCTTCAACTCAAAAGTCTCACCATCAAAAACACCATACGTAAAATAACCAATCCAATCGCCTAGATTTACATACTCTGAGTTTT
>Ga0316608_1001245_pt1 | contig 10443 bp, 11 predicted proteins | sample MIS2016152B_MG_FD_207673 | JGI IMG/M metagenome (GOLD analysis project Ga0316608, IMG submission 207673) | Microbial mat bacterial communities from Middle Island sinkhole, Lake Huron, Michigan, United States - MIS.2016.152B | ecosystem: Environmental > Aquatic > Freshwater > Lake > Sediment... | reverse complement strand
ATGAACAACATTTTCGTGAATTCCAAATTCCCCATTCCACCGCGTTATGTTCGCTCATGGATGACAAGCCGTACTTGGTTGGACCCTTGGCGCGCATCAATTTGAATTGGCATTTACTGCCCGAAGTGGTGCGTAACACGGTGAATTCAACTGGAATTGGCATCAGTTTCCCCAGTCAGAATATGTTTGATAGCATTGTGGTGCGTGCGGTTGAAGTATATTATGCCTTTTATGAAGCGATTCGGATTTTGAAGGAATATCAACCGACTGCCGCGCCCTTTGTGCCAGTGGAAATTAAGGCGGGCGTGGGCTATGGTTGCACCGAAGCTCCGCGGGGTTTATTGTGGCAGCGTTGGGAAATTGATGATAAAGGACATGTGGTTTCTGCAAAAATCGTCCCGCCGACCAGCCAAAATCAGGCGCGTATCGAGCAGGATTTACGGCAAACGTTAGAAACGATGGGATTGGATAAGGAAACCGATGCGTTGCGGTTGCGGGCGGAAACGGTGATTCGTAATTATGATCCGTGCATTTCGTGTGCGACGCATTTCCTCAAATTCAATGTGACACGGTTGTAACGAAAATTTAGATTCGTGATAGGGCGTGTCGTTAAATAGAAATATTATCAATGAAATGAAGGAGTTCCCCCTTTTCAAAGGTGGTTAGGGGGATTTCCTAAGCAGATGAAAATACTTAAATATCATTCTATCCAACAGAAATTTCGAGCGGAAAGATACGAAATCTCCCTGTCCCCTTTGCAAAGTTACGCATTTTCAATTGAAAAAGTCAGCACCTCACGAATATGCTTTGCCTTAGTCAGCAACATTACCAACCGATCTAGACCAATGGCAACTCCCGAAGTTGGTGGCATTCCCGCGTGCAGGGCGGCTAAAAATTGCTCATCCAACGGATAAACGCCCAGTTTTAACGCATGACGCTTCACCAAATCCGCCTCAAAACGTTGTTCTTGCTCCACCGGATCGGTCAATTCCTGAAAACCATTCGCCAATTCCACTCCCTGCACATATACTTCAAAGCGTTCCGCTAAAAGTGGATTTTCCGGATGTTTGCAAGCAAGTGCCGCTTGACTGGCGGGAAAATTAATAATTGCCAACGGATGTATTTGAGCCAAATACGGTTCTACTTCTTGCGATAAAATTAATTGCAAACAAGAATCCCGATCAAGTTGCTGCCCCTCGATTCCAAAACGTAACACATATTTTTGTAAAATCTCCAACGGCGTATGCAGCGGGTGTAAATCGGTATGTTGTTCAAAAATATCACAATAATCTACTCGTTCCAATTCCGAAGTATGCAGCAAAAGTTGTAAAAGCTCATCAATTTCGTCTAACAGCTCACTGACAGTAAAATGGGGACGATACCACTCCAACATAGTAAATTCCGGATTATGCAATCGCCCCGCTTCCCCATCTCGAAAAACTTTACAAATCTGATAAATAGCCCCGCTACCCGCTGCTAACAAACGCTTCATCGCGAGTTCGGGTGAAGTTTGTAAAAACAATTGTTTTGCGACATGGGTGTGATAATAGGTGTAGAGCGGCTCTATGGCTGGTTCTGGCACGCTACCCGCAGACAAAATTGGCGTTTCGACCTCTAACACCCCCCGCGCGGCGAAAAACTGGCGAATTTGTTGATAAACCTGCATTCGCAGTTTAACGACTTCCAAGGTCGCGGTGGGTTGCCAACTATGAGCATAATTCATGGGAAACGGTCTGAACTTAATTTTTGGTGTGACTGAGCGAGTTTGCCACTTTACCTAAAATTTGTTGTGTACTATCAAGCTGTTTCAGCAATCGCTCGTTAGATTTTACATTGCCCTGCATCGTTTCAACCAATTGTGCCACCAATTTATTAGTATTGGCGATTTGTTGCATCAATTGCAGATCAGTTGCGCTACGAGCATGTAAATTATCCACCAGCAGTTTCTTAATTTCTTGATTCTCTTGCTGTATTTTAGCAATAATGTCCGATTGCGAGAGATTCACAGCATCTTGCGAAGAATGGCTCAATTTAGCAAGTTCTGCTTGTACACTGATTAATTGAGTGGTAACCGTGGTTAGTTGTTGGTACAGCAAGAAGCACGCCATGAAAATCAGCAGCCAAACAATCATTGTAGCAATAATCGCGAGTTTAACAGGAGAATTGAATTGGGAATCCATCATGATTTATTTAGAGTTAGCAAGTAAATGACGAACCAAGGGTAATGTGATTTTTTTGCGCTGTGCCAATGAGATATAATCCAACTGTTGTAACCACTGCATCAACGTTTGCAAATCACGGGAGCAATGTTGTAATAAATAATCAGCGACTTCTTGAGTCAAGGTGATGCCAATATTTTGCGCATGTTGTTGTAAAATTTTAACTTTTGTAACATCATCCAAGGGGTACAGTTCAAATATTCCCCCCCAAAATAGCCGAGATACCAAATCCTGCAAGTTTAAACCCAATTCATCAGGACGCAAGGGGGCAGCCATTAATAAGGGAATGCGATGGTCTCGTAACCGATTGAATAAATGAAATAATGCCATTTCCCAAGTCGAAAATTCAGCTATCGCTTGCAGGTCATCAACACACACCAAATCTAGCTGTTCTAGCCCTTCTAAAATTTCCGGCGAGAGTTGATTTAGTTGTATCATGGGCAAATACACCGAACTGCCGCCCCGTTGCGTGATATGTTGGCACGCCGCTTGTAGCAGGTGTGTTTTGCCAGTTCCAGACACACCATATAAAAATGCGCTACCTTCTCCTTGAATATCAATCAATTGCTGTATAAAGTCGTAAGCAGCTTGATTGCGACTGGGAAAAAAATTGGCAAATGACATAGGGTCTTGCAGTTGAATACCTAAAGGGAGTTGGGCACTCATAGCTCGAGAACTTACTGTTATAAAAAAGAAAAATGTGTCGTTGTGATACTTTTACGAGTTTTGACAAGCGTATCATTGATTAGGATTAAAACACAAATTTTTTTGAAGTGCAAACCCAAGTTGATGCGACTTTGACATAAAATTCATCGGATGAACGAAATATGCGATAATTTTATTGTAAATTAGTATGAAAAAACTCAAGTGATTGGCAAAAAAAGTGAGTGAGCGTGTGGAACTGAATTTATTTGAAATGGCGCAACAATGTGTCATGACGGTCGATAGTCGGCAAAAAGTACAATTAACCCAAACCGTCGCGCAGGCTTGGCGTGAAAATCAATTGTCTATTCAATCAATTAGTCCAATACAACCGATTTTACAACCAGGGCAGCCTGTAAATTTACAATTGGTCGCGCCAAAGTTTGTTCCTAAGCGTACTTTGCAGACTCGTGAAGGTTTAGTGGCATTATTGCACGCGTTGGCTCATATTGAGTTTAATGCGATAAACTTGGCGTGGGATGCAGTTTATCGGTTTCGTGACCTTCCGGCGCAATTTTATCAAGATTGGATTGAAGTTGCTCGTGAGGAAAGTGAACATTTTTTGTTATTGCACGAACAGTTGCAGCGATTGGATTGTCAATATGGCGATTTGCCGGCGCACAATGGGTTATGGGAAATGGCAATAGATACCGCCGATGACGTGATGGTACGCATGGCTTTGGTGCCGCGGGTGTTGGAAGCGCGTGGCTTGGATGCGACCCCGGAAATTATCGCTAAATTACAGCAAAAAGGGGAACAGGCTTTGATCGAAATTTTAGAAATTATTCTGCGTGAAGAGATTGATCATGTTGCAAAAGGTACTCGTTGGTTTCGTTTTTGTTGTGATTTGCGACAATTGGAGTCTCAAAGCACTTTTTTGCAATTAATTGGGCAACATTTTAAAGGACAGCTAAAGGGTACGTTAAATCAGACGGCGCGCCGGGCTGCGGGATTTACCGAAGTTGAATTGCACGCGTTAAAAAGTAATCAGTCGAGAAATTATGCGCAGTCCCTGTGAACAGATTTAAATCTTGCTCATTTTCCAACAAAATACGTTATAATTACAGTCTGAGGAAGTCGGTTGGGTAATCGCAATAGGCTACGGTTTTTTTAACGGGCGTATTGAGGAAAGTCCGGGCTTCATAGGACAGAGTGCCAGATAACATCTGGGGGGCGTGAGCCTACGGAAAGTGCCACAGAAAATATACCGCCGCACAACTACTTCACAATGAGGTCACAAACGGCTTTTGCGTGAAATTTGTGGTAAGGGTGAAATGGTGTCGGTAAGAGCGCACCGCATCAGTGGCAACATTGATGGCAGGGTAAACCCCACTCGAAGCAAGACCAAATAGAGGAGCTCGTCTCGTTATTGAGATAAGGTGTTGTCCGCACTGCTCTTGGGTAGGTTGCTAGAGGTGTTTGGTGACAAACATCCCAGAGGAATGATTACCACGTATTCCAAGTCACAAACGGCTTAAAATTACGCACAAAACCCGGCTTATAGACTGACTTTCTCTTTTTCAATGATTTCCAACATGAAGAATCACAACGGTTTTACCCTGATCGAGTTGATGATTGTCTTGTTCATCGTCGCTTTGTTGGCGGGAATGATTGCGCCACGCCTCATCACTTTTTACGACAGCGTGCAAGCGGCTTACGAGCGTGACGAAGTGTTGACTCGATTGAATGAATTGGCATATCAAGCCTTTCAACAGTCGCGTGATTTCACCTTGACCACTTATCCCAGTGTTGAAAAAATCCCATTAGAATTACCCCAAGGTTGGCAATTAGTGACTGAAAAACCAATTAAATTTCGTTCCAATGGCGCGTGCAGCGGTGGTAAAGTAACCTTGAGATATCGAGAACAACTTTTTTATCTCTGGCTTGAACCACCTTTTTGTCAGTTGCGCAAAGCTGAAGCATCAAAATAGTTACTAAAACCAACTGTACAATATCGCAATATTTCTACTTTTCGGAACGGGTATGACCACAATAATTGACAGTGTCACCATTCAAAATATTTTAAATAAAGCCGATTTACTGCACAGTGAGCGTGAAATTCAGCTTGCTTTAGACGACATGGCAGTCGATATCCATCAACGTTTGCATACCAAATATCCCGTATGTTTGGGCGTAATGCTGGGGGGATTGGTGACGACGGGACAATTACTTCCCCGTTTAAACATGCCGTTAGAAATGGATTACATTCATGCGACGCGCTATCGTGGGGCAACTCAGGGCGGGGAATTGCACTGGATTAAACAACCAGAGGTGGCACTCAAAGACCGTATTGTGTTGATTATTGACGATATTTTAGATGAAGGATTGACGCTGAAAGCCATTGTGGAATACTGTCGACAAGCCGGTGCGCGTGAAGTGTTGACCGCTGTTTTGGTGGAAAAACAATTGCCCAATCGTCCGGGCTTACAACAAGCGGATTTCTGTGCGTTACAAGTGCCAAATCGTTATGTTTTTGGTTATGGGATGGATTATCAAGGACAATTGCGTCACGTTGCCGGTATTTATGCGGTGAATGGCTTATGACAGGAGTGGCGATTATTGGGGGAACGGGATTAACCGCGTTGCCCGGCTTAGAAATTTCTCATCAACAAACGATGCAAACGCCCTTTGGTGAACTTTCTGCGCCCGTAGTATTCGGTTCATATCATGGCAAATCCGTGATTTTTCTCGCTCGACATGGCAGCAATCATACTCTGCCTCCCCATAAAATCAATTATCGCGCCAATATTTGGGGATTGAAAGAATTGGGCGTAACCCACATCGTAGCAGTGGCTGCGGTGGGCAGTATTTTGGAAACCATGCGTCCGGGCGATTTAGTGATTCCGGATCAACTGATTGATTATACTTGGGGACGGGAATCGAGCTTTTTTTCTGACAATTTAACCGAAGTCACCCACATTGATTTCACTCATCCTTATTGTGAAAAACTGCGGCAACAACTGATTCACGCGGCGCGACAAGTCGATTGTCAAACGTATAATCACGGTGTGTATGGCGTAACGCAGGGGCCCCGTTTGGAAACTATTGCAGAAATCAATCGGATGGCACGAGATGGTTGCGATATTGTGGGTATGACTGCAATGCCGGAAGCCGCGTTGGCGCGAGAATTGAGCTTATGTTACGCCGCTTGTGCCGTCGTTGCCAATGAAGCCGCGGGGCGATGTCCGACTGAATTGACGATGGCAGAGATTGAACGAAACTTAATCACCGGAATGCAAAATGTGCGATTGCTACTTACAAAGTGGTTAGAATTAGATACGTCCATCACAAAGTAAAACCAAATTCTGCTACAATTATACCCAACTGTCACTTGTGCTTAATCTAGGAAGCAAGTGACCGAAATGCAATAGGTTGTTCCCTTAAGTAATTACGTGGCATCAACATGGCATACATTCTGATTAGCGATGATTCCGTTTCTATGCGTAGAATGCTCTCTTTCACGCTTGCAGAAGCCAATCATGAAGTCATGCAAGCAGGCGACGGTGAGCAGGCGTTGGAATTGGCAAAACAACATCAGTTCGATTTAGTCATTACTGATGTAAACATGCCCTTGCTGGACGGACTGTCATTGGTACGCGAACTTCGCGCCTTACCCAACTACCGATACAAACCGATCCTATTATTGACGACTGAAACTGATCCTGAGAAAAAACAACAGGCAAGAAGCGTGGGGGCAACCGGTTGGATATTGAAACCTTTTAACCCTGATAAATTACTTGCCGCGGTAAGAAAAGTGCTGGGATATTAGATTGCTAACCCTACAAAGTGAGTAATGGATTATGGCGATAGATATGGCAGAAGTCCAACAACTCTTTTACGAAGAGAGTTATGAAGGTCTCGACAATATGGAATCCATTTTATTGGATTTGGAAGTCGGGGCGATGGATAAAGAAGTCACCAACAGTATTTTTCGTGTGGTTCATTCCATCAAGGGGGGCGCGGGCATTTTCAAATTTGATCAAGTGGTAACTTTTGCCCATGTCGCAGAAACCTTGCTTGATGAAATGCGCAACGGGCAACACGTCGTCACGCAACATCTAATTGATTTATTACTTAATTCGGTCGATGTATTACGCATGATGTTGGGGAGTTTGCGGGGCGAAAAAACCTTTGTTCCTGAAGAAGTTGCCGCGTGTCAACGTCAATTGGAAGCAGTTCTCAAGAAAAATCAAGAAACTGTCGCCGCAGCGACAACGCCTCCAGAGCCGCCCTCAGTTGCCCCTGAATCGCCCCCACCACTCCCGATGGCAACTAAGCCTCAAAAAACTTGGCAGATACACTTTAAACCGTACCCTTCCTTGCTAAAGACTGGCAATGATCCACTAAATTTGTTTCGAGAATTGAGTAACTTGGGTGAATTGACAGTTACAGCAGATACGCATGCATTACCGGATTTTAAAGAATTAGTTGCCGAAAATTGCTATCTTTCATGGAACTTAACTTTACACGGTTCGGTTGAACACAATGAAATTCAAGAAATTTTTGAATGGGTCGAAGGCGATTGCGATTTAGAAATAACTTTGACCTCGGAAGTCGCTCCCATTTCAGAACATTCGACCGCATCGGAACTCTCAGAAAGTGCGACCGAATCGGCTCTGCTGGAATCAGATACTCACCTGACCACCGCAACTACGGTTGAAATTCCAACAACCCTCGTTGCCACCGAATCGCCGCAAATCGTCGCAGTGACAACGGTGCCCCAAGATTCATTAAAAATAGAAAATTCGCCTGTTGTACCTGTTCACGAAGAAAATGCGTCAGTTTTGGTAACTTCATTATCTAAAGTTCAAACAAAAGAAAACAGTAGCGAAAAGAATAATTCATTAAATGCCGGGCAACAACACAACACTGAAACCAGTTCAATTCGAGTTGGGATAGATAAAATAGACGCGTTAATCAACATGGTAGGTGAATTGGTCATCACTCAATCAATGCTTGATCAAGTGGGACAAAGTTTTGATGCAGCGCGCATTATTCAATTACGGGACGGATTGGCACAGTTAGAACGAAATACGCGAGAATTGCAAGAAAGTGTGATGCGTATCCGTATGTTGCCTATAGGATTTTCATTCAATCGTTTCCCGCGATTAGTCCACGACTTGAGCAGTCAATTGGGCAAAAAAGTTGAATTAAAATTGTCGGGCGAACACACCGAATTAGACAAAACTGTGTTGGAAAAAATGAGCGACCCATTGGTGCATCTGGTGCGTAATGCCCTAGATCATGGGATAGAAATGCCTGCTCAACGCCTCGCCGCCGGGAAGCCCGAAGTTGGCGTGTTGAAATTACACGCTTTTCACCAAAGTGGCAGTATTATCATTCAGATTAGCGATGATGGCGCAGGAATTGACACGGATAAGGTGTTGCAGAAAGCGCGCAAATTGGGTTTGATTCATAGCGAAGAAAATCTGATTGAAGAACAATTATACGAGTTGATTTTCCATCCGGGACTTTCCACTGCGACGCAAGTGAGTGATTTATCAGGACGCGGCGTGGGCATGGACGTGGTGCGACGCAACATTCGCTCCTTGGGTGGTTCAATAGATGTGAAATCAAAACGCGGGAAGGGCAGTACGTTTAACATTCGATTGCCGTTGACCTTAGCGATTTTGGATGGGCAATTGGTGCGTATCGGACACGACATTTACATTTTATCATTGTTGTCGATCATCGAATCGTTGCGCGTGAATCCCAAATACGTCAATGCGTTGGCGGGCAGAGCGGAAGTTTACAAACTGCGTGATGAATATATTCCAATCTTGCGACTCTACGAATTATTTGATATTCCCGCCACCACGACTAAATTAGAAGAAGGATTATTGGTAATTGTCGAAGGCGATGGGCAAAAAATTGGTTTGTTTGTCGATGAATTGTTGTCGCAACAGCAGATTGTGATTAAAAGTTTGGAAAGTAATTATAAACAAATACAAGGCGTTTCAGGTGCGACTATTCTTGGTGATGGCAATGTCGCGTTGATTTTGGATGTCGCAGGAATTATTCAACTATTCCACCATCGCACCAACTATTTGACTCGTCATTATCCGGCAATGCCATCATCCCATGCCGCAACGATGATAATGTAGCTGACAATCAAAGGGTTAGGGAATGATGGAAACTCACGCGAGAAATGAGATGAACGGAATTGAAAACAATAGCACGACAAATAAATATCTTACTTTCGTTTTAGCGACGGAAGAATATGCAGTGGACATTTTGCGAGTGCAAGAAATCAAGGGCTGGAGCAAGGTGACACCGATTCCCAACACGCCGGATTATATTCGCGGGGTGATTAATTTGCGCGGTACCATCGTGCCCATTATTGATTTGCGCCTGCGTTTTAGTTTAGACCGTTTGGACTATGGGCAAATGACGGTGGTCGTGGTGGTCAAGGTGGTGTCAGGTTCACGGGAACGAATCATGGGAATTGTGGTGGACGCGGTGTCGGATGTCTATGATGTTGCTGAAAATGAAATCAAACCGCCCCCTGATTTTGGCAGCGTGATTAGCATGGAGTTCATTCGTGGATTAGCGACAGTCAACGAAAAAATGGTGATTATTTTAGACATCGACCGATTATTAAATTCTGGGGAATTAGCGATTGTTGAACAACATCTGGCTGAAAGAATGCCCGCAGCAATGATAAATTAAACTTTTTGAGTTTCCGTCGTTAACATTTGGGTAGGTGAGTGAATTTTGGTTTTACCTACCCATTTCATAAATAGAAAATTTTGTCCCCGCCCCGATTAATTATCCCTCAATCTCATTCCTATCTAAATCTTAATTCACATAATTTTCTTGAACAACATAATTAAAATTCTAATTATCAAAGTTAGGTTAATTTCTGTATTTGTCAGCTTTGATTATAATAATTTATTGATTTAAATAGAAAATAATCACGCACAATTGACTATTACCAATTTATAAAAGTCGAACCTGTCATACATGGTATAATTACACATGATCTATTTTTCCGTCCTGTTTTGCGTAGGTTTAAAAACAGATGAATTATTATGAAATTCTTGGCATAAGTGCCGAAGCAGACCAAGCAACTATTACTCAAGCCGCTCAAATTAAAGCCAAAGAACTGAATCTCGAATTTGAAAAACTGAGCGATGTGGAAAAGCATGGGGCATACCAAACAATGCAGGCAAAAGCCAATCAAATCAATGTCGCATTTAGAATTTTGTCTCATCCTGAACAACGCGAGGCATATAATAAGACACTGTTAGCCGCTCATGCGGAAATAGTTGCCGAAAAGCCCATCTTGCGTCATGCTAACTTATCAAATTCCGAGCCAAAATCGTTTCGGCATTGGACAGAGCGATTCACGACGGTAGAAAAACCCAGTTCAACTCGCGATGTTGTGGTATTTGTAGTCGCATTGCTATTTTTTCTATATATGCTGAGTGGTTTTTTGATGCCGGCATCGCCTGTCATACCTGCTGCGGGGGAACGTCCGATCAGCCATTTGCGAGCCCACTGACTTATTATGGCATCAACC
>Ga0316608_1001243_pt1 | contig 10459 bp, 3 predicted proteins | sample MIS2016152B_MG_FD_207673 | JGI IMG/M metagenome (GOLD analysis project Ga0316608, IMG submission 207673) | Microbial mat bacterial communities from Middle Island sinkhole, Lake Huron, Michigan, United States - MIS.2016.152B | ecosystem: Environmental > Aquatic > Freshwater > Lake > Sediment... | reverse complement strand
AAAAAGAAAAAAAATGATATAATTTGAAAATAAATATAGCTGAAAAATTTGAAAAATTGAAAAAAATCAAAACTCGAAAAATATATTTTCCGAGTTTATGGATGGACTCTAATTAAGGGTTGAAGTTAATAACTGGAAATAAAACCCTGTATGTCATAGTAGAACCAACTCGTGGAAATTTTAGACGAACACAAAACTGTAATTATTAGAAAAATAATGCCTTTTTTTCAGATTTATAATTATAACATGATCATTTCAAATCCACAAGATTCTTTTAGCATGACGGTTGCGAGTATTAATTTTTAGCCCTTAATTCGCATTAATACTAAACCGACATCAAAAAAACCACTGCACCTTTGAGGTGTTTTCAACTCAAAGCATAGAATATCAGGTGAAAACACCTGATATATGTATATTTTTATCACTAAACTTGATGGCGATTTAGTATAAGAGCGAATTTATAAATCAAATAGATAATGAATTCTATAATTATTTAATTAGAGGAAAACAGACATTAACAAAATAAAAGAGTATTTTTCAAATTGTGCAAATATTATTGCAAGTGCTAAAAAATTATTATATTTGGATGAAATTTAACTTTTTTTTTATTTATAACCTAACTTAAAAAAAACTAATTATGAAAAAACTTTTACTTTTTTTAATGATTTTACCAATTATTGCAAAATCCCAATTTACTTGCGATTATGGTGTAAATACTAAATTAAATTCGGTTAATTCAACGTTAACTATAAGTTCTAATTCGCCTATTTGTTCAGGAGGAGCATTAGTCTTAAGTGCAAATACTTCAGAAGAAGGATTTTTTATGTGGACAGGTCCAAATGGATATACATCAAATCAACAAAATCCAGTTATAATGAATATAACTTCAGAATTAGCTGGAACTTATATCTTAAATTTCACTAATTCAAATGGTCTAATACAAACTCAAGAAATAAATATTGAAGTTTTACAAAAGCCTGAAACGCCCATTATTTATTTGATTAATGAAAATATTCAATTGGGAAATAATATTGAATTTTATACTGATGCAGTTGCTATTCAATATTATTGGATTAGTCCTTATGGAGAATCCATTCCAACAAATACAAATTATTTAACAATTTTGCCGGATAATCAAAATTATATTGAAGGACCATGGAATTTACAAATTGAGAATACAAGCTGTCTTTCTGAATTGTCACAACCAATTTATGTAGATTTACCCGAAAATACAAATATTGTCAACCTATTAGATAATAAATTAAATACAATTTTAACAAATGAAAATATTTTTTCTAAAGATAAAACATTTAAAAGTGAAGCAAATAGTATTCTTCCTAAAATTGCAACCTGTTCTAACGGAAATTCCTACATTTCGTGGTACACAGCAAATTCCGAAACTTATTCTGCATATTTACAATTAATTGACAGCGAAGGAAATAAACTCTGGTCAAACGATTTACTTGTAAGCAATTATCCTACCGATACTTGGGTTACAGATTATTCGTTAACAGTTGATAATGAAAACAACTGTATTTTTGCTTTTAATGATTACAGAAACACTTCAACCGAACACGATATTGTAATTTACAAAATTTCTGCAGAAGGTGAATTTCTTTGGATAAATGATTTTGTAACTTTTGAAATGCCTGACACTTGGGATTTTTTCCCACATTTGGTTGTAACACCGCAAAATAATATTGTAGTTTGTTGGACAAATTATGATAATGTAATTCTGCTGCAAAAACTTTCGCCAACCGGAGAAAAACTTTGGGGCGAAAATCCAATTATTATTGATGATGTAAATGAGTTGGTTCGTTACGGAAATCCTCAGATTTTCAATGCCGGTGACGAAAATATTTTCCTTGCTTGGACTTACGAATCCGGAAATTTTATGTATCCCGATAAAAATATTTATTTGCAAAAAATTGATGAAAACGGTGAATTATTATTTGAAAATAATGTAGTGGTTTACAATGGAAACGATATTCCTGTATATAGCTCATTCATTGCAAATACCGACAATGAAAACGGAATTTATTTTTCGTGGTATGCTTTTGTAAATGGTCAATTAAATACAATTATAAACCATGTTGATAACGTAGGAATTGTAACAATGACCGAAGGAGGTTTTATTTTTGAAAATAATCAGAATTTTTTAAGATTAAACTCAGCAATAACTGTAAATGAACAAAATGAAATGACAGTTTTCTGGAAACAAACTGATTTAAATCAGACAGTAAACGCAATTTTCGGACAAAAATTTAATGAAACCGGAGAAAAACTCTTGGGCGAAAATTCAGTTGAAATTATTCCAATGGCATCTAACCAATTTCTTTATTTTGAATTAATTACTGCAAATAATCAAACTATATTTATTTTAGAGAAATTTTTAGAAAACAGTTCAATTAATGTCGAGATAAATTCATATTGTTTTGACCAAAATTCCGATTTAATCTGGTCAAAAACCGTAAGTGACTTTGAAAGCGAAAAAACAGATGTCGTTGCAAATAAAAATTCAGAAAATCAAACAATTATAGCTTGGGCTGATTTACGAAATTCGGAGCAGAATATTTTTATTCAAAATATTTTTACTTACAATCTTGATTTAGGCAACGATACAACAATAACAACCAATCAGGTTTTAACTTTAGATGCAGGAGTTGGTTATTCAACTTTTTTGTGGCAAGACAATTCGGAAGAACAAACATTTTTGGTAAATCCGCAAAATTATGAACTTGGAATTAATACTTTTAATGTAACTGCTACCGATAATTGCGATTTTGAATATTCAGACGAAATAGAGGTCGAAATAATTCTTGGAAACGAAATTGACAGACTTCAAATATCAGTATTACAGTTGTTTCCAAATCCTGCAACAGATATAATCTATATAAAAGTTCCAAAAATAATTGGAAATAATTATAATATAATGGTTTACGACATATCAGGAAAAAATATTATTACTGAAGAAAAATCAAATTATCAAGATTTCTTGAAGCTAAATGCCTCAAAATTAAATAATGGTATTTATTTTATTAAAATTGAAAATAATTCAGCTCAATTTTCGGGAAAAATTTTAATTAAAAAGTAAAATTTCAGGTAAAAAATCATATTTTTTGAATAAGAAAAGTGTTGTATTTTTCAAAAAAATACAACACTTTTGTTTAATTTTTGATAGCGTGAATTAATGGTGATTTCTCATTAAAACAACCCAAACTGTCATCCCGAAGGGAACTATTTGATGTATGAAATTAAGTTATAAAAAGTATATCTAAAAAATTATAGATAAACATTTTACAACAAATTTACTTTTAATTTTAAAAGTGCTAACATCCACGAGTTCATTCCATGATGACAACATTTTTTGTAAATAGTCACTACTTTTATACGCTATCTAATTTTTATTATTAAAAAATCCTAAAAAAATTAGCTATGGGAATGAATATTATTGAAAAAATTCTTACAAAACATTCAAAATACGAGAGTGTAAAACCTGGTGATATTATTGATGTATTGATAGATGCAAGAGCAGCTCGCGATTTTGGCGGTGCAAATGTTGTTAAAAATATAGAAGATAACGGTTTAAGTGTTCACGATGCTTCAAAAACTATTTTTACATTCGATTGTAACCCAACTGGTTCTGACCAAAAATATGCTGTTAATCAACACATTTGTCGTAAATTTGCTCGACAGAACAACATCAAAGTTTTTGATATTGACAGTGGCATTGGAACTCATATACTTGTAGATTTGGGTTTGGCTTATCCCGGCTCAACTGCAGTTTCAACTGATTCTCACGCAAATATTTTAGGTGCTGTTTGTGCTTTTGGGCAAGGTATGGGAGACCAGGATATTGCAGTTGCTTGGGCAAAAGGAAGTGTCTGGTTTAAAGTTCCCGAATCGGTTAAATTTGTATTCAAAGGAAAACGTCCTGATGGAATTACTGCTAAAGATATAGTTTTGAACCTTTTGAATATTTATGGTGCAAATAAAATGCTCGGATATTCAATTGAATTATACGGCGAAGAAATTGATAAACTTACACTTGACGAAAGAATTACAATAGCTTCAATGGCAACCGAAATGGGTGCAATTATTTTATTATTCCCTGCAAATAAAGAAGTTCTGGATTATTGTTCGAAAGCAAGTGGAAAGAAAATTGAAAAAATTGAAGCTGATGCCGATGCTCAATATACACTAATTCATGAAATTGATATATCGAAATTCGTTCAGATGGTTTCGTTACCCGGAAAACCTCACGGAAGTGTAAATATCGCTGAAGCGAAAAAAGTGAAAATAGACTCGGCTTTTATCGGAAGTTGTACAAACGGAAGAATGGAAGACATGAGAGTTGCTGCTAAAATATTGAAAAACAGAAAAGTTGCTCCCGGTGTAGTTTTAAAAATTGTTCCTGCAACCGACCAAATTTGGAATCAATGTTTGCAAGAAGGTTTAATTCAGATATTTAAAGATTCAGGAGCAATGGTTTCGAATGCAGGTTGTGCAGGTTGTGCAGCCGGACAAGTAGGACAAAATGGTCAGGGTGAGATTACTATAAGCACAGGAAACCGAAATTTCCCAGGAAAGCAAGGTAAGGGCGATGTTTATTTGGCTTCACCTGATGTTGTAGCTGCTTCTGCTATTGCAGGTTACATTACAACTGCTAACGAAATTCCTGATATTCCTGCAATTTTTTCTGCAAAAGATTTTGAAAAGAAAGAGCAACTGGCAGCAAAACACGAAAAACAAAATATAGAAAAACCTATTATTGTTGAAGGAACTGTCTGGTTCATAAAAGAAGACAATATTGATACCGATATGATTTTCCATAACAGATATTTGGCAATTACAAATATCAACGAAATGGGACAATATGCTTTTGATAATCTGGCAGGTTACGAAGATTTTGCAAAAAAGGCAAAAAAAGGCGACATAATTATTGTTCAGAAAAATTTCGGAAGCGGAAGTTCACGCCAGCAGGCAGTTGACTGTTTTATAGCATTGGGAATTTCTGTTATTATGGCTGAATCTTTTGGAGCAATTTACGAACGTAATGCAATAAATGCCGCAATGCCAATTATGACTTACAATTCATTAGAAGAAATTGACGTTCAAAGCGGCGACAAAATCAGAGTTGATTTTAAAACAGGAAAAGTAACAAATCTGAAAAATAACAAAACAACTCAGGCTAATCCGTTCTACGATGTTCAGTTAGATATTTATCAAAACGGAGGAATATTTTAATTAAAAATTTAAAAAAATAATACTCACCGAAGTTTTCATAATTTCGGTGTTTTTTTATCTTTTTTATTCTACAAATTCTGAAAAATTATCAATTTTTAATAATATATAAACCAAAAAATCAAAAAAATGAGTTTTTTTTATAATTTAGCTTTTTATTTTTTAGATACTATCACAATTTTTTATAAGTTTTTTTGTAAAACTTGTAACTTTATAATATAAAACAATTACATCATGAAAGTTTTTCTAGGAGGCACAGTAAATAATTCTAAATGGAGAGATTATGTAATTTCAAAATTATCAGTCGATTACTTTAATCCCGTAGTCGATGAATGGACTACTGAAGCTCAGGAACAGGAAATTTTTGAGCGCGAGCATTGTGATTACTGTCTTTATGTAATTACTCCCAGAATGACTGGTTACTATGCAATTGCCGAAATAATTGACGACTCATTCAAAAGACCCGATAGAACAATTTTCTGCTACTTAAAAGTAGATGATGAATATAAATTTAACGAACAACAAATAAAAGAGTTAGAAGATATAAGAAAAATTGTTGAAAAAAATGGAGGTCTATATATAAATAATATTGATGAAGTTGTAAGATTTTTAAATTCGGCAAATTCTCTTGATAAAAGTCTTTTAAATGAAGACATTAAAGATGTTTTTATTTCTTACGGAAGAAGACACAGTCTGGATTTTGCAAAAAAACTGCACGACAAATTAACAGCCGATGGTTCCAAGGTTTGGTTTGACATGAACAATATACCACTTGGCGTTGATTTTCAGGAACAAATAGACCAAGGTATTCAAAAAGCTGATAATTTTATATACATTATTTCCCCACATTCAGTTAAATCAGAATACTGTCTTAAAGAAGTAATTCTAGCATTAAAATACAACAAACGAATTATTCCTATATTACACATAGAACCAGTTGATTGCTGGGATAAAATTCATGTCGAAATTGGCAGAAGAAACTGGATTTACATGCGCGAACAAGCCGATGAAAATATCCCAAGAACAGAATGGAAACAAATAGACGACTTTACCAACAATTTTGCAGGACTCAAAAATCTATTAAACTTGCATAAAGATTATGTCAGAAAACATACTATTTTGCTGAATTTTGCAATTAACTGGCATTTTAACCAACGAAAAACAAATTTATTAATTGTTGGAAATGAGAGAATTGAAGCAGAACAATGGCTATTAAAAAATACATTTAAAAACGAAAAAGGTGAAAATACACAGCAGCCATGTTATCCAACAACTTTACATGCTGAGTATATTTGTGAAGCAAAAAAGAACTCAAATAATCTTCAAACCGATACTTTTTTATCATACTCGGTTGATAATAAAACAGCAAAAGAAAAAATTTACAAATCGCTAATTAGAAGAGGAATAACCGTTTGGACACATACTAATGACATTGAAAAAGGTGAAGATTTTGAAAGTGCAATAAAACGCGGTATTGAACAGGCAGACAATTTTATTTACTTTATTTCTAAAGAATCAATAGAATCGGAATATTGCTACATGGAATTGGTTTATTCAATTAAACTTAACAAGAGAATTATTCCAATTTTAATTGACAAACTCGACATCTCTGTAATTCCTTCTGAAATAAAAAAAATGCAATACATTGATTTTTCAGATTGTATTTATACTCCAGAAATAGAAATTATTCCAGAAAACGAACAACTTAGCAGAGAAGATAAGATAAAAAAAGATGTCGAATCTAGAAGAGAAAAAACCACTTATGAATTAAAAGTTGACCAGCTTTTATTTGAAATTCAAGATGATGCTGAATATTACCACAAACATAAAATTCTTTTGGTTCAGGCAATTAGGTGGGAAAAGCAAAGTCAAAATCAATCGGTACTTTTGCGTGGTTATAATCTCGAAAATGCAAAAACATGGTTAAAACTTGCTGAACAAAAGCCAAATAAACCTTTGCAAATTCACAAAGATTTTATAGTTGAAAGTGAAGCTAAATCTGAAATCTTAGATACAGAGGTATTTATCTCATATTCAAGAACCGATGCCGATTTTGCCCGAAAATTAAACCTCGAATTGCAACTTGCTGGAAAAACAACGTGGTTCGACCAGGAAAGCATAGCTTCAAGTGATGATTTTCAGCAAGAAATCAAAAAAGGAATAGCAAGTTCAAACAACTTTGTGTTTGTAATTTCGTCCGATTCGGTAAATTCAACATCTTGCATTGATGAAGTTACTTATGCAAAACAGATTAACAAAAGAATTATTACAATTTTACTTAAAGAAACTGATACAAATACAATACCCGAAATTTTAAATTCAATTCAAGGCATAGACTTTGGAAAAAGAGGTTTTAATATCTCGTTTCACGAGTTAATTAGAACTTTGGATACTGACAGAGAATATATTCAAAAACATACAAAATTTTCACAACTCTCATCGGAATGGATTAATAAAAATAAAGACGAAGACTTGCTTCTACGCGGAAGTGAATTTGCAATTGCCGAAGAATGGTTGCAAACATCTGTAAATCTGAATAAAAAACCAGAACCAACAAAAACTCAGATAGATTATATTGAAGTCAGCAAAAAAACCATAGAAAAAGCAAACCAAGTAAAGAAAAACAGGCAAATTTATATGCGAATTTTACTCTTTTTATCTATAATAGGAGTTTTTGTTTCACTTTATTTTATGCTTAGGGCTCGGACTGCTATGAATCAAGCACACGAACAAGAACAAAATATTCAGAATCTGTACCTTGCAAGTATTTCGAAAGATATTATGGAAAATGAACCTGTAAAAGCTTTACAACTTGTTTATTCTGCATTTAAAGTAAATACAGAAGAAACTCATCCTTTTATTATAAAAGCTTTTACTGATGTTTTCAATAATTTCAAAACTGGAAAAAAAGCTTATTATATCGATGAAATTTATTTATCTTCAGGACTTTATAATGTAACCTACACAATTGATGGTTCTAAACTTTTTGCATTTTCACAGGATAGTATAAAGGTTTGGGATTCTGATGGTAATATTATTTCACAGTTTGCCGCAGCAATAATTGATGCAAAAATATCTGATGATGGCAGTCACATTATTGTTTCAAATGATAATAAAACTGAAATATACGATATAAATGGAAATATAATTAAAACAATAACTAACGCTGAGGGATATTTCAATAATATAATTACTGACACCGACAAATTTTTAAGTTTTTCGTGGTCGAATGAACTTATAGTATATGATTTTACAGGAAAAGAAGTTTCAAATTTTAGAGCTGGCGATACACTTATAAATTACTATACATATATTCCAAATGAAGATAAATTTATTACAATTAATGCTATAAAACAGTTAACCATCTGGAGTTTATCAGGTGACACTCTTTTACAAATCGAAAACTATATTCAAGAAAATCCAATTACCAATGCAGCTAATAATATTCTTGTTTCGGAAGCGAAAAATGATTCTATAATATTTTATGACTTTAATGGAAAAATGATGTCTTTTTTCAAAAAAAATTATACTATTAAAATGTTAAGATTATTACCTAATGGAAACCAATTGATAATTCAGAAAGCTGATGATAATTTATATCTTATTAATAACAAAGGCGTTCAACTTTCAAAATTCAATATGCAAGAGACTGTTAAAGATATTAAAATTAGTTTAGACAGTAAAAAAGCATTAGTAATCACGGCTTCAGATGTTTTCCATTTATGGGATTTTGAAACAGGCAAAACTTATAATTTTGAAGGACACAAAAAAGAAATTTCAAACGCCGATTTTATACCTAATACACAATATGTTATATCTTTTTCTTTCGATAAAACGGCTAAACTCTGGAGTTATGATGGAAAATTAAAATTATCTCTAGACGGACATTCTCAGGAAATTTATAATTATTCAATCTCAGATAATAGCAAACTTTTGACTTTTTCGTATGATGGAACAGGTAAAATTTGGGATATATCCAAAATTGAAGAACCAAAATTTATTGGTCATCAAAATCTTATAACAAAAATAGTTACATCTGATAGTGGAAATTACATTGGTACATTGTCCAGCGACAATACAGCTAAAATATGGTCTAAAGACGGAAAAGTTTTATTTGATTACAGTAGTACTTATGGTTTTTTAAACATTATTTTTTCAAAATCATCTGATTATTATGCTATTATTGATACTGAGAAGGCTTATATTTACAACATCAATGGTTCTTTAATTAAGGAATTTATTTTATATGAAAGATATTTTACTAATATAATTTTTTCTGATGATTCTAAATATTTTTTAACATACTCTGAATATGATACATATATGTTAATTTATAATAGTATTGATGGTAGTTTAGAAGGTGAATTGAATATAGAAACTCTTCCTGTTATTAAAACAGTATTCCATGATGCCAATAATTTATTCATTCTGACAGGTGACGATAAAGTATCAAAATATAATTCTAAAGGAGTTCTAGCTTCGAAATCTTTTACAAATGATAAAAAAATATTTGACATAGTATGGAAGGATAATAATCTCAAGGTTTTACGAAAATCTATTAAATCAAACACTTTGCTATTAACCGATTTTGAAATAAGCAAACCGGTTACAATTAAAGGTATTAAAGACGAAATTAATAATGCAAAATTTACAACTGATGGCTCGTATTTTTATACTGATAATTCCAATAATATGCTATATTTCTACGATTTTGATGGTAATTTGATTTCGACTTTCTATGAGTCTATTCAAAATATTATTGATATTAAATTTTCATTAACTGGAAATCTAGCTTTGATTTCATATTGGGACTTTAAATTCAAACTTATTGACATAAAAGGTGGTTATATAATTTCTGAAAAAGAAAATATTTCAAGTGCTGCTTTTTCGTGTAATGGAATGATTTACACTGCTATTGAAAATCAAATTGAAGAAATTTACACCATTCCTGCTGCTATTGAATGGATTGAGAAAAACAGTTTACCTCCATTGACAGAAAGAGATAAGGAAAAATATGGAATAAATACAAAGAATGTAAAAGAAAAATAATTTTTGATTTTCTTAAAACTTTTATAAAAGTTGGTTAATCCAGGGCAATCGGATTTAACTTTTTTATAAAATTTTGAGATTTCAAAATTTTTTATAATTTTGCGAATAATAAAATAATTTTTTTATGAGATTTTGTGTCTTATAAAAAAAAATGACACAAATAAAA
>Ga0316608_1001242_pt1 | contig 10464 bp, 14 predicted proteins | sample MIS2016152B_MG_FD_207673 | JGI IMG/M metagenome (GOLD analysis project Ga0316608, IMG submission 207673) | Microbial mat bacterial communities from Middle Island sinkhole, Lake Huron, Michigan, United States - MIS.2016.152B | ecosystem: Environmental > Aquatic > Freshwater > Lake > Sediment... | reverse complement strand
GTGTAACGACTATCTCGAAAGAGAGTACAATTCAAGTGAATTGGAAGCGCCTAATATCGAAAGATAATGATATAGTCTGGTCATACATAGTAATATGTAGCGATTGTATTAATAAAAAATTAATACGGGGAGAGATTAACGACCTTTCCTGAACAAAACGAATATTCATCCTTCACAATATGGTATTATGGCTGCTGTAACTACGCCAGAAGCAGATGGTGTCGGATTATTAGTTTCACATACATTAACTCCGGTTATTGTAAATGAGTACGGATCATATGGTGCTAAAGATTTAGATAGTATATCTGGATTTGGTACATTATCAATAAATGAAGCATTAGTTCCATTTCAAAATGAAATGGATAGTGATAGATTACTTATGGCTGCAACACATATGAAACAAAGTACTCCAACAGATGGCAATGAAGCACCATTAATTAGATCGGGTGCTGAGTTTATAGTACCGCAAATTAGTTCAAGTCGTTTTGCTTGCAGAGCGAAAGATGATGGTAAAATTTTAGAAGTAGATCCTAATAAAACTTGTACTGTGCAATATAAAGATGGATCTAAAGAAGTATTTGATATGCTCCCAAGAATGTCCCGTAAACATATGTGCGGCGTATATTAGTGATAATATATGTAAAATTTCCCTGATCAGAAAAAGTCTTAAAAAGAAAACCCCTCATTTAAGAAGGGTTTATTTATTGAGATAATTCTGAGTTATTTATTTTTTTTATTAAGTATTAATGTTTTTTCATGCAATTCAAAAAATCATTATCATTATCATACTTTGTTGATGATGTATCAAATTTCTTTTTGGTCTGAATAACATTAAGTTGTTCAAGAATTGCAGCATTTGCTGGTATATTATTGAACTTTAATAATAATGTATATGGAATATGTAATGGATAATATAAAACATTATCCTTTATGATAGGATCTCCATATCCTATTGAATACGATAATTTTTCTTTATCGTCATATAGTTCTATGGAGAATGTCCGATATGTATCGCTATTGATGTTACTGATGTCCCTTGTAACATCATAAATTACATTACCGACTTTTGCCGTAAACCTTGCACCAAACATAGTATATCTCCTTAATAAGTTAAAGTTTTTTAAACAATATTTCCATATAAAAAAATAAATAACGCAACGACTATCTCGAAAGAGAGTAGGTAATAAATCGTTTTACCGAAACGGGAAGGGTCTATTAAAATATCTAATAGATCGTGATATAGTCTCAACTTCTATAGTGATATAGAGCAGTTTTTCTAGTTAAAAAATAAAAAATAGGCTATCGCATAAATGGATAGCCATGATTTTCGAAATTATTAATCGGGATAATTATCCTCATCATAAATCCCTTTCAAAATTATTTTTTAAAATCATTTTAATAATAATTTCCATATAATTAACTAGAAAAACGGATAGAATGTAACGTACTCTATCGAAGGTATTTGACAAAAATGGGAGCTCACATCGCATTAGATGTGAATTCATTAAAAGAAGGTGAAACCTTCAAAAAGAATCAAGTAATAGCTTCAACTAAATCATTTGATAAAGATGGAGTCTATTGTAGTGGAAGAAATCTATTTATTGCAGTTATGCAATATATGGGTAAGAGTCATGAAGACGCATATGTTATTTCTGAAGATGTATCTAGTAAAATGACAAGATCAATGGTAAAAGAACTTCAAATTATTGTACCTCAAAATACGAAAGTTCTTAAAATAGAAAAAGAATTTAATAAATTTGTTAATAAAAATGATACTTTAGTTGAATTTACTTATGAAGATAATTTAGATGATTATCTAGAAATGAATCAATTAGATGATAATATAGATGAGGAAGTTTTAAGTCTATATGTGAAAGAAAAAGATTCAATAAAATTAGCTTCTCAAGAAGGTGAAATAATTGATATTAAAGTTTTTATCAATAATAAAATAAATACAGATTCAAAAATTTTAAACTTTCATAAAGAACTTGTTAAAAGATCAAATGGTATTAAAGATAAACTATCAGAATTTTCAAAAAATGATGATGAAAAATTTAAAGCTATTGATAATTTAAGTTTAAAGTTTGTAAAAATAGGAGGTCATAAATTAAAAGGAGGAGTAGAATTTACTGGTGCTAGAATTGTTTATTATATTAAACAGAAAAAAGCATTAGATCATGGTGATAAAATGGCTACCCGATACGGTAAACATAATGTGCCGCTTCTAGAAGTAATTCTAGTCGAATAATTCTGTGAATTCAGTGAAACTCTTTTTTATATATAGAAATATTATAGTACTAACATAGGATGATGCTATCTTAAAGGCATTAAATTTCATGAATTAAAGATCATGAAAACATCTTACATCTTAAGTGAAAATTAGTATGCCTGAGAGCTTATCTCCGGCATTTCTTTTATATAAAAAAGACAATACTGAGCTATAACAAATTTGATATTTTTATAGTGCAACGACTATCCGTAAGGAGTACATCATAGTATGATGGAAGCGCAGAACAACTCAAATAGATTATTTGTACAAAAATTTAAATATTTTAATACATTAAAAATTCCTTGTAAAAATCAATCTAATGATTTTATTGCTTATGGAACTACATTTAATGAAGTATTAATATCAATTATTTATGTTATTGTAAATAATAATATTGAATATCAATATTTTGTATATGTTAGAAGAATATTAGCACCGAACTCTTACTCGTTATGTTTTAGAATTTCATCAAATGATAATGCTAAAATACATTGTAACAGTTTTGGCGAAAGATATGATATTGAAGGCTTTTGTAATGATGTTCTTGAATATGCTATAAAATATGTTCAAAATGAAATTAATAGTGAAATTGAACAAGTAATAATTAATGAACCTATTGAGTTGAAGATATAGTCTGAACATCTACGGTGACGTAGAGAAATTTTAAGAATAAATATTGGTTATAATATTGATCAATATTATTTTTTTCTTATAATTTAATAGAATCTAACGAATTCTATTTAACATAATGGCAAAGGGTGTCATTGGTCATATAATAAGTAAAGAAGAATCACCAAAACCAGAATTTTCTCCAAAAATTGATGTGTTTATTTCTCCTATCGGTGTATTTTCAAGAAAGAATATCGCAATGATAAAGGAGTTGTATCTAGGTAAAATTATATATTATCTAAATGATAAAGTTAAAAAAATGGCAAAAGATGATACAATAAAATTAAGTAAAATTACAAAATTAATTTTAGATGTATATGAACTAATTTCAAATGAAAAAGTATATAAAAGTATAAAAAATTGGATAACTATAACAAAACCAAATGAATTACGTGAAACAATACAAAAAGACGATTTCAAATTATATTATACTGTAATTCCATTTACGACTGTTAAATTTGAAAATATAAAACATGCTGCTGAAGTTTTAAATATACCTTTAGATGAAAAAGTATATATTCCTGAAACTAAAACATGGACTAAAAGTCCTATACCTGTAGGAGTAACATATGTACAAGCATTAGAACATGTTTCTGAAATTTATAGTAATGTTAGATCTACTGGGAAATATCAGGGTGTAACACAGCAAGCAACACGAGGTAAAAGTAGAGAAGGTGGTCAAAGTATTGGAAATTTAGATATTAACTGTCTTTTAACTTATAATGTACCATCTCTATTACAAGAACTATTAACATTAAGATCTGATGATCATAAGTCTAAACGTATTATTATAAATCAAATTATAAATGATGGTAAAGCAAATATTCCGAGATTAAGCGGAAAAGGCGGGACAAGCAGTCTAATGAAAATATTAATGAAAGGTTTAGGATTAGATATGTCATCAATACAAGATTTGAATTTTTAATATTCTTATATTTTATAAAGAAATATTACTTAAAGTAAAAACTAATTAACAATGAAAGGATTTTATTTTACAATGAAAACGACTGAAAAAAAATCAAGAGTTACAACATTTGTCCACATGCCCGAGTATCAGAAAGATACAGTATCCACATTAGCTGGTAAGATTTCAATATACCAGCTTCAGTCATATCAGATTGTCGGTTTGAGTAATAAAAACGAAAACGCAAAAAATCACCCGATGATGAAAATTCCGCGAAATATTTCGACCGGATACGGAAAATTTTTGGCAACTGCATATGGAATGAATGGTTCGACCCCGAGGTATAAGTCGTACCAAGAGTTTATGAAAAGTTGCGAATCAAATATTGAAAATTTTCCAGGGAAATTAATTTGTATTTCGGAAATTGGCGCAACAGGTCTCACCTCGGAAAGGGAACCGGATTATGTTGATAGTGACGGTACGAAACGTCACGGCAAATATAAGAAAAATTATATAGAAAATATTTCCGATTGTTACCTGAGAAGTGTAACATTATGTCGAATTGGTTCTATAAAAACAGCTTTCGTCCCGATGGTGGACGAAGCTATTAAAAACCAAGTTATGAAAATCCCGGTCAAAGATAATATGTACCCGGATTTTACTGAAGCAATAAAAAGGGCTGACGAAATTGTCGCTTCACTGTATGAAGAAAAATCAATTGTAGTCATGACAGATGAACCTTTTAACGCGGTATTATCTGTTGAAAATATCGGAAAACCCCACGAAAATGTTGTTAATGATGTAGCTGCGGCTATGTAGTGTTAAAAATCCAAGAGAGAATTTATCTCTCTTGGATTAAAATTAGAGTTAAATTTTTTTTGTTATTTAAAAAAGGAAATAATGCCTATAAACAGTATGAAAAAAAAACATGAAATTTATTATCCATTAAACTGTTTAGTAATGCTTAATATTAATGGAGAAAATTATATTTGTAAAATAAAACATGCTGGAGAAAATTTATTACATGTGAAAGATGTATATAAAAGATTTATAAAAAAAGATTTTTATGAAGATGTTTTCATTTATAGTGACTTTTACTTTGATAGAAGTAAAATTTTAGGACATACTAAATTAGAAGATAGATCAGTAGATTCCGATATAAAAACATCTCAAAATAAAATACTATGTTTCAATAGAAGGAATTAATCAAAATGAAAAAAATAGAACCGCTAATATTAAAAAAAATATTTGAATATTCATTTAAAAAAAATAGAATAAAATATAATCAGATGGAAGAAATAAATAATACTTTTAAATTATCATTTAATAATACTAATGATTGTAATTTATTTATGCAGGATTTTGAAAATAGTTTACAAACAAATATTAGAAATTTCTTAATGTTGGAAGGTTTAAATTATAAAGAATTTAAAAGAGATATTATATATAGTACAGAAATGAAAGAAGTAAATAAAGACACAATATTATTTATAAACTATTAATTTTAAGGTATATTAACTTATGGAAGATTTTCAAAATATTGATTTTATAGAAGAAGAAAATAATGATGTTAATAATATATGTAATAAAATCATAAATATTGAAAACACTGAATTATTATGTTCAATAGATTCAAAAAAATTTCAGAGTTTATTAAAAATATTATCAATGCTTGAAAAAAAAAGTAATGATAATATTGATATAGTAAATTCACAAATCATCTACACAATTGGCGATTGTGTAGTATTAATTGATTTAAAAAATATTTTATATTATGATAATAATTTTATAAATTTAAATATAATTAATCCAAAAAAATATATTAAATTATTAAAACAATTAAGTAAAGATGTTAATATATTTTTATTTAATGATATAAATAATAAACAATTTATTATTACTGATGGACAAATTAAAATATTATTACCTAAATCTATAAAAAATAATGATAACGCCAATTTTGATATTAAATCTTTAAATTTAGATAATTATAATAATATTTGTAGTAAAGATATTGATAAAGATCAAAAAAATAAAATAAAAAGTATCTCTATGGATAGTGATAATAAAGGCATTATTGAATTATTAATTCATGAAAATAAATTAAAAGGAATAAATATACAAGAAACTGCTGTTTATATTTTTCCAGAATATATAAATGATCCAAATTCATCATCTTTAAATGAAAAAAATGTAGATTTAATATTAAAATTAAGTAATTTTTTAATAATTGATTCTGATAAATATAAAGTTGATATATTAAATCAAACAAATAAATATATTATAGTAACAAGTTGCAATATTGATAATTATATTGATGTTAAAGTAATTGAGAGAGCTTCTAATATTACAGATGAAATGAATATTTTTGACTAAATTAATAATATATAAAAAAATAATAAATAAAGGAATATTTATGAAAATAAAATTAGAATTTAAACATGGATTTAATATTAATGATAAAAATTGTTTAGCTTTAATAAATGATGCTATAACTAGAATTTTTGGCGGTAGTATTTGCGGCAAAAAAATATGGAATGATTCTGGAACTACTGTTGAATTTGAAACAGGAAATATTAAAAAACTTGAAATTTTGAAATCGAATAAAAATAATTTAAATAAAATAATTAGCGAACCATTTGAATTAAGAATTAAATCAAGAAAAAAAAATAATCCAGTAAAAAAACTCATAAATAAGAAACAGAAAAATATAGAAAATTCTGATTTGATGGGTTCATTAATCGAGTTTATTGATGAACTTGATAAAATAAAAGAAGATAATAAGAAAATAGATTTAAAAACATCTCAAATCAATGAAAAAATAAATCTTGGTGGTATTAAAATTGGATCTGGGCTATTTATATCTCCAGATGGAACTTTATCGATTGATTATAGTAATATAATAGATAAAATTTCATTTGAATTATCAAATGAATATTCTAAAATAAAAAATGATAAAATTCAAAAATTTTATAATCCAATAACAGAAACTATTTGCAGTTATATAAATAATTCATAAATTATTAGGAATATCAAAAAATGATTGATATGAATACAGTAGATTCAATAGAACAAATTTCAATTACGGATAAATTAAATAATGTTATTATTGATAGATCAGAATTAGATTATTTACAACAACCAATTAAAGATCAGTATATAAGTCTTAAAAATCTCGGAACAGATTTAACAAAAAATATAGAAAAAAAATATTTATTATATATTTATGAAGATCTTATTAATTTTGTTAATGAAAATTATTTATCAATAATATCTGCTGATGATATTTTGGCATCTCCTATTCAAACATTGAATATTGGGAAAAATGTTTATAAATTTTTAATAGTAGATTGTGTTAATACAATTATACCTCATTATATGAATACTATCAATTGTATCGATATTGAACAATTTGATAGTTATTTGAAAAAAGTTTTAAAAAATGACACAAGTAATTTTAAAACTTCATTTATTAAACCAATAAAATCGATTTTAGATAGATTTCTTAGTCTTCAAAATTTAGATAATACTGCATTAAAAAATAAAAAGTATAGTAATATTCTTGAAAAATATTCATATTATATTGAATTAATTAACTATGGAGACTCCGAAAACTTTCTTTATAATTTTTTCCATCCAGTTGTTACGATTTATAGTGATGAAATAAAGTGGAGGAGCTCATGAATTTATTTATATACCCATTCTGTTTTATTTTCGGATGTTATTTAGGATTAATTACAGTGGTTGCATTTAAATATTAAAAAATAAGAAGGTATAAATGATTAAGGGCGACTTTATAAATAACGTATTTCTCAAAACTCCTTTACAGCTTTATTTATATAACATTATATCATCAAAATACAATGCAAGAGATAATTCATTAATAGTTGCAGGACCAGATATTATAAGACATTTATATGATGCTAGAATAACATTTGGAAAAAATTCGGAGAATTATATAAATATAATTGAACTTGATAAAGATGTATTTAAAATTCAGGAAAAAAAACTAAATGAAATTAAAATTGAACCCGGACCTGTACCATTATGGATTTCAGTTAATGAAAATTTTATACCTTCGGAAATACTACCGATAGATTTTAAAGTAAATTTACTAAATATAGATATTAATAATGTGGAAGTAGAAAGAATAATAGATGCAGACCTAATGGGAACAATAAGAAAAATTGGTCCAACATTTATTAACGTATTTAATAAGCAGTGTATAAAATTTAATAATGATGATAAAATTAAATCTTTTATATTTACTGCTTCTCTTCGTGGTTGTTCTGAAATTGATACAGTTAGTTGGATTAGAAATGAACTTTTAATTAGAATAGGATCTGAAATTGATTTCAAAATTAATAATGATGGTTCATATAAAAAAACTATCTTAACTAACGATATAAGAACAAGAAAGAGCACAAATAGTAATATAAAATGTAATAACATACGTTTATATGAAAGATATGAAATTATTAGGAAGGGAAGATTAGAAGAACTTATTCTTTTTACATACTCGGATTCAAAAGGTCCGATGATAACTGGACTTGTTGTTTACAAATAAATTAAAAATGTTATTTATTATATAGAAATATATGATAAATAACATTAATTTTTTAATTGAAAAAGATTAATACAAAAATGTCCAATTATGAAACTTTTTTAAGACGATTTAGTTAAGATTTATATAATCAATTATTATTTAATGATGTTATGAGAAGTACAGATAAAGATGACAAAATTAGAATGTATTAAAATAGTTATAAAAAGAAACATTCCAATAATATTTGGAAAGGTAGAATAGATATGAACGAAATTAATGATAAAGATATAGAACGGATTAATAAAGACATTATTGATTTAATTAAAAAATATCAAAATAACTTAAAAAGCAATGCAGAATTAAAATTAGAAGAAAAAAATGAAATTATTCATATTATATTTAATTTAATTATAGATTATTATGAAGATAATATTGAATTATATAAATTATTTAAAAATAATGAATTAACATTTAGCACAATAGGAGCCGAAGGTGCAGTTAGAACTATGAAAAATTTAATTAATAAATTTCTATCATATGATATTTTAAAAGATATTATTAATGAAAAACTCTCTGAAAGGAAAATCAAAATATGAAAAAAGAACTTATCATAGAAAAAATCGATATTGATTACGAAGATGATAATTTAAAAATAATTAAACAATATAATGGAAAAAATTATATCAATTTAAAAAAATTAAATGCACTAATAGATGATAAATGTGGTTATTATAAAGATATATTTATTTATGATTATTTTGATATTGTATATGGAGAAAGATATGAAACTGATGAAGAAGTAGATAAAAGATTAAAAAATAATGAAGAAAATGAAAAAAGAAAATATATTAGAGCTATCAATAAAAAATTAAAAAATAAATCATTAAAAGAAATTCAAGAAATTCAAATAAAATAAGGAAAAAATAATAAAAACTAAATTTATCTGTAATAAATGTGGAAATAATGAAATTTTAATAACAATTTTAAGTGAAGAAAAAGATGGAAAAAATTATCCATCAAAAGTTTTATCAAAATGTAAAAACTGTAATGATGAAATAAAAATAAAAAATAAAAAGGAATTCCAAATGACATCTAAAGCAATGTTAAGTATTTTTGATGATGAAGATTATAAAAAGATTTTAGATAGAAGTTCTGATGATATTTTTGATGTGATTGATTCTGTACATAGTTATTGGTCTTTTGATGTATATAAAAGGAAACCTAATGTTATTTTTGAAGCTAATGGAATTAAATCTACGGATTTAGATTTGTTTACTTTTCTTAAATCACTTGAAAATCGCGGAGCAGTAATTAAAATTCCAAATTATCATTCTTTAAAATCTGGTGGCTCTAAAAAAGCATCTGGTGCTATTGCATCAAATGTAAGACTTGGTAAAATTCTAAATTTACGATCAAATAGTGAAACATTTAATTTTTCTGTCAAAATAATGGATATGGCTTCATATACATCTTCAAGTGTTGGAATGCCAAAATTATTTACATTAACAAATTATGACGGAACAATATTTAAAGGCTGGAAAGATGGAATAGAGTTTATACCTGAAGATGATGAAACACGATTTATATGTGAAAATCTTTTATCTAGTGAAAATGGCGAAATATTTTTCAAAAAATTCATAAGTGATAGCAGATGGGTGAGTTTCTATAGTAAACATTATATTATAACAAAATATTTAATACAGATGTTGCAAGAACGTGGAAAATTTTATTATAGTGAAATGAAACTTATTAAAAATACAAATGTATTTAATAAAAGACCCGAAGTTCCTTCTGGAGATTTTAGCGAAGAATATAAATATTCTAATGAAGATTATGATTCTAGTTATAAATTGAATAGTGAAAAAGATGTTGTAAAAGCATTTGTTGTTGAAGTGGATATGCCTAAAAATAATACAATATTTAAATCAACAGTTACAGATTTAATTAATAAATATAATAATAAGAAATCAGAAACTGTTAAAAATCAGTTAATTAATGAATATAATAGACTTAAAGAATTAAGAACTAAAATTATTCATAATTATGTACCTAAACTTCAGGTTTGTATTCGTGCAG
>Ga0316608_1001241_pt1 | contig 10465 bp, 6 predicted proteins | sample MIS2016152B_MG_FD_207673 | JGI IMG/M metagenome (GOLD analysis project Ga0316608, IMG submission 207673) | Microbial mat bacterial communities from Middle Island sinkhole, Lake Huron, Michigan, United States - MIS.2016.152B | ecosystem: Environmental > Aquatic > Freshwater > Lake > Sediment... | reverse complement strand
TTGGGCAATGTTGTCCCCCCATATATCTACAACTTATTTTACATATTTTTTATTTTAAGAATATATTCATTATTAGACGTTTATTCCTTAACCTGACGGCTATGGTGAAAACACCTCAAAGGTGCAGAGGTGTTTTTGATGTCGGTTTAGTATAAATGTAATTTTATCTGTTGATTTTAACTCTGTTTCGGGTTTTATAAATTTAGTTCCAACTTTTGAAGTGACTCAGCTTACTTTTGTAACAGTGTACACCTGTGCATTTAAGCATAAACCTACAGTTAAAAATACAATTAATAATATGATTTTCATAAGTAGCTAATTATTAATGCGAATTAAGGGTTAAAGATAAAAAAAAGATTGTAATGCTTTTCAGGATGACGTTAGCATTAGAAAAAATCACTAATTTTACGATAATTTTTTTTTATATTCTTGCACAATATTTTCAGATTTATGAAGTTATTACATAAATGTACTTTACATTCTTAATTTACTTATCTTATTAATTTAAAACATTGTAAAATTTGAGGAAACTATACGAAAAAATTTCATATTTATTTTAACAAATCACTAAAATTCATTAATTTAACTAAAAATTACAGTTATGAAAAAAGTTGAAAGTTTTGATGAAATTGTTTTCGAAAACCGAAACAAAGAGTATGGTGCCTTCTTTTTAAGGAAAAAATATTCCAAACACGGAGTAATTTCCTTAACTATTTCTATGTTACTGATTTTAATACTTACTGGTGGACCTCTGATTGCAAATTACCTCGATAAAAGCGAAACTACAAACAATGTTGATAAAGGTGGAATTATGGAAATATTTACTCTACCTGAAGATGAAGTAAAACCTATAATCCCTGAACAACCTGCACCACCTGAGCAAAAAGCCGTTGAAAAAGTAAAATATCTGGCTGTTGTTGCAGAAGAAGATGCAGACGAAGATATTGAAACAACTGATAAAAAATTAGAGAATACATTTATTGGTGATGTTGATACAACAACGAAGGTTTATGTTGTTGAAAAACCTAATGAACCAGTAGATGGTACTGATATTCAAGTTGATATTCCGGTTTATGTAGAAGAAATGCCAGTATTTCCAGGTGGAGAAGCTGCTCTTATGAAATATCTTTCAGACAATATTGAATATCCTGCCGAAGCAATTGAAATTGATATCACAGGTAAAGTTTATGTCAAATTTGTTGTAACTTCAACAGGAGATGTTGATAGAGTTCAGATTTACAGAAGTGTTGACCCTATACTTGATGAAGAAGCTGTAAGAGTTGTAAAAACTCTTCCAAAATTTGAACCGGGAAAACAATCAGGTGTTCCTGTTAGCGTTTGGTATGTTATACCTGTAAATTTTGTATTAAATTATTAATAAACATTAGCGACTGTTTAAAAAATCTATTAAATCTTTTAATAACAATTAGTTGCGAAATTTTTATTATAAATCGGATTTTATAAATTTAAAGGTGAATAAAACTTTAATATCTGATTAATAATTATTTCGCAACTATTTTACTTTTATTTGTCTTATCTTTTTTTTACAAAGATTTCTTTCCTACCTAGTGTTATGTCAAGCTAAAGTTGAGGCTGTCTCAAAACCCGTCGTTGCGAACGATAGTGAAGCAATCTTGTACATTAAAGCTCTAATTTACAGATTGCTTCAAAACTGCGTTTTTCGCAATGACGTTGTTTTTGACAGTTTTGAGACAGCCTCAAGTGCATCAATCACAACACATTTCAGGTGTTTTCACCTGAAATTTAAGCGTCATTTAATGTTTTACATAACAGTAGCTGTTTTTAAGTCTTATACAACTTTTTAGCAAAATAAAAAAACAATTTATTTCAAATTTGATTTGGTGAAATCAATTTCAAAAAAATCTACTGAAATAAATTTATTCCATTATACAAATAATACACTTTTATTTCATAATTTTGAAATCGAAATTATAAAAATAATTCTAAACATAAAATAGATGTTATGGCGTTTGATTTTGAATTAATTAAAAAAGTGTATTCGCAATTTCCTGAAAAAGTAAAAAAAGCTAGAGAAATTGTTGGTAACCCATTAACTGCTACCGAAAAAATTTTATATTCGCACCTTTCGGAAGAAATTTCCTTACAGAAATTTGGAAGAGGTGATGATTATGTCGATTTTAAACCTGACAGGGTTGCAATGCAAGATGCTACGGCACAAATGGCTCTGCTTCAATTTATGACAGCTGGAAAATCAAAAGTTGCAGTTCCTTCAACAGTGCATTGCGACCATTTAATTCAGGCGGAGGTTGGAGCAACAAAAGATTTGGAAAATGCTTTAAACGTTAACAAGGAAGTATATAATTTCCTAAGCTCTGTTTCAAACAAATATGGTATTGGTTTTTGGAAACCCGGAGCTGGAATTATTCATCAGGTAATTCTTGAAAACTATGCTTTCCCCGGTGGAATGATGATTGGAACAGATTCTCACACTGTAAATGCAGGTGGACTTGGAATGGTCGCAATTGGTGTTGGTGGTGCTGATGCTGTTGATGTTATGGCTGGTTTTTCGTGGGAATTAAAATTTCCAAAATTAATTGGTGTTAAACTTACCGGAAAATTAAACGGCTGGACATCGGCAAAAGATGTCATTTTACATCTTGCTGGTTTATTAACTGTTGAAGGTGGAACAGGTTATATTGTTGAATATTTTGGAGAAGGTGCTGAATCTATTTCTGCAACCGGCAAAGGTACAATTTGCAATATGGGTGCTGAAATTGGTGCAACAACTTCAATTTTCGGATATGATAAAAAAATGTCAGAATATTTAAAAGCTACTGGTCGACAAGATATTGCAAGTGAAGCTGATAAGGTTGCAGAATACTTAACTGCCGATAAAGAAGTTTATCAAAATCCTGAAAAATATTTCGACAAGGTAATTGAAATCAATTTATCTGAATTAGAACCACATATTAACGGTCCATTTACACCTGACAAAGCATGGAAACTTTCGGAATTTGCAAAAGCTGTAAAAGATAATAATTTCCCACCAAAGTTAGAAGTTGGTTTAATTGGTTCATGCACAAACTCTTCTTACGAAGATTTAATTCGTGCTGCATCTTTGGCAAAACAAGCTGCTGAAAAACATCTTGTAGCTAAGGCTGAATATACAATAACTCCAGGTTCTGAGTTAGTTAGATTTACAGCAGAAAGAGACGGTATTTTAGAAATTTTTGATAAAATAAACGGAAAAGTTCTTGCAAATGCCTGTGGACCATGTATTGGACAATGGACACGTTTTGGTGCAGAAAAAAAAGAACGCAATTCAATTATAACTTCTTTCAACCGTAATTTTGCAAAACGAAATGATGGAAATCCAAATACTTTTGCTTTTGTAGCTTCCGCTGAAATAGTTACTGCATTTGCAATTTCAGGAGATTTGACTTTCAATCCAATGACCGATTTTCTGATTAACGAAAAAGGTGAAAAAGTAAAACTCGACCCACCAACCGGAATCGAACTTCCTGTTAAAGGTTTTAATGCCGAAGATATTGGATATGTCGCTCCTGCGGCTGATGGCTCGAAAGTTGAAGTTATTGTTGACCTAAAATCTGACCGACTTCAGTTATTATTGCCTTTTGACGAATGGTCTGGCAAAAATTACGAAGGTTTGAAGCTGTTAATCAAAGCTAAAGGAAAATGTACAACCGACCATATTTCAATGGCTGGTCCATGGTTAAAATATCGCGGACATCTTGATAATATTTCAAATAACATGTTGATTGGAGCAATAAATTTCTTTAATGGCGAAACTAACAAAGTAAAAAATCAACTTACCGGAAATTACGACGAAGTTCCTAAAGTTCAGAGAGCTTATAAAGCTGCTAGAGTTGGTTCGATTGTAGTTGGCGACGAAAATTATGGAGAAGGTTCATCACGCGAACATGCCGCAATGGAACCACGTCATTTGGGCGTTTATGCTGTCTTAGTTCGTTCATTTGCAAGAATTCACGAAACAAATCTGAAGAAACAAGGAATGTTGGCTTTAACTTTTGCAAATAAATCTGATTATGATTTAATTAAAGAAGACGATTCTATAGACATTTTAGGTTTAACCGAATTTACATCAGGTAAACAATTGAAATTAGTTCTAAATCATGTTGATGGAACAAAAACTGAAATCATGGTAAATCACACTTACAACGAAAATCAGATTGAATGGTTTAAAAATGGTGGAGCTTTAAATGTTATCAGAAAAGAAGGAAAATAAGTTTTATTAAATATATCTAATTTAAAATCTTTCAGATATTTATATTCTGAAAGATTTTTGTTTATTTGTAAAATGAAAATTAGTTTTTAACAATGTCATATTACGATTGGGAAAATATTCTAAAAAAGAAATCAGATAATGAATTAATTGAAATATTATTAGAAAAATCGTTTAATTCTGAATTTGAATTACAAGAATTATCTCTTGTTGAACTTTTAAATCGTAATTATAATAAGAGTAAATTGTTTGAAATCTTGCAAAAAAGATGGATGAAAATTCATTACTTAAAAAATGAAGAAGCCCGATATTTATTTAATTTCGGTAACTATTTTGAGTTTTCCAGAATGAAAAATAATTACTATAGAGGCATTTATTTAATGATTGGTTCCATTTTTATTTTTATTTTTTGTTTAATTAACATTCTATATATAGGAATGGTAATTAGTTTGTTATTATTTGTTTTTGGAATAATTCTTGATAAATATTCGCGGCTGAGTTTCAAAGAAAATAAACAAACAAAGATTGATAATTATTTTATAGAATTAGAACATATTAACAATTTAGTTAAAAAATATTTTGAAAATAAAATTGAGATAAACAAATTATTATAAAATTATATTGCTTTTTTTGGCTGGTTGTATTTTGTTTTACTACATTTACTTATGGCAAATGCTGGAATAATTTTTATTTTGGGAAAAATAATCTGTGATTTATACGGTTATAATAAAATTGAAATAAATATATTAAAGTCTTGTTAAATAGTTTGTATCTCCTCTAAACAAATAATAAATGTTTAGCGGATTTTTTTATTTTAATTATTCAATCGGAACAGAATAATATACAACTAATTTAGGTCTTATAGTTTCGTCTGCATTATCGCTTGCTGCAAAATAAATCACTCCCCACCTGTCAGTTCTTTTGACCAGACAGCCAATACAATATAAATATTACTATAATTAAATCAATGTCTTTTGTCGCTCTAAAATCCAATTCATTTTCAGATAGCCATAAATCACAAGCAGTTCCTCCAATAATAATATAGTTTTCTGAAAAATCTTTAAAATATTCTTTAAATTTATCTAATCCTTTTACCATAAACCTTTTTCGATTAGTTTTGTTAGTTCATACTCAATCTGTTCGTCTTCCGTATCTTTAAAACACAAATATAGTGAAAGATGGTCTATATATTGATTTTTACTCAGAATTTTTGGGTCTTATTTCCAAATTTCAATTAAATATTCACCTTGTAAAATAAACTGTGCAGAAGGAGAAATAAAGTCATTTTTTTTATTTAATTGTTTGAAATTTTCAGTTAAATTTATCAATAGGCTTGGCAGATAAATTTGCTTGTTTAGAACAACAAAATTTAATTTATTCTCTATTAGTTTTTTACGCATTATTGAATCCAATTCGGTCAAAATAAAAACAATTGGATAAGTAAAAATTTTATTAATTATTTCGACATGCTTTTTTTATTGATTAACAGTTATTTGTTGGTTATTTTGTATTTCCAGAAATATTAAATCATTCTCAAATAGTTGAGTTTTATAAAAACCATATAAATTGCTGATTTAAAATGGAATATTGTTTATTAAATCGGGTTCAATTTTTTTGATTTTTAAATTAATATTCAAAGTTTCGTTTAATATAATTGCAAATGTTTTGCATAAAAGTTTATTTATTAGTTAAATAACATATTATTTGATAAATAACATTGAATAGTTTATTTAGCAAAATTAATGTTATTTTGTTAAATATCAATATATAAATTTTACAAGTTACAAATTTTGTAAATTATTACTTTCCAATCAATATAAACGGTGACCAATAAAACGGATGTGCATAAGTTCCTTCTTCAATTAATTTGAGTTTTGCTTTTTGCAAATCTTTTGAAAAGACTGTTTGCTTTTTGCTTTTCAACAAATTATCATAAAAATTAATCATCAGTTGCGAAGTACTTGCATCAGAAACTGACCAAAGTGAAACTATGATATTTTTAGTTCCGGCATAAAGCAAAGCTCTTGTAAGTCCGAGAACTCCTTCGCCTGATGTAATTTTTCCAAGTCCGGTTTCACAGGCTGAAAGTACAACCAAATCGGAATTTAATTCGAGATTGTAAATTTCGGATTGATATAAAATTCCATCGTTTTGCTGAGCAACATTTCCATAAATATCTTCGTAACTTTCGAAAGTTGAACTTGTATCCTGAGCGAGTAATATTCCTGAAAGTTCTGGATTTTCGGTATTTACAAAACCGTGTGTTGCAAAGTGAATGTATTTGTAATTTGATAATTCACCAGATTTTATAAAATCTTCGTTTGCTAAATTGTGAGTTTTTGCAATTGCCTTTAAACCTGCATTATCAAACATTTTAAAAATATTTTCAACTTCAGTTAACGAACCCGGAAGAGGAGTAATATAATTTCCATTAAGAAATCCTCTGGTGGTGATTGTACTATCCTGAATATTTTCATCTAAATTTTTAAGCAATTTTGATGATACTTCTGTTGTTCCTGCAATTCCTTCGTTATCAAAAACGGGTGCAAAAGCTATAAAATCGTTCAAATCTTTAATTTCGACTTCTTTATTGTTTTCTTTTGGGAATGTGTTGTAAAATAATGTTGCCGAGTAAGAATACGAAATAGCATATTTTTTTATTAGATATTGCATTTCCGAAAAATAAGTTTTATCAGACCATGAAGTCCATTCTTTTGTGTAATCTTCTGTAAGCAAACTTTCAAAAGGAATTGTTGCTAAAACTCCATCGGGAATAATAATCAGATTTTCAACTTTCGTCGTTGTGAGGTTACTAAGCAATCCGGTTGGAAACAGCTGATTGTATAATTTAAATGCCAAATCTTTATATTCCAGTACACTTGTTTTTTTGCTTGATTGTATGGCAAGTGTAAAATTTTCGATATTTTCTACAAAATTTTCTATTAAAGGGGTTTTGTAAATTTCAAAACCTTTTTTTGTAATTGCATAAATAACAATAGAACTGTCCAATATAAAATAGCTTAACATTGCTGTTTTTTTGTCGAGAATTTCCTGAATTTGTTCAACTTTTACCGGTGAATTGTTGTATTTCAATTGATAATAATTGGGATATGTGGTTTCAAAAGCTACAATCAAACTGTCATAAGTTCTGTTCAAATCAAATAATCTGTTGCTCCAAATATTTGCAATACTGTCATTTTCTGCATTATTTTTTAGATTTGTGTAACTTGCAATATCAATACTTAAATCGTGTTCTTTCTCTAAAAGTTCTTGAGGTATTCCGGCAAATTTCAAAGCATCAGAGCCTGCAAGTGCTTCTAAAAGAACAGATGATTTGTTACGTTCGGAAAAATAAAATGCCACTTCTTTTAAATCCGACGGGTATTCAAAACTCGTCGGATTTTTAACTATATCCATACAAACATCTACCGCCCCTTTATAAACCTTGCTTGCCATTTCGCCGAGTGAAATTTTATCAGACTGGGTTGTGATTTGTTTGCGAACTTGAGTTATTAATGTGTCGCTGGCTTGGTAGTGTTTTAATGATATTTGTAATCTTTCTGAATTTGAGATGTCATCTAATGTTTTTATTGTGTCAGCGAAGATTTCTGCTTTTGCTTGTAATGCATCAAATAATTCATTCCAATCTAAATAATTTTTTATTTCTGGAACAGTATATACATTTGTTGTGTCATTAAAATTATATAAACAACTTGCAACATCTTTTTGATAATAATTTAGTGCTTTGTCGTATGAGGATTTAGCAAAAAAAATATTTCCGATATCGTTGTAAGATGATGCAACATCAGAATGTTTTTCACCAAGTAATTCTAATCTGATTTCCAAACTTTTAAAAAAGTATTCAAATGCTTTATCAAATTCCGATTTTTCATAATAAACATCTCCAAAGTTATTGTAAGATACAGCAATATAAGTATTTTTTTCACCAAAAAGTTCCAAGCCTAAATCCAAGCTTTTCTGATAATATTCCAATGCCTTGTCATATTCCTTTTTAAAAAAATATACATATCCAATATTGTTATAAGACAGAGCTACATCAATATGTTTTTCACCGAATAGTTCTAAACTTATTTCTACACTTTTTTGAAAATATTCCAATGCTTTGTCATATTCCAATTCATTAATATAAAAACTCCCAATGTTAATGTACGATTTAGCAACTTCAATATGTTTTACTCCAAATAATTTTAATCTGATTTCCAAACTCTTTTGATAATATTCCAATGCTTTGTCGTATTCCGTTTTGGCGTTATAAACATTTCCAATGTTATGGTAAGACATAGCAACTAAAGTATTGTTTTCTCCAATAATTTCAAGATAAATTTCTAAACTTATCTGAAAATACTCCAAAGATTTATCGTATTCTGATTTATTCTTAAAAACTAGGGCAATATTATTGTAAATCTTAGCAACTTCAACATGTTTTTCGCCAAGAAGTTCTAACTTGATTTGCAAACTTTTTTGGTAATAAACCAAAGCAATGTCAAACATTGAAGAATTATTATAAACTAAACCAATAAGATTTAAACAATTTGAATTTTTTAAACTATTTTCTCCCAAATGTTTAATATATAGTTTCTGTGCTTTTTCAACATAAAATAAAGCACTGTCACGCATATAATTATTTTTAAACTCTTTGGCTAATACATAATACTTAGTTGCCAAAGTAGTATCTGGAGTAATATTCTGAGAAAAAGTTGTTTGAACTGAGATTAGAGTAATAACTGCTACTATGAGGGTTTTTAGAGTTTTCATTTTCTTGTCGTTTTTTGTAAAAGTAATTTTTTTTACTTTCTTATCAAAATAAACGACTATAGGAAAAATGGATGTTAATAAATATCTTCTTCAATTAATTTGAGTTTTGCTTTTTGCAGGTTAAAATATTATTAAAAGTTTTATAATTTATAACAGCTTTATTTTGGCTGAATTATTTAAAATTGTCAGCAATATTCTTCAATTTCAGCAAAAGCAGGTTCTTCAATTTCTTCAAATTCTACTTCAGTATCTCCATCAAATGTAAGATAATCTTTTATTTTACCTTTATAAATTGTTTCCTGTGGATTTTTTTCAAAATTCAACAGTCTTTTTCTGATTTCAAATAAATGGTTAATTCCGCATTCCGAAAATAAATTCTGAAGTTCTTCGGCTTCTTCGTTGCTAAGGTTTATAAAAGTGCTTAGTTTGTCAATTGCAAGGTACTTTTTATCATCTATTTCAATTCCAAAAGTTTTATTTAGTTTCTCGCCTTCTGGTGTACCATTGTTGGTTAAAAACAAAAAGGTCTGAATTACAAAGGCTCCGTCAATTAATTGTCCTATAAAATATCCAGCTTTTGCTCCATAAGCACGATATTCGAAAAAATATTTATTGCCTAATTGTGTTATTTTTGGTTTTTCAAAAGAATCGAATGTATTGAGAATTTTCATGTCTTCGGGAATACAATCAATTCGTTCTTTATATCTTTGAATTGCATGTTTTTGGATATATACTTCAATCGGAAGTTCTCCTAAAGTAGCATTATGTTTAAATTTATCTAAAGTAATTGTAAACCAACAAAATCCTTTTATAGGAATAATTCCTCCAAATTGACAGGCTAAATGATTTTCGCCATTTATAATAAATTTTCTCCAGGAAGCTGTATAAACTCTTATAGTAATATTCTGAAAAGTACGACTATATGTATTGTTATCTTTGTCTTCAGTGGCATATACAAAATGTGTTATTTTGTCGATATTGCTAAACATTGATGATATTGTAAATAACAAAATATCAATATTAAGCATACATTCGTCAATATTTTCTTTATTTTGAATGTAGGGGAATAATTCTTTTTTTATTTCGTTTACTTTTTGATATTTATCTTCGGGGAAAAAATTTAAAAAAGTTACGATTGTAATCCAAGCTGTTGTAAAGGTGCTCATGTTTATTTCCATATCTCCGGGCAGAATTTTGATTTTTTGAGAATGAAGCATAATTTTTAGAATTTTATTTAAAAAATCTATCTTGGTTATATTTTTTAATTCGGGTGGTAATTTAAATTGTAAAGGATAATAGCGTGTTGAATACATTAGGTCTAACATTTTAGAAGGCAATTCTTTGAAAAGTTGTTTGCCGCTTACACCATCAATTAGTTGCTGTACCGATTTTAAAAAACGGTTTTTATTTTGTTTATCTGCCAATTTTGCCTGACTTATTGGA
>Ga0316608_1001240_pt1 | contig 10465 bp, 9 predicted proteins | sample MIS2016152B_MG_FD_207673 | JGI IMG/M metagenome (GOLD analysis project Ga0316608, IMG submission 207673) | Microbial mat bacterial communities from Middle Island sinkhole, Lake Huron, Michigan, United States - MIS.2016.152B | ecosystem: Environmental > Aquatic > Freshwater > Lake > Sediment... | reverse complement strand
ATTGAGGTTAAATTGAATATATATTTTAGATTTGAAATAAATAGTACATCATTATCAAACACAACAACCAATGTGATTACTGCAACTAATACTAATAAGATAATAAATAAAAAGCTTAAATTTTATTTAGAACCTGAAAATATGAATAGACCATTTGAATTTACTGTAAATTTAGATTTAAGACAATATCGTAATTCAAATATAACAACTGGTGAGATTACACAGGATACTAATACAAATGTAAGTTAAAATTAATATAAAATGATATGAGTAAAAGTTATAGTTTAGCAAGGACGAATACTAATTTAACATCGAATATAAAAATTGTATATGATGAAAACGACAAACTTTATTGTGAGTCGTTTGATTCTAATACGACATTAGCAGATACAAGATATAAACATTTTATATTTAATAAAAATAATAAGTATGAGGATATTATACCATTATTTTATAAAGATATACCTAAAAATATTGCATTTGATGTTAAATTTGATAATGATGAAAATATATTATATAATGATTATAAAAATCAATTTGATGATATATACTTAAAAGGTGCTAAATATGTTGAGGATAATTATTATAAAGAGAAATTCGAGTATTTTAGTCCATTATATTTAGATAAGAAAAATCCACCAAGTGCTTTTGTTATATTTAGAGTGGATGATAGTTTTATATACGATGAAAATGATAATATTACATCTACAAGTAGATTAAATTTTAGAAGTGAAATTTTAGAAAAATTTAAATGTGTTAAATATGTCAATTTAAAAAATGATAACGCAATAAGTGGATTTTTAAAAAATTCATTCATTGAAAACGATAGATATACTAATAATACATTTTATTTTAATCCTGAAAAATATGAATTTTCTAAATATTTCGGATTTGATTATAATACTGGTATATTTACAGAAAAAGATGAAATGTTATACGATTTTTTATATTATGAAAAACCATATTATGAATTTGAACGATATATTAGTGAAGGATATGAAAGAAATAGTATAATATATCCTAATATTATAAATTTTAAATTTTTATTTAATGACAATCGTTGTAATCCATTTGAAAAATTATACTATACAAATAATAGATATTTTGGATTTTATATTGATGAAAGTGTAAATGTATTAAATGTTAGTCAGTATAATACACCTTTATTAAAATCCGATATTACTATAACTGATAATATTTTTTATACAAATGGTGGAGATAGTAGTATATGTCCATTTATTGATGAAACTATAGTAGATACTTACATATATGTGTATAATAATGAGATTAAAGGAGCTTTATATAATGTTGTTAGAGTTGATGATGGAAGTAGTTTTTATTATAAAATACTATCCGATAAACAAATAAATATAGCTGATATTAAACATAATAAAAACATTAATGTCGAATTTAATTATAGTGGTAAAACATATCATAATTATTTAAACAATGTAAATGATATTGATATATATGTTGATGGAAGTGGTTTTAAAAAAGAATTAAAAGCAGATGTTTATCTTATAAAAATTTTAAACGAATATCATATATTAAAATACGATGATGTTTTAAATAAATATTATATACAAAGTGATTATGGTATTAGAGTCGATGAAAATAATGTAAGTATTTATAAAGGAGATTTAGAAAATCCGATAATAACAAATGTATATAATACTCCTGAAATGTATAGTATTTATAAAATGGTATTTTGTGATGTTAAAGATATTGATTGTAATTATTTAGATACCGATTTTGCAGATTATGATTATAAAAAATACGGTGAAAATAATTTAACAGATGAAAAATGTTTAAATGTTAAAAATTATAATAGCGATTATGTTATAAAAGAATATGCTGTTAAATCCAATGATGAAATTTTAAATGTTAGTAGTGAATATGTTGCAGATGATGAATTATATTCATTAGAGAATGGATATTTAATAGACATGATTAGAAAAAATCACAGTAGTTGTAAATTTACATTTAAAGATAGTATAAGTAATTGTGATAGTGATTATAAATTAAATATTTGTAAAGACTTTCCATATAATAGAACATTAAATCCATTTGGAAGTATATCACCATCTAATAAAAGTATGGATTATTTTTATCGAATTGGAGATTGTGTAAGTAGAAAAGATGAAAATTATACACCTAATATTTATAATAATATTAAATACTTATCAACCGATGGTGCAGATAGTTATCCACCAACAGTAAATTGTAATAAATTGAGAAGTATTAAATATCAAACACAAACAACGAATATAAGTGAGGTTTTTAATTTAGATTTATATTTAAGTGGAGAATTTGATTATTTTGATTATTATTTTAATAATTTACAACAATATAATATATCAACAGAACAAATAGGATTAAAACAATTTAAAAAATATAGTGTTTTTAATTGTGTTGGAAATAGTATGCCATGTGAAACATTATTTAAAGGATTGAAAATTAAATTAAATAATGTAAACAACATGATATTGGATGTTGATGGAAATGTATCAAACATTACATATAATAATATGGATTATAGTGGATATAAATTTAGTATATTATTAAATCTTAGTGGAATGAATTTATATGATTTTACAACAGCTAATAATTTTTATAGAAATATAAGCAGTTTTGCAGACAATGAAAAACTTTATATAACAGATTCAAATAATGTATTAAGTAATAATAGTGTAAATATATTTTTAAATGAAAAACATAAAAACATATTAATAATATTAAACGCAAGTTTTAATGATGTTATAAATAAATATAATATATTTAATTTAGATGTTGTTTCAGCTTTTAAAAATAAAACTGAAAATAATTATATAAAAGAAAATAGTATATACGATAGTTCTAATGATAACAATTTATCAAATAGGTTGAATCTTTATTATTTTACTGAAACTATTAATAATTTAGTAGCTTATGGTGAAAATGGTAGTACACCAACATATTATTATATAAACGTCAATAACGATTTATATAAACATCACATTTTAGATGTTGATAATACTTTTTCAGAATTAGAAGGTTGGAATAAAAATTTTACAAATTATTTATTAAGTGTTGAATTTCCAACTAAACTCGAAATGAAAGTAGATTCTTATAATGTAGATGCTATTAAAATTGATGAAATTAGTTTAAATGAGTATGTTAGTAGAAAGATTAATAAAAATTATAGAGAGAGTTATGATTTAGTTCAATATTATGGTGAAATAAATAACAACCAAATAAATACTATTTATAGATATAAAGGATATTATGATATATTATTAAAAAATATAACATTATTTAACACAATAGATTACAATAGTAAAATACTATTTACATCTGAAAGTAATGGATTATATACTAATTCAAGTTACTATAAAGATGGTATGAATGGTACAGTGTATGTAAATAATGTAAGTAATATTTTAAACGAAGACTATAAATTATTAGATGTTACAATAGCTGATGGATTAGGTACAACTGTTGATTTCACATTAACATTAAGTGGTTTCAACTTTAACATACCAAATAATGTAAATGTTGTGAGTGGAATCACAAATATTGAAATATTTATAGTTGGTGGTGGAAGTAATAATGGTACTGGTGCAAAAGCAATTACAACTAATATAAAAAATATAAAATTGACAACCGATAGTAAATATGATGATTACAATTTAACGTATGGTATGAATTATAAAATATCCGACCATAGTATAATTATAACAGGTGTAAATTTTAATGTTTTTGATATTAATTCACTGAAAGTAGATGTATCATTTTATATGAATAATACTAATGTGTTTACTAACCGAAACGATAAAAAAGTATTATTGGGTATAGATTATATGAAAGTGATTTTACATTATGAAAATGAATATGTTGGTAATATGTATGTATTGGATAAAAATATTATATTTGCTGATAATTTAAATAATTTTGGTGAGATTGGTGAGATAACATACAGTAAAGTAAATCCAACTGAAAATTTCTTAATATTAAAAAATTCTAATATTAATAGAAGTATATATCCTATCATTGATGAAATAGGTTATACAATAGCTAATAAAAGATTTATATTTAATAGTGTATTTGATAGTGTTTACTATATTAAAACATTACCAATATTCAAATCACAAGCTTTTACAAATATAATATAAATTAAAAATCCATCTATATTTAGATGGATTTTTAATTAAAATGTAAATTCACTTTTTTGTGAGTTTTTTATTCGTTCTAAACATTTTTTAGAACATACATGTCTTTGAATGGTATCGTATATTCTATCGGAGAATTTAACATTAGGATTTCTCAAATATTCAAAGTCATATACATAACCTTTATCTTTTTGAAACATAGTTTTACACATATCACATTCTACAATATTGAAATCACTGTGAAAATTTTTAATATTATTAAATTTATTGAAAGATAGTGTTGCTGCTTCTAAGGTAAAGAAAAATACAGTATTAAATAAATCCATTGATATTTTATTTACTTTCATATTGTAATTAAATCTAACATAAGCTTTAAAATATTTTGATGGATTTTCGATTAAATTATTATAATAATTTTTCAATTCATCTAAATACTCACCATTTATTTTATAGTTATAATTTTTATATTGATTTTTATAATATGTTAAATTAGATTTTAAAAATTTAGGATTTTCATATACTATTTCATATTCACTACCATACACATCAAAAGATATTATATCCATTAATGTTTTTTTAGCAGTCATATCACTTTTAATAAATATATAATCAACATCACTATTAATTTTATAATATGTGTAAATTTGTTTTGGAAGTTTTGGATAGTTTTTATCACAATAATCCAACATAACATCATCACACATATTAATATATTCTAAATATTGCTCTTTAATACTCTTTTTCATAATCTATTATTTTATATTTGCAAATATACGTATAAATTTTTAAATAAAAAAATTATACAACATTTGTTATTGATAAACCACTAAATTTTTTATCACTCGCATTTGGTAATCCAATTCTAAATATTAAATTTCCTGTACGTGTTGTACCTAATGTGATTTGTTTCAATATCGCAGTTGAACTTGCAAATACCATTGCAGCATCACCATCATTGATAGGTGAACCTACTCCTGGATAAGATAAATTACAATCAATCCATCCTGTTACTCCTGAAATTTTAGCGTACAATCTCAAACCTGTTGTTTCAGTTCCACTCCAAGTACCTGTTGTACCTGCAATATTTATTCTAAATGATGACACATTTGTTATATTACCATATTCATAATAATAATATCTATAATCTGTATTTACTTCTACACTATAATTAAATCCACTAACAGGTAAATTGCTACTATAATTTGCAACAGGTCTTTGATATAAACCGTTTAATAATTGTAATTCATTTGTATATTCTACCATTAAAGATTTAGTGCTATCAAAAGCTCCACCATATCCAACAGTTGGATATTGGTTTATACCAGCAACTTTTCTTGTTGTTTCATTTGATAAAGTATCAATTCTACAATTGATTGTCATACCAGAAGTTGATGTATTATTTCTACTATTATAAGCTGTTATAGTGAATGTTGTTGTTTCAGCATAATCATTATTATTTACCGTTAAAGGTGTGTTTGATATAGTTGGTGTTGCACCTTCAGCTAACACACCAATAGTTGCATCTGTCACAGTATATGTATTTGTATTATTTGATGTTATTGTTGCATATTGACTTGCATTATAAAATTTACTTACAATATTTGATAGTGAAAAACTTGTATAAATTATACTACCATTTGTAAGAGATGGTATTCCGCTAACATATTTCAATGTTGTTGATGATAAACTAAACCCAACATAAGAGGATGTTGGTGTTACTGGATTATCAACATATAATGTCAATACTGCAGAATTTCCTGTACTACTATGTTTTAATTGATATGTATGTGGTGCATTTGTTAAAGTAGATGAACATGTTATATTGGCTGTCAATTGTTTCCAAAAACCTTCTTTACCTGTTATTCCACTATAAGGGTCAGTATCTGTCATTATTACTAATGAATCGTATGTACCACTATCGTCAGCAGTTGTTAATATACGACTACCACTAACAACACTATCAATTTCGGCAGATAATGTACCACTATCACCATTATAAAAAGCTGAAATAATATTAGCTGTTGGTGTTGTATCTGAGACAACAGTATTTCTAAGTGTACCAACACTTTCTTGCTTAGCTGAATAAGAAGACGATAAAACAAATGTCAATCCTGCTAAATTTTGAGGTTTAGCTGGAATTAATTTTAAAATATATCCATTCATAATCTCATCAACACCAGCTTGTACATTCACAGCAGCTAATTCGTTTGTAGAATTATCTAAATGTATTAACACAGCTTCTGTTACACCACTACTTCCACCACCAAAAGCATTCACCCATTGGTTATCGGCAAAAACTAATGTTTGTCCAGATTGTGGATTTGTAATATTTGTAGATAGTTTATCTGTAATCTTTCCTAAAAATTTATCAAATTTAGCACCCATAATATTTTATTAATTATTTATCATTATATATTATTTTATACAAATGATTTTTTATATATAATAAAAAATGATAAAATATGGAAAACATTAGAATAAGATTTTATCAAAATAAATTTGATAGAAATGTTTTTAAAATAGGTATCAAACTTATTTTTATAATACCTATACTTGGATTTGTATTGTTATGTTTTTTAGATGTATTTAATAATGATAATTTTGATATTTTAATAAGCACTATTTTTATTTATTGTATATGTTATTTATTATTTATTATGATATTTTGTAATATTTATTATTATAAATATTCTGAAAATATAATAATGTTGTTTAAATTTCCAGATAAAGATGAATGGTTTGGTAATGATGTACCAGAAGATTATGTGTTGGTAAAGGAAGAAGATTATATTAAATAAAAAATCTCAAAAATTAATATAATTTTTGAGATTTTTAGTTTATACATTATTATTTACATATTCATATACTTGTGTTTGTATATCTTCTTTTGTTAAATCGCTATACATAATATAAATATTGTCGTATAATATTTTAGATTGATTTTCCAATTCTAATATTTTTTCGGTGTATGGTAGTAATAAGTTTTGGATTTTTTCTATGTTTTTTTGAACTTCTAAAACTATTTCAACTTGTATTTTTCCAATATCTTTACTGTTCTTATCAATATTTTTTAAATTGTTTTTAATCTCTAATAACTTATCTAATAATACTTTAATTTCGCTTTCATATTCACTTATTTTTGTCATATATGTGATATATGTTCGTCTTATATCGACAGCATTGTTTAAATATTTTTCATCAATTTTCTTTTTCATCTGTTTTTACTTTTTTAACTGGTTTCTTTTTCTTTTTATTTACTTTACTATCAACACTATCTTTAATAGTATTGTAAACGATATTGTATAATTCTTTTCTATCATTTACTATCTTATCTATTAATTCATTTGTATAATAATGAATAATATCACTATCTTTATACATATTAATATCTATTTGACTATGTAACATTTTTATAATAGATGGTTGTGCAATTTTAAAATCGTATTTCAACATTATTTTAATTGGGAAATTTCTTTTAAATTTCATAAATAACATATCATCACTACTCATTTGTTGTGGGTTGTTATTAACTCTATTATTATTGTTGTTATTGTTTTGATTGTTGTTAATGTTTTGATTAAAATTATTACTTTCATCAGGTTCATTTAATGGTAATCCAAATACGTTAGTGTTTTGATTTATATTTGGTGGATTTTTTTGGATTGGTTTTTTTGGATTTTTTTCAATTAGTTGACCATTATTAAATATAATTTCAACACTATCAACACTAACATCTCCACCACTTATTACTTCCATACCACCTCCACCATTTTTAGGAGTATATGGGTTTAAATCTTGTATAGGTGGAGGTGTTCTCATCGTTTCAAAAATATTATTCATAATATTTGGATTAATCAACCCACCATCATTGTTGTTGTTATTATTCATTTGATTCATATTATTAGTTTCATTTATTTGTTCAAGCATAGGTTCGTATTTATCCATAAAATCTAAACCACTTACAATTACACCATTTGATAACATTATAGTATCATCGTGTATATTGTGTTTAGATACGGATACAATATCATTAGGATTTAATTTATTTTTAAAATAAGGATTACTCATAATTTTTAAATATTTGTTTTTATATATAATTATACTATAATATAACAAAAAAAGTTTTAAAAATTTATGGAAAAAATAAAAGAATTGAAAATAATTTCTAAAAATAAAGTATATGTTGATTATGACGAAATAAGAGACGTTTTAATTGATAATGGATATGGTTGGTTTTTAGAAATGGAAACAGAAAGTATAAGATTAGAAATTTATAATAATGTGTTAGTTGTAAATGCTGGTATTATATATGCTGGTACATTTTTATTTGGTGTTATACGTGATGTCGATTTTAGAAGTGGTGTATTTGAAAGTGGTATAGTGTATGGTGGAATATTTAAACATATTAAATTTTTAAACTGTAAAATACTTGGTGGACATTTTATCAAATGTAAATTTTATGATGGTATTATAGAATCTGCTGTTTTAGATAAATGTGATGTATCAAAAACTGTTAAAATCATTGAAAAAGATGTTGATAAAAGTGATGATGATATTGAATTAAAACCTTTGAAAATACAAGAAAATATAATTATTACAAATTTTAACACATTTAAATTATTTTTATAATAAAAATAGTTGTATATTTGTATTATGATTTTAGAAGCAGATGATAAAATAAAAATATTTTATAAATTGTTTGGTGAGCAATTTATCACCAATTTGAAATTATATTTATTAAAAAGTCAAAAAGATTTCAATTTAGTTGAAATTAATAAAACTAATTATTATATACTTACCGATAAAAACAACAGCTTTAAATTGATATTTGATAAAAAAACAAAAGCCGTAATTTTTACTATCCAACCAATATATCAAGATTTAACCTTTATTAAATATTTAAGATTTAATTATGATTATTTTTTATTATTTTTAAAAAATAATAATATTTATTGAAACATTTTATAAAAACTATCGTATAACTAATTACCAACAAAAATTGTTGAGAATTATAAAAACCTATTAAAAATAGAGAATTATGGTAGATGTTTATTCAAGTAAAATGGAATTATTATATCCTTGTGAAAATGTAGTTGCTAGATTATTAATAAAAGATAAAAAAGCAATCAAATTAAAAGGATGTGAAAAATTCACAATAAAATTAATCAGAGAAAATAATATGAAAACATATAATATAAAAATAAATGGTAAAGATTATAACATTTTAATATCTTTACAAGGAAATAATGTGGTTTTAGAATCACAAATTAATGATAAGTGTGTTGATAAAATTTCGATACCTTTCAAATTATATGAAAAAATATATAAACTTTTAGATACATATGATATTGAAAAAGATTGTAGTTTAATTTATAATTTTGAATATGAATATATAAGTGATGAATTGAAAACTTATAGATATGTTGTTAATCGATATGATGATAATAGGTTCTTACTAAATTGTTATGATACTAATATAGTCGATGATGATAAAAATATTATTATTGAAAGTGAAAAATATCACAAAATCATTCTAACAGATTATATTCTAATCGAAACATATAATCATTTTAATAATGATGTAAACCATAATGTTGGAGTTCAAAAATTTTTGAAATATGATGGAGCAGATATTAACTATAAAGATAGAAAAGTTAAATTAGAATATATAACAAAAATTAGCGAAAATGTATATAGACACAACAATACAATTAGCAATATTGATATAATAGATAATTTCAAAGCAGTTATTTGTGATGAATATGATAATGTTATATTCAATGGATGTGTTGATAAATTTGATACATTCATTATTAATAAAAATAATGTTGGAAATTATGAATTAGAATTAACAGAAGTCTGTGATATTAAAGAAAAATTTTGTGATATTTGTGATGATGAAAAAGCCGAAGAAAATTTATGTTTATTTATTAAAGATTTCATGAATTTAGAAGTTTTTTACACAAATGATATTACATTTAGTTCCAATGTAAAAAATCCACATTATAAAATTTCAAATAAAAACAATTTATATAAAAATACGAACAGTGGAGAAGTTTATCATAGTGTGCATCCACAATTTGTTGAAATGTTTAGTATATCTAATTATTTTAATAAAGCAGATGTTCTAAAAATATTAGAAGAAGAATATATAAAATATTTAAAAACAAAATGTGATAATATAATCAATTTGGGCTTAAACTGTTCACTAAAAAATTGTAAAAACTTATACATTTATATATAATAATTAAAAATTATTATGGATAAATTTATAAGTATTAATGAAGCAGCTTCTATTATTGGTGTTACCACAACTA
>Ga0316608_1001239_pt1 | contig 10466 bp, 9 predicted proteins | sample MIS2016152B_MG_FD_207673 | JGI IMG/M metagenome (GOLD analysis project Ga0316608, IMG submission 207673) | Microbial mat bacterial communities from Middle Island sinkhole, Lake Huron, Michigan, United States - MIS.2016.152B | ecosystem: Environmental > Aquatic > Freshwater > Lake > Sediment... | reverse complement strand
AGTTTGACGATTTTTTAGCACTCTATCGCGTAGAGTGCTAATTACAGCAGACATCATACCTTAATTCGGCTCATTCGGCAAATTTTGACTCTAAAAATTAGCACTCTCATCATGAGAGTGCTAATTTTGGGGACGCAGATTTACACGGATTAACGCGGATTTTTCTTTTGCTTTTAAAAATCCGCGTCAATTAGCGTGTATCCGCGTCCCCATTTGTTTTTCTTATTATTTTGCCAAAAATTACATTCAGCCTATCATCATGGTGTTTACAATCGCGTTAGACCTACAAGGTTTTCAAAACCTTGTAGGTCTATCTGTTTCTAGTGGACTCTATTTTTAGTAAAGGATAAATCATGACTTCAAATTACAAATTTCTTACCGCCGAATGGCGGAATTTGCTCATGTTAAATTACGAAATTGACCCCGCTGTATTACAGCCATACGTCCCGCCCAACACGGAATTGGACACTTGGCAAGGTAAAACCTTTGTGAGTTTAGTGGGTTTTATGTTTCTTAATACGAAACTGCTCGGTTTGCCGATTCCCTTTCACACCGATTTTGAGGAGGTGAATTTGCGCTTTTATGTGCGCCATTTAGGGCCAGAGGGTTGGCGGCGCGGCGTGGTCTTCATTAAGGAGATTGTCCCCCGTTGGGCAATTGCGACGGTGGCGCGAGTGGTTTATAACGAAAATTATATTGCTGTTCCCATGCGCCACACCCTAGAGCGCACTGCCCAGCAAGTCTCGGCGGAATATGCCTGGCAGTTTCATGACCAATGGTATCAGTTACAATGTAAAACGCAAGGGGCGTTAATGGCTTTAGAAAGTGGCTCGGATGCGGAGTTTATTACGGAGCATTATTGGGGTTATGCGGCGCAACGGGGCGGTGGTACTGTAGAATATCAAGTGGAACACCCCCGTTGGCGGTTGTGGCAGGTGGGCGAGTGTGCTTTTTCAGGTGATGTCGCGGCGTTATATGGCGCAGCGTTTGCCCCCGCCCTGCAAGCCGCGTCCAGTTCCGCCTTTCTCGCTGAGGGTTCGGCCATTGTGGTGCGGCAAGGGGTGAGGATTTAGGGGACGTAATGCGCTGACATCTTGTTGTTAAGATGCCAGCGCATTGATTTTACGCACTCAACGCGCCTGACCAGGCCTCAAAGCCATGGCCGCCGCGTTCATCATCTTTAAAGAAGATTAAGTAACTCATGACGTAGTAGCCAATAAATTCCTCCTCGCGCGGGTGGGTATTGGCTAAATTATGTCGCTGTCGCCATGTGCCAGAGTTAAAATAGACCTGTTGAAAAGGCCGCCCCCGTACTCGTGAAACATCTAACGGCACAATTTCATAATGATGAGTGTGACCATAAACGATATAATTGGTACGGTGGTCTTTGAAGGCATCTTCAGTTACACTATAAGGGGCATAACTACCGCTAATTTGTTGACCTGTCCAGGCCGATATAATTTCATTCGTTGTCACCCAACTGACCACTTTGCTTAATTCTTGAAAGGAGAGCGACTCCGAAAATCTCAATACCAGTTGGAGTTTATCCACTAAATCTAGCGGATTATAACTGTCTCGTTGGCGCACAAAATCAAGATTGAGAAATTGGTCAGCCAGACCATTCCAAACCGCTTGCACCTGCTTGGTTAAAGCACTATCAATGTAACATTGCCGCAATAAACTGTTAATCCAAATCGGCGTGAGAACACTAGGGCGGACATTATCCAACTCTTTCAAGCCACTAACAAAAGGCTCAGGTAATTTATGGCCCAATTCTTGTTGCACCACCACGGGAAAACGGTTAATCAATTCCACCACAATCGCATCACCCAATGACGAAGCATTACGGCCATGTTCAGCTTCATAATTAAACGGGTCATAAATATCGCCGTGGCGGGCAAAAACTTTGTGCGCTCGATAAACGCCTAACAAAGCGGACAGTTCACTGGGGTCATGCGGAAAAGGTTGATTGGCGGGATGCGCCAGACCAATTTTATCAATGATTGTTTGTCGTATTTGGTTATATTCGGGGCCAGGCAGATGAAAAAACCAATCATGATTGCCCACCAGATAATAGATTTTGACTTTAACAGAAACTCGCTCAGGCGAGGCTAAATTATCCAAAGCCGTCGCCGCTTGACCGTTTTTCGCGGCGGGCAATGAGATACCTACTTCACTCAAACCGTTCAACACGCCCAAACCAACGGCGTTATAATCCAAAATGGCTTGGCTTATTTCCTTAACCTTATTAATAAAATCACGGCTTTGCGGGTCATGCCAGGGGCGCACATAACCCACCTCACCTACTTGGGCTTGATTCCATTTATTGGAACGAATGATGTCTAAAATATCACCCAACATTACCAACTCAATCTGCTCCATGGGCTTATATTTGCCATCAGCGCGGGTACAGGCTTTATAAACCAAGTCGCGTAAATGATTACGAAAAATACGAAATGCCTCAGCTTGAATCGTCAGTCCCGAAGTGCCGTCGGTTAAATGTAAATCGCTAATGATAATGAGCATGGCTTTATCCTTTCATTGGATGTACGGAGTCCAAATCTTTAGATTTGATGGTCAAATCTAAAGATTTGGACTCCTTCTTATTAATTACCTAATTCTAGCACCATGTGGCACAAGTTAAAACAATGCCCCCCAAATTTGACGAAGTAGCTTTTTACCACTATCCTGATAATTGTGATAAAGCAAAAGAGTTTATTTAAGGACGAACCGCGCCGTTTTACGGTCAAAAGTTTAACTGCCTACATTCGCCAACGCTTAGAGGGTGACGCAACCTTACAAGATGTCTGGCTAGAGGGCGAAATTTCCAATTGGCGGCGCGCCACGTCGGGGCATATTTATTTCACCCTGAAAGATGCGGGCGCGACCTTGCCCTGCGTGATTTGGCGCGCCCAAGCTGCCCGCTTAAGTTATCAGCCGCAGGGCGAGGGGCAGGTGGTGTTGGCGCATGGCAAAATTTCGGTGTATGAAATTGGGGGCAACTATCAATTTTATGCCGATAGCCTAGAGGCGTTAGGGCAGGGCGATTTACATGCCGAGTTTGAGCAACTCAAGGCCAAGCTCAAAGCCGAAGGGCTATTTGACCAAACCAAGCGACCTTTGCCCCATTTTCCCCAAAAAATCGGCATTGTCACCTCTTCATCGGGCGCGGCCTTACAAGATATTCTGCATGTGTTACGCCGACGTTACCCCATGGCACTGGTGATTGTGGCTCATACGTTGGTGCAGGGGACGCAAGCCCCATTACAAATTATATCTGCATTGCAGGCCATTAGCCAACAGCAGGTGGATGTGATTATTATGGCGCGCGGCGGCGGCAATTTAGAGGATTTATGGGCTTTTAATAATGAAGCGGTGGCGCGGGCTATGATTGCCTCACCTGTGCCGATTATTACGGGCATTGGGCATGAAATAGATTTTACCATCGCCGATTTTGTGGCGGATGTGCGCGCCCCAACCCCGTCGGCGGCAGCGGAAATGGTTACACCTCAGCCCGTTGATGAGTTGCAGCGTCAACTCCAGACCCAGCAAATCGCCTTGAGTGAGGCCATGACAGGACATATCAAACAATTACGGCGGGATTTGCAGAGTCAACGCCGCGTCCTAAAACGGCTCTCACCGCAAAATTTAATTAACAATCAACGCCAACGGTTAGATGATCTGGTGAGTCGGCTGAGTCGAGTTACCGAATATCGCTTGGCGCAACAGCAACAGCGCGTCAGCCATTTGGCGGCGCGTTTGGGCGGCCTGAACCCCGAATCGGTTTTAGCACGGGGGTACGCGATTGTCCACAAAGGGGCGCAAGTCATTAGTCAGGCGCAACAACTTGAGATTGATGATGAATTGACAGTAAAGTTTTATGAAGGTGAAGTGAAAGTTATCGTAAAATCTACATGATTGACCCTCACCCCCAGCCTTTATCCCCGTATGGGGGCAAAGGGCGAGGGGTGTTTGTTCTCCCTCTCCTTGTGGGAGAGGGCAGGGGTGAGGGTGTGGAGTTTTCTCTTGAAAGTTTTAATTACGGGTAGTAGTGGGCAAATAGGCACAAATTTAGCGTTGGCGTTAATCGCTAAGGGCGAGACGGTTTTGGGGATTGACCGCCGCCTTAATACATGGACAGACAAAATCCCCATGCTGACGCGTGATTTAGCAGCGGAGGGCATGCCCACATTGCCGCCTGAGTTTGGTTTGCCCGATGTGGTGATACATTTGGCGGCCAATGCGAAGGTGCATGAATTGGTGAAAAATCCGTCGCGGGCGCATGAAAATGCCACCACCGCGTTCCATGTGTTGGAGTTTTGTCGGCAATATCAATTGCCCATCATTTTCAGCAGTTCGCGGGAAGTTTATGGGCATGGCAAACCACCAACGGTGGCGGAGGAGGCGATTAATCCTTACGAGATTCTTAGCCCATATGCGGCCTATAAATTAGCGGATGAAATGCTGATTTATTCGTATGCTCATTGTTATGACTTGAAATATCTGGTCTTTCGCTTAAGTAATGTTTATGGGCGATATGATAATGATGTGGAGCGCATGACGCGGGTGTTGCATGTATTTATCAATCGGATGCTGCGCCATGAGCCAATTACCATTTTTGACCGTCATAAAGTGATAGATTTTACCTATATTGATGATTGTATTCAGGGTATCATGTTGGGTATTGAGCATTTGCTGAGTGGCGCGGTGGTTAATGAAACCATGAATTTGAGTTCGGGTAGTCCCGCTTCGTTAGGGCATTTAGCCGAGACGATTGCGAATTGTTTAGAAGTTACGCCGCAAATTATTGATAAACCGATTCAAGCGGGTGAGATTAATTTTTATATTGCCGATTTAACGAAAACCAAACAACTGCTCGGTTTTGACCCGCAAATGCCTTTTGAAGAGGGGATTAAATGGGCGGTGGCCTGGTCGCTAGATTGGCATAAGGAGCATGGGACATATCCCCCACCAAGTTATGACTGAGAAATCATTTGAACAAGCCTACCAAGAATTAGAAATAATTGTACAACGCCTTGAAACGGCGACCTTGCCTTTGGCGGAGATGTTGGCCTTGTATCAACAGGGCATGGCTCTCGCTAAACAGTGTGACCAACAATTAGAACAGGCCGAATTGTCGGTTAAATTGCTGTTAGAATCAGGCAATTTGACGGAATTAACTGAGGCTTAATTTTTAGTCATCCGATGACTCCCACTAGAGTAACGAAAAAATGAAAAAATGGCTATATTATGGGCCTATCATGCTGGTGTCATTGGCATTGATGGGCTGTCTACAAATGCAACAAGTTGTTATGGCTATGACAGCCCAAACTACCATGACGACGCTGGCACAATCGATTGTTATAAATCGTAATTTGCCGCAAGTCACCATGATTACCGCGACCTTAACGCCAACGCCAACGGATACGCCAACCCCTACCGTCACCTTGTTATTTACCGATACCCCAACCCCTAGCCCGACCAATACCCCTTTGCCCCCAATTGAACCTACACCCCTTGACCCCAACTTTACGCTCCATGTGCCGATTTTGATGTATCATTATATTTCAGTGCCGCCCCAAAATGCCGATGCCATTCGCCTAGATTTATCGGTTACGCCGATGCAATTCGAGGCACAATTGCTTTATTTACGGCAACAAGGTTATGAAACCATTTCCCTACAACAGTTATACCTGGCTATGACCTTGCAAACGCCCTTGCCCGCCAAGCCGATTGTGATTACGTTTGATGATGGCTATCGCGACGCATACCAACAGGCGTTTCCTTTGTTAAAGCAGTATGGTTATAAAGCGACATTTTTTGTTTTTACCCAGCCGATTGATACGTATAATATTGAATTTTTAACCTGGGAAATGATTACCGAAATGCACCAAGCGGGCATGGAGTTTGGTTCGCATAGCTACACTCACCCTGATATGCGTCATCGAGACGCTGATTTTCTGGTTTATCAAATTCTCGGCTCAAAAGAGGCCATTGAAGCCCGCATTGGCGAACCCGTGCGCTTTTTTTGTTATCCTTCAGGTCGTTATGACCAGGCCGTAATTAACGTGCTGGACTCGGCGCATTTTTTTGGGGCATTGACCACGCAATGGGGTGATAGTCATTCATTTAATGAACGCTTTGAAATGTCGCGTATTCGTGTTCGTGGCACAGACAGCCTGGATACCTTTGCCGCAGTATTGAAATAAATGCCACTTGTAAATAATTGGGGATACGGAGTCCAAAGCCGTAGGCTTTGTCTCACTGCTCAAAGCCTACGGCTTTGGACTCCATTGTATCATCACGTTACAATTTTATGAATTTTGATTCCCTTGCGATAGCCGCCATCGCTTCTGAACTTGAAGCCACTCTGTTAGAGGGGCGGGTTCAGCGCGTCGTGCAAATTAACTCCCTGTCTTTTAGCTGGGAGATTTTTGTTCATCCGACTCGTTACTATTTGACCATTTCCGTTGAGCCGCAAACGCCTCATATTTATCTTACTGAACATAAAACGCGGCGTGGTTCAGGCAATGAAACGCCGCTCATGTTGGTCATTCGCAAATATATGCGTGGGGCGCGGCTACGGGCGATAGAGCAGCCGCCTTACGAAAGATTGCTTTATCTCCATTTTGAAAGTTATTTGGGGCCGACCACGTTGGTGATTGAATTTTTAGGGCCACGCAGTAATTTAATGTTACTTGAGGCTGACCAAACTATTTTGGGCGTGGCGCGTTTATCCAAAGCCAATAGCCGTCAGCAACGGGTGTATTTGCCAGGTCAGCTTTATGCTCCGCCACCGACGCAGGCCAAATTAGAGCCACCGCAATTAACTGAAGTAACATTGCGGCAGGAATTGGCGGAGGCTTCGCCTGAATTTAAGGTGGTGCGTTTATTGCCCGAAATTGTGCGCGGGGTGAGTCCGCAAATGGCGCGGGAAATTGTCTATCGGGCGACGGGTGAGGTGGACATGTTGGTGCGTGACTTGACTGATGTGTCAACGTTGGTGGCGAGTTTCCATGCTTTTTTTGCTCAAGTGGGGCAATGGCAGCCGACTTTGGCTTTGGCCGAAGATGATACGCCGATTGCCTTAGCTCCATATTCTCTACAGCAATATCCTAAAACCAAGTCCATGCCGACCTTTTCTGAGGCCGTGGAAACTTATTTGGCGGAATCGGCGGCGGCGTATGCGGCAGCGCGGGTGCCGTTGCTAGAGGCGATTGCCGATGAACGGCGGCGGTTGGCTCGGCGGCGTGAACGGTTGCAAGAGGATGCGGCGGGACGGGCGAACCCTGAGCTTTATCGCGAAAAGGGCGAGGCAATTTTGGCGCAAGCGCATCAAATTCAAGCGGGACAAACGAAACTAATTGTAAGTTGGTATCCTGACCAGCCATCCTTGCAAATCACTTTAGACCCTGACCTTTCGGCCAGTGATAATGCCCAGAATTATTTCAAACAATATCGTAAATCCCAACGCTCGGAGGATGAAATCCCCGCGCAATTGGAAAAAATAACGTTAGATGAGCAATATCTTGACCAGTTGGAACAGGATATTCTCATGGCCGAAGACCGTAGCGATATTGACGCGGTGGGCGTGGTTTTGGCTGAGGCGGGCTATTATCAGCCGCGTAGTCAGGCCAAAAAAGGGACGAAGAAAGTAATTACTCGTTATTTGCGCTTGCAAGCCCCTGATGGCGCGGCGGTTTGGGTGGGCAAAAATGCGCTGCAAAATGCTCATCTTACCTTTAGTAAAGCAACGGCAGATGATATGTGGCTTCATGCGCGGGGCGTGCCAGGGGCGCATGTGGTCATTCCGACCACCGAGGGTTTGCCGTCAGAGGAAGATGTGTTGTGGGCGGCGAGTGTGGCGGCGCACTATTCGCGGGCGCGGCATGATACAAAGGTGGAGGTGGATGTTACTTTGAAGAAATATGTTCGCGCGATTAAGGGGGCAGCCCCTGGTTTGGTGATGTATCGTAATGAGTCAACGTTACGAGTTGCGCCCCAATTGCCAGAAGTAGAGTCATAGACGGGAGGATAGGACTTACGCAAAAAGGCAAAATCCCCCCCCTCAGTCCCCCCCAAAGGGAGGGAAGTTTTACTCCCTCTCCTACGTAGGAGAGGGCTGGGGTGAGGTGTTTGCGTAAGTCCTAGAGGAGTGCGCGAAAATTTTCTTTTGACACGCCTGATTGCGCCCAAAATCGGTTCTTTGAGGTATTGTGTGGTTTAGAAAGATGAGGAGTGACACACGCCCTCGTGTGTCACGGGTTAGCACGAGGGCGTGCTAACTCCTCGTGACCACACTAAACCTCAGAGAACCCCAAAATCTGCTTAAAAAACTGAAAAAAAGTAATTCTAGCAAAAGCTATTTTTGTGACTTTTTCAACTAAGCAGTATACTTGCTGGTATTGAAATTGATATATTGAGGAGATTTATGGCTACAGAATTTCTTATCCCCAATGTTGGCGATAATGTGAATAAAGTGACTATTGTTAGCTGGTTAGTTAATGATGGGACCCAGATTGAAGCTAATCAGGAAATTTTAGAAGCTGAAACCGACAAAGCCACTGTAACCATTCCTGCTCCTACAGGCGGATATGTCCATCTAGGCCCTTATAAGGTGGGTGAGGCAGTGCCTGTGGGTACCATGGTTGCGGTGATTGGTACAGCCGAGGAAAGTTTTAAGAATTATAAACCCAATGGGGCTGCCTCGGTTGAAGCGACTCTCGCTGTAACTGCACCTGCTGTTGCAGTGGCACCGATGACTGTGGCAGTAGAAAGCGATTTGCGGGCTACGCCTGTGGCTCGTAAGGTGGCCGCTGATTTAGGCGTTGACTTACATACAGTTACGGGAACAGGTGAACATGGCCGTGTGACTAAAGCCGATGTTTTACGGTTGAGTGATGTGCCTACACCGCTTGTTCCAGACCTACAAGGTTTCAAAAACCTTGCAGGTGTTACTTCGCCTCAGATTGTTACACCTGCTCCAGACCTACAAGGTTTCAAAAACCTTGCAGGTGTTACTTCGCCTCAGATTGTTACACCTGCTCCAGACCTACAAGGTTTCAAAAACCTTGCAGGTCTAGTTCCCCCCCCCCCGATTTCTACGCCTACACCTGTCCCTATGCCGAGCGCGGATGTGCGTGAGCGTGTTCCTTTGAAAGGGATTCGGCAAATCATTGCCCAGCGCATGGGTGAGAGTGTCCATACGACGGCGCGGGTCACGCTGATACGCGAAGTGGATGCGACGGATTTAGTGGTGTGGCGTGAGGGCTTGAAAAAGCAATTTGGTGAAAGTTGGGGTTTTGCGCCAGGTTATAATGAATTGTTAGCTATGATTTGTTCTAATGCTTTGCGCGAATTTCCTTATATGAATGCTCGTCTTTCGGCAGATGGTGAGGCCATTGAGTATTTGACCCATGTGAATGTTGGCGTGGCAGTAGATACCAACCGTGGCTTGCTGGTCACGGTGATGCGTGATGCTGATAAGAAAGGCTTGAAAGAGTTAGGGACAGAGTTCCGCGAATTGGTGGCGCGAGTACGCAGTGCTAAAAGTGCGCCGAGTGAATTGACGGGCGGCACGTTTACTATTACGAATTTGGGCATGTTTAATGTGGATGCGTTTACTCCCGTGATTAATTTACCTGAACTTGCCATTTTAGGTGTGGGGCGAATTGTGCCTAAGCCAGTGGTGAAGGACGGCCAAATTGTGGTGCGCCACATGTGGACGCTGAGTTTGGTGTTTGACCATCGCTTGGTGGATGGTGCGCCTGCGGCAAAATTTTTGAATCACCTTTGCGAATTGATAGAGGATCCGCAATTGCTATTTTTAACAAAACGATAGATAAATGATAACCCCGCCTTTATAAGGTTTCAAACCTTATAAAGGCGGGGTTATTTCAAAATATATGTTACAATGTTTTAGCTTGCCGATTGGGTTATTACTCCTGTTCATGGGGCTGACCGCGTTATATAGTGCTTTTTTCAACCGCCAAAGTTTGGTGGAAGAACACCCGCAAGCCTCACCTGTTGTGACGGCGGCGATTGCGGTGGTGATGGGGTCGTTAATTACTTACATTGGCTTTTCCTTAATAACTCACGCCTTGGTTGGTTAGGTGATGTTAGCCAAGGTGAATAGCTGCGCTGTTGTGGGGTTAGAGGGCGTTTTAATTGAAGTTGAGGTAGACATCTCGCGTGGTTTGCCCTCCATGACCATTGTGGGGCTGCCTGATATAGCGGTGCAGGAAAGCCGCGAACGGGTGCGGGCGGCTATCAAAAATACGGGCTTACCATTTGTTTCGGAGCGTCTCACCGTCAATCTGGCCCCTGCTGATATTCGTAAGGCTGGCCCGGCGTATGATTTGCCCATTGCCATTGGTATTTTACTCGCCTCAGAGCAGATTTATGGTGATGTGAGCGAAGCCATCATCATGGGTGAGTTGTCGTTAGATGGTGGGGTGCGCCATGTG
>Ga0316608_1001238_pt1 | contig 10473 bp, 11 predicted proteins | sample MIS2016152B_MG_FD_207673 | JGI IMG/M metagenome (GOLD analysis project Ga0316608, IMG submission 207673) | Microbial mat bacterial communities from Middle Island sinkhole, Lake Huron, Michigan, United States - MIS.2016.152B | ecosystem: Environmental > Aquatic > Freshwater > Lake > Sediment... | reverse complement strand
TTGATTCCGACTCTCATTTCATGAATGGCAGGTTCGTTTCCGTCTTCTGAAGCCGTTATGAAATGTTCTGTAATATCGGAAACTTTTGCCTCATAATATCTGTTGAATTGATGAATCAGCATGATATTCAAAACTCCTGTTTCTGATTGTGTTTTCCGTAAAGAATGCGGATCAGTCCGTCAGAAAGCCCGAACTGAGGAACATGAATCTTTTTTATTTTTGCCCATTTCATGACTTTTAAAAAAATATTGGTGGCAGGAATGATAACATCCGCCCTGTCCGTGTGAATATTCAGAATTCTCACACGCTCATCAAAAGAGAAAGAACTCAGATATTTATGAATTTTTTCCACTTTTTTATACGAAAGAAAAGTCTGCTCTTTTTTACCCGCAAATTTATAAAGCTTGTTGATATTTCCGCCGCTCCCGATAGCTTCTGCTTTCCCGTATTTTCCGATATTTTCTTTTATCCACCGCTTCATCGAATCCCACTGATCCGAGCTTACCCGGTCGTTGATGATTCTTACCGCGCCGATATTGAAAGATTCTGAAATAACTGCCTGATGATTTGAAAACAGCGTCATTTCGGTGCTTCCGCCGCCCACATCTATATAAAGATAGGCAGAATCCGAAGTCAGATATTTCTCAATATGATTGGTGCATATTGTTTCAGCTTCTTTCTGTCCGTTGATGATTTCAATCTCAATGCCTGATTTTTCTCTGATTTCCTGTATGATTTCCTGAGAATTGTGGGCTTCGCGCATTGCCGCCGTTGCACACGCCGCAAAATCAACGGGTTTATACGCATCTATCAGATATTTGAATCCGATCATCGCAGAGACAAGTTTTTCTCTTTTTTCATCTGAAATAAACTGATTTGTAAAAGAATCTTCTCCTAGCCGGATCGGGATTCTGATCAAAGAATCTTTTGAAATAAAAGGCTTGCCATTGTTCAAGACCTGAGCCAGCAGCAGTCTTACCGCGTTTGAACCGATGTCAATGGATGCAAGTTTCAAATTCAGACCTCCTTTTCGCTTATTTGAGTTTTTTATGACACTCGGATTTAACCTGTTTAATCTTTTCACAGCCTGTTTTTGCGGCAGCGATGTCCCCCGCATTGACAGCAGCGCGGAATTCTTCGACAGCAGCGATATATTCTTTATAATACTCTTGTCCGTGAAAAGAAATCATCTGATCGGAATCTCTGAAAAAACTTTGAATCAGATCGCTGGAAGGTAAAACGCCGCGCGATACGGAGCGGCATATATCTTTGAACAGCGGTTTCAGGCGTTTTTTTGATGCCCTGTATTTTTTCAAACGCCCGTGTCCTGATTCTTTATGTGCATCGCCTTTATCATCCGATTTATGAGATGGTTTACTGTTACATTTTACCATGAGATTCAAAGAGAATCTTCCATCTTCACGTTTTAACCTAATCTCCAATTTTTTAAAATCTTTCACACTCAGATGCGGCGACTCGACAGGTTTTCCTTCAATGTCATCGGCAATTTTTCTGAGAAAATAAGCTATTTCTTCAGAAGTCATACCGACAGAATATGTGCTTCTTTCGGTTAAATCTCTCATATTTTTTCCTCTCTTTCAAAGCAATTTGTGTCTTGATTTCAGAAACTCGTAAAATTCATCCTGCGCTCTGATTTTTTTATCCGAGCCGGTTTTCCGTATCTGATTATCCTGAGATACGTTTAAAATTTTTGCTTTCACATTGTCAGCGCATTGAATTTCCAAAAATCTGTTCAGTTCGTATTGAATTTCTTTGCTGTAAACAGGACATACAACTTCGACTCTTGAGTCCAGATTTCTGGTCATCAGATCGGCGGATGAAATGAAATATTTCGGCTCTCCGTTGTTTGCAAAAACAAAAATTCTGATATGTTCAAGATATTTATCAATAATTCGGAAAGCTTCTATATTTTCGCTGACCTTATCTATTCCTGTCATTAAAGAAAACATGCTTCTGACGATCAGGGTGATTTTAACTCCGGTACTGCCCGCATGATAGAGATGTCTGATAATATCCGGGTCCACAAGATTATTCACTTTTAAAATAATGTATGCGGGTCTGCCTTCCTGAGCATTTCTGATTTCGTTTTTTATCAGCCTGACGATTTTTTTTCTGGTTTGAAACGGAGAAACGATAAGATGCCTGAAAACGGGCGTTTTATAATTTTTTCTGAAAAAATCAAATAAGCTGCCAACTTCTGCTGTCAGCCGCTTGTCTGCTGTGAATAAAAACGCGTCGCTGTAAATTTTTGCAGTATCTTCATTGAAATTTCCGGTTCCGATAACCGCGTAGCTCATCTCTTTTTTACAGGTAATCAGACATAGTTTTGAATGAATTTTCAAGCCCGGCACCCCGAAAATGACATTGACGCCTTCTTCCTGAAGCCTGCCAGCCCAGTTGATATTGGCTTCTTCGTCAAAACGGGCTTGAAGTTCCAGTACCACCGTAACTTTTTTTCCGTTTTTTGCCGCATTGATCAGCGCGTTCATTACGCTTGAATATTTGGCAGCCCGGTAAATGGTCATTTCAATAGAAATCACCTGATTGTCTATCGCCGCTTCTCTGAGCAAATCAATCAGATAATCAAATGACTGATAACAGGTATAAATCATTATATCTTTTTGTTGAATAGAACTGAAAATGTTTTTATGGGTATCAATATCTTTGTGCGGAAGCTTCGGGGGATTTTCATATTTCAGCCGTTTAATGCCGAAATCGGGAAAGTTCATAAAATCTCTGAAGTTATGATACCGTCCGCCCGGAATCAGGCTTTCCTTGCCTTCCAATTCAAGATGTGCCGCGAATATTTTCAGAAACTTTTTAGGCAGGTCAGCATCATAGACAAATCTTACCGGACTTCCCTCTTTTCGCTGTTTTACGCTTTTCAAAACTTTTCTGATATAGCTTTCGGAAATATCGCTTTCAATTTCAAGTTCGGCATCGCGGGTTACTTTTACCGTGTAAGCCTCAGATTCTCTGAAATTGAACGCGCCGAAGATGTCGTTCAGCAGACCGAATCGGATAACGTCATCTAAAAGCATGATATATTTTTCATTTCCGATCTGAGGCAGAATCAGAAATCGCGGCAGAAGATTCGTCGGAACTTCGATAAGTGCAAATGATAATTTGGATTTTTTTTTCAAAACCGCCGCAAGATAAATGGAATGATCTTTCAAATCCGGAAATTTTTCAATCTGCTCAATAATGATAGGAAACAATTTGGAACGCACATCAGAGTGGAAATAATTTCGTACAAATATTGCCTGATCATCATTGAGTTGTTTTTCGTTGATGATATGGATATTTTCTTCGGCAAGTTCCAGTAAAATCCCCTGATAAATATCTTCAAACCGTCTCTGAAGCGTTAAAACCGTATCCTGTATCTGCTTTAAAACATCTTTGGGATCATGAAAAATAATTTTTTTTGCCAGTTCGCCGAGTTTGAGAAGCCTTTTCAATACAGCAACCCTGACCCTGAAAAATTCATCCAGATTGGAAGAAAAAATTCCCAGAAACCTTATTCTTTCAACTAAAGGCACGGTTTTATCCTCAGCTTCCTGCAAGACTCTTGCATTGAACGAAAGCCAACTGATTTCTTTATTGATCAGCAGATTTTTCATGCGTTTTCCGGCGTAAATCCTTTGTGAATTTTTTGGCTATTTTTGCTGCATGTTTTTCTACAGATTGCTGAATATTTTTTGAAGAGTCTGTATTGATACGGTTCAGCAGTTCGGAAAATGCCTGAGAAATTTTTACATTCAAAGATTCTTTAAACCGATTCCTGTATTTTTTCGGATAGTCAACACGCCTCAGTAATCCGGTATGCTTTTCAATTTCTTTCCACGAATTCTGTGAAAAATCAAATTCAAGAATACCTGACTTGGGAATATCAAACTGAAAGTCTTTTTCAGTCATCAGCAGCGATGCGAATTCGGATATCCCCGGATTGTGTCCGAATAACATAACCGCATCATAAGTATCTTCGATTTCTCCCAAAATCGTCATGAATGATTCCGGAGATGACTCAGCATACACCGAATCCTTCAGGAGAATTTTTGCTGCCGGATAATTCAGTTTTTCAGCAAAAATATGAGCGGTTTCCAAAGCTCTGTGAGCCGGGCTTGAAATCAGAATCATATTGTCTGAAACTTCATCCTTTATTTTTTTTGCAATATCTTGGGATTCTTTCATTCCTTCTCTGATCAAAGAGCGCGAAAAATCGGAAAGCCCTTCTTTGAGATTTTCCGCCTTTGCATGTCTTATCAGAAATACTTTTTTCATCTGAACTCCTCCTCTTGATTTAATCAATATTCAGCACTATACACGCCGATTGTTAGAAAATTGTTAGAAAATTGTTAGAAAATTATTAAAAGTTTGTTAAAAGTTTGTCAAGTACTCCGGCAATTCTCATTCTGAAAAACGATGATGATGTCTGCTGATTGATAGGGAGTAGGATAAGGATTCGAGTCTGAGTTTTTCGGATTAATGGAACCCCAAACACCATTACGGCTGATCAGCAGCTTTTCCATCTCTTTGATGAAAGTCGGAGCAGTTTTTTTTGCATGTCTTGAACCTGCGGCTTGTCAGGATTTTTCCTAAAGATGACCTCCTCAAAAAGAAAACGCACCGGCTTTTCCGCAAATTTTACGGCTAACCCAAGAAACTGAAAACCGGCAAACATAACGAGCAGCATAACTATGATAAACGCAAGTACGGATAAATCATTGTGATCACGAATGTTTCCGGAATGGCTGTCGTAAGCCCGTAAAGGTTCGGAGGACACCGCCTTCGGTAAATCCCGATTTTCGAACAGACGGAATACGGACAAAGCATCTTCGATGACGGACTGCGTCTCTTCCTGTGTCGTATCGGTTTTCATCTTCAAACGCGAACGTTCTGTAATAGCATCGCCCCAAGCCAGAAGTGAATAATGAGGCTCTGCATTCAGCAAGCCATTGATAGCGGTTGATGTGAAGATTTGTTTTACATTCGCCTCATCTTCCTCATTCGTTACCGAAAGCTTATAGCGCGTTTCAAATTCGGGAAAATCCGGTAATGAGACCCGGCGGTTATACCGTTTCATTGTTTTTATCCACGAGTCTATCCATTTGCCGAGACACGAATTTCTGTAATTTTCCGGCTCAACAGAGTCTATCAAAAGCCGGGGAAGACGCAGCAATGGCGATACATAAGCAATCACTTCATAATGTTGAGCATCCTCGCCCGGCATAATAAGGTTGAAAACATAGAGGTCAGCCTTGTCCAGATGCTTGTGAAAGAGATGTTTGAGTTTGATATGGCTGCGAGACGATCTGGTATCATTATACAGCGTGATGATGTATTCCGTAAAAGCGGCAGGCGGATTTGTGACGGGCGAAAATCCCGAATTTTCGAGAATTTGTCGTCTGTTGGCATTCGTCTTGAGGGAAGAGAATATAGCAAAAATAATAGTACCTGAAAAACTAACCGCAAAAAGCAATACACCGATCATTTTTATTGATTCCATAGCGAAACTCCTCTTTTCCATTCAACAAAGTCGAACCCGCCGCTATTTCAAATCGGTATCATACTTTCCGATTGTTAGGGAATTGTTAGAATTTTGTTAAAAGTTTTCAGGCATTCGGATATATGTTGACTTAACTGAAAAATTGTAACAGAATTTTACAATTTTAATTTTTCTGCTTATGAATTTTCACAAAACTGAACTGCATTGAAAGAGGTGAAATCATGTCAAAAGTGCTTATCATCGGCGCGGGCGGCGTGGGGCAGGTCGTCGTCCATAAATGCGCCCAGAATCCCGAAGTGTTTTCGGAAATCATGCTTGCCAGCCGCACAAAATCGAAATGCGATAAAATTGCATCTCAGATTGAATCAAAATACGCGCAAAAGATTCAGACCGCTTCTGTGGATGCGGATTATCCTGAAAATGTGGTAAAACTGCTTCAGTCTTTCAAGCCCGAACTGGTCATCAACGTTGCGCTGCCGTATCAGGACTTGGCAATCATGGACGCATGTCTTGAATGCAAAGTCAATTATATGGATACTGCCAATTATGAACCCAAAGACGTGGCAAAATTTGAGTACAAATGGCAGTGGGCATATCAGGAGCGATATAAACAGGCAAAAATCATGGCGCTGCTGGGCTGCGGATTCGATCCGGGCGTTACCAATGTTTTCACCGCATACATGAAAAAGCATTATTTCAACAAGATGCAGATGGTGGATATTGCGGATTGCAATGCGGGCAGTCATGGCAAGGCATTTGCGACAAATTTCAATCCTGAAATCAATATCCGCGAAATCACTCAGAACGGGCGGTATTATGAAAACGGGGCATGGAAAGAAATTCCGGGCATGTCAGTTCACAAGCCCATTTATTATCCGGAAGTCGGCGATAAAGAAAGCTATCTGCTGTTTCACGAAGAGCTTGAATCTTTGGTAAAACATTTCCCTGAAATTGAGCGCATCCGCTTCTGGATGACCTTTTCGGAACAATATCTGACGCATCTGCGGGTGCTTGAAAATGTCGGCATGACCAGAATTGATCCGGTAAAATTTCAGGGCATGGATATCATACCGCTCGAATTTCTCAAGGCATTGCTGCCCGAACCGGCAAGCCTCGGAGAAAATTATTCGGGTAAAACCTGTATCGGTGTTCAGATTGAAGGGCTTGACAAAAATAATCAGTCTGCTAAAAAGTTTATTTACAATGTCTGCGATCATGCTGAAAGCTTTAAAGAAACCGGAACACAGGCAGTATCTTATACCACCGGCGTTCCTGTAATGATCGGCGCAATGATGATGCTGACAGGAAAATGGAAGGGGACAGGAGTTTTCAACGTGGAACAATTCGATCCTGATCCGTTTATGGAAAAACTTAATATTCACGGACTGCCATGGAAAGAAACAACTTTCTGAATCTGAAAGGAAAACTGAAATTTCCGGAGTCTGACCTTATAAACAATAAGGGAAACTCCGGGTGGGATCAGCAGAGAGAAGTTGTCGGGGAAGTTACCCAATTCGGGTCCCGGTATCATCACGGTCTGGAAGCAGGAAGCAATGCCGAACTGATTGCCGCCTTAGCCATGCTCAAAGATCCGGAAGCCTGTCTGATATGCAACGGATATAAAGATGAGGAATTTGTCGATCCGGGGCTGTATGCCTGCAAAATGGGCTATAAATGCTTTTTTGTCATCGAAATGCCGGGCGAACTGACACTCATTCCCGAACGCCCGGAAATCCTGAATATCAGCCCCTGCCCGGCATCAGAATCAAACTGTCGTCAACCGCAGGCGGACATTGGACAGAATCATGCGGAGATAAAAGCATATTCGGTTTGAATATCAATCAGCTGGCTGACGTTGTTGACAAACTGAAAGAAAAGGACATGATTGACTGCCTTCAGCTGCTGCACTACCATATCGGCTCTCAGGTTCCTGACATCAGGGATATACGTTCCGCCGCGCTTGAAGCTTCTCAGGTATATTCGGGATTAATGAAAGAAGGCGCGAAAATGGGCTATCCTGATCCGGGCGGCGGTCTGGCGGTTGATTATGACGGTTCTCATACAAATTATATGCACAGCAGAAACTACACGCTGGATGAGTATTGTTCGGATGTTGTCGAAACCATTATGACGACACCGGATAACAATGAAATCAGGCATCCCACAATCATCACAGAATCAGGACGTGCAACTGTGGCATATTATTCTGTGCTTCTGTTCAATATCCCGGATGTCAGTCAGTTTCAGGCGCTTCCTCTGCCTGAAAATCTCCCTGAAGACACGCCGGAGCTGATTCTGAACATATCGGATGTCCTGAAATCCATCAATGTCAGAAATATTCAGGAATGCTACAATGACGCTCCGTATTACAGGGATGAAATCCGTCAGCGGTTCAGGCACGGAGATATTACTCTGAGAGACCGTTCTTTGGGCGAAATGATTTTCCGGCATATTATCCGGCGCATTTTGGGCGAGAGCAAGAAAGACAGAAGAACCTACGCGGCAGGGCATTGTGGCAGACATCACCTGCGACTGCGACGGAAAAATTGACAAGTTCATTGATATTCACGGCGTGAAAAACGCGCTTCCCCTGCATGAACTGAAAAACGACGAGGAATATTATCCGGGCGTTTTTCCGGTAGGCGCATATCAGGAGACTTTGGGTGATCTTCATAATCTTCCGGGAGATATGAATGTTGTCAGTATCCGTGTCGATGAAGACGGCGATTACAGCTTTGTCCGTGAAATAGAAGGAGATTCGGTTGCGGATGTGTTGGCTTATGTGGAGTATGACCCCAAACAGATGATAGTCGAATTCAGAAAAACAGCGGAAGAAGCTATCAGAAAAGGACTGATCACGCCTCAAGAGCGGCGCAAAATTATGAGTGCTTATGAAGCAGGTCTCAGGGGGGATACTTATTTTGAAAGATAGCGGACAATTGAAATTTTACCTTTCATGGTACTGATTATGTATAACATTGTTGCATTTCAGATAGCTGAAAATATTGATATAAAGCGATTCAGAGCCGCTTACACAGGAACGGAATACCATTATGATTCATCGGAGGTCTATTATGTCGGCGAATCGTCAAAATACCTGTACGTTCTTGCTTACGGCGTGGTCGTATTCAAAGGATATGATGAAGTCCGGATGAGTGAAACCGTTGAATTTCTGAAACCTTTCTGCAAAAATTTTCTGGATTCAAGACTGCGCGAAGAGTTCAAGATTCATGAAAGCGCGGATACTGACAGATTTGAATATAACGAAGGATTTCTGACCAGAGTTGATCCTGATGTATTGCGGATAGTTATGCTCAATGTCGCGCAGTCGGTGGCTATTGATTATTTCACGCAGCAGGCAGATTCTTTGCTGGAAGAAACGAACAAGCATACGCTGCGGCTTGAACGCGACGGGAAAATTGACATATCCGGCAGACGGCTGATACGGTTTATCGGCAAGACACTGAATGTCAAAAATCGGATAACGGAAAGTCTTTATATCCTTGATTCACCTGAAGAAACATGGGAAGATGAGTATCTGAGCAGAATTGATGCGGGGCTGAAAAGAATCTTTGAGGTGAAAACCCGTTACAAAGACCTTGATTTGGAACTTCAGCTTGTGAAAGATAATCTGAGTGTGGTCAGAGAACTTTTATATCACCGTGAAAGTAAGATACTGGAATGGATTATCATTGCGCTGATACTCGTAGAGGTATTGAATCTGGTTTTTGAAAAAATTGTCAGAAATGGCTAAAAAAAGGTGAAACCATCTTAAAAGTGTTGATTATAGGCGCGCGGGGCATAAGGCATCCCTGAAAACACCTTCCTGAAGTTTCAATGAATGAATATTCATTCATTTGTCAGAAGAAGATGTTGTACCAAATCTGGAAATTTATGATAATCAAAATATGGTAGTGGTTTTTTATTGACTTTAATAATTTATCTGATATAATACAGCAATGGTTCGGACAGTTTTTAAGATCACATATTTTCTTATTTTATTCAATATTTTAACCTTATATTGCTTTGAATAACCTACAAATTTTGTAGATCGCAACAGCCCTGTAAAACCTGATGTTTCTTTTTTTGTGTACTCAGCTTTCAAGCTGATATTGAAAAAAATCGGAAAACAACCGGCTGTAAATCTGAAAAAAGCGAAGCCGTAACGGTTAAAAACTGTCCGAAGTATTGTTACAGAAGAGTTCAAAGAATTATATAATATGCGTTGGGGAGTAGAAACATTTTACGGAGTACTGAAAACAAGACTGAATTTGGAAAATTTTACAGGGAAAACAGCGGAGTCAGTAAAACAGGACTTTTATGCAACAATATATCTTACCGGTTCGGAATCTGTTCTGACAAGAGAAGTTAATGAGGAACTTGAAGAGAAGAGCAGTCAGGTTCATAACAGCAATGAGGATAAAAAATCGGAAGGAAAAACTCCTGAATATCAACATAAAGTAAATAAGGCAGTTTCTTTCAATGCGATAAAAAATCATGTTTTCAACCTGTTTTATTTGGAAAAAGATAACGATATACTTTCAGAAAAACCTGAGGCTCTTTTCAGGATGAATACAATCTGTGTCAGAAAAGGACGTAAAACTGAACGTAAAAAACAATCATCAGACAGGCTGCTTAACTATCATAAACGCATCAGAAAGATATGTTATTAAAAAATATTTTCTTAACTTAATGGCATTGACCCCTGCCCCTCCCCGAAACGGAGAGGGGAAAGTTTTTCTGTTACTCCCCCTGCCCTCTCAGGGAAGGGGGCTGGGGGGTTAGGTCAGAAACCCCTCCCCTTGCCCCTCCCCTGAAAGGAGAGGGGAAAGTTTTTCTGTTACTCCCCCTGCCCTCTCAGGGAAGGGGGCTGGGGGGTTAGGTCAGAAACCCCTCCCCTTGCCCCTCCCCTGAAAGGAGAGGGGAAAGTTTTTCTGTTACTCCCC
>Ga0316608_1001237_pt1 | contig 10477 bp, 10 predicted proteins | sample MIS2016152B_MG_FD_207673 | JGI IMG/M metagenome (GOLD analysis project Ga0316608, IMG submission 207673) | Microbial mat bacterial communities from Middle Island sinkhole, Lake Huron, Michigan, United States - MIS.2016.152B | ecosystem: Environmental > Aquatic > Freshwater > Lake > Sediment... | reverse complement strand
CTTTTTCTACTGCGTTTTTAGCTACAGTCCAAACGTTTTTACGACGACCAAAGAAACCTTTGGCTTGCTTCATTATCTTTTTTCTTCTTGCTCTTTTAGCAACTGAATTTACTGATCTTGGCATAATTTTCTTGTTTTTTTTTTGTAGCAGGCGTCCCGAATTGAATCAAGGGAACTTATTGGCCCTACTCCAAGGTTATTAAAATTGTTTTAACCTAAAGGGTAAAAGTGTGCGGTTTTCAGTCTCAGTTTCCAGTTTTTAACTGCTTACTGTGACTGCTACTGAATACTAAATTATCCTTAATTGTTGTTTGATGCTTTTCTCATCTGTTTTGTGAACCAAAGCAGAATGTGTTAAAGCCAATTTACGCTTTTTAGATTTTTTAGTCAAAATGTGACTTTTAAAAGCGTGTTTTCTCTTGATTTTACCAGAGCCAGTCACTTTGAATCGTTTCTTAGCACTGGATTTTGTTTTCATTTTAGGCATAATTTCCCTAATTTATTTATATTTAACTTACTTACTTACTTTATTATTAATCTGAAATCTTTTAACTGAAATCTGAATTACTTTTTCTTCTTCGGAGCTATGTACATAATCATTCTCTTTCCTTCAAGAACGGGCAATGCTTCTACTTTTCCATGTTCTTCTAAGTCTTGAGCTAAACGTAATAATAAAATCTGTCCTTGCTCTTTATAAATAATCGAACGTCCTTTAAAAAAAACAAAGGCTTTTAATTTAGAACCTTCTTTAAGAAATTTTTCTGCATTCTTTCTTTTAAATTCATAATCATGTTCGTCCGTTTGTGGACCAAATCGAATTTCTTTTACCACAATTTGAGTCGATTTTGCTTTCAACTCCTTCTCACGTTTTTTCTGCATGTAAACAAACTTTTTATAGTCTATAATTTTACATACTGGTGGTTCAGCATTTGGAGAAATCTCTACCAAATCTAGTTCTAGTTGATCTGCAAGACGCATAGCATCTGCTGTTTTAAAAATACCTGGTTCTATGTTGTCTCCAACAAGACGAACCTCGGGAACACGAATAAAATTATTTATTCTGTGTTCATCTTTTTTTTCTACTCGAGGTTGATAACCTCTGTTGTTTCTAATTGCTATGACTTTATTATTTTAGCCTGTCTTGTGACAGGTAGATTAAACTTCAAATGTTTTTAATGTTTTGGCTATTTCTTCATTCACAATTTTAGCAAATTCTTCAATAGTAACCGAAATATTTCCTTTTCCTTCTTGCCCATGACGACGAATTGAAATGGTATTGTTTTTCTCCTCTTCTTCACCAACAATCAACATAAATGGCGTTTTTTGCATTTCTGCATCTCTAATTTTCCGTCCTATTGATTCATTTCTGTTATCAATTTGGGCGCGAATATCGTGAATTTCTAGCAGATTTAAAACTATTTTAGCATAATTTTCATATTTTTCACTCAAAGACAGTATTATAGCTTGTTCGGGCATCAACCAAAGTGGGAAATTCCCTGCAGTATGCTCCAATAAAATCGCAATAAACCGCTCCATAGATCCAAATGGTGCTCGGTGTATCATCACTGGTCGATGTAATTTGTCATCGGCTCCTTTGTAGGTTAATTCAAATCGTTCAGGCAAATTGTAATCTACTTGAATAGTTCCCAATTGCCAACTTCTACCTAAAGCATCTTTAACCATAAAATCCAATTTAGGACCATAGAATGCTGCTTCTCCATATTCAACAACGGTAGTTAAGTTTTTATCTCGAGCGGCATTGATAATAGCGTTTTCTGCTTTTTCCCAATTTTCGTCGCTCCCAATATATTTTTCTCTATTTTCTTGATCACGTAATGAAATTTGAGTGGTAAAATTTTCAAAACCTAACGAACCGAAAACATATAAAACTAGATCGATTACTTTTTTAAACTCACTATCCAATTGATCTGGTGTACAAAAAATGTGTGCATCATCTTGAGTAAATCCTCTAACTCTAGTCAATCCGTGCAATTCACCACTTTGTTCATATCTATATACCGTTCCAAATTCGGCATATCGTTTTGGTAAATCTTTATACGACCATGGTTTAGTATTGTAAATTTCGCAATGATGTGGGCAATTCATCGGTTTCAACAAAAACTCCTCACCTTCTGCTGGAGTGGATATCGGTTGGAAACTATCGGCTCCATATTTGGCATAATGACCCGAAGTGACATACAATTCTTTTTGACCAATATGTGGCGTCACAACCTGTTCGTATCCTGCCTTTTTCTGTGCTCTTTTCAAAAATTGCTCCAATCGGTCTCTTAAAGCGGCACCTTTGGGCAACCACAAAGGTAAACCTTGTCCTACTTTTTGTGAAAAGGCAAACAAATCTAATTCTTTTCCTAATTTTCTATGATCTCTACGTTTTGCTTCTTCGAGTAACTCTAAATATTCAGTCAAATCCTTTTGCTTTGGAAATGAAATTCCATAAACTCTTGTCAACTGCTTATTTTTTTCATCACCACGCCAATAAGCACCAGCAACGCTCATAATTTTCATAGCTTTAATAATTCCAGTATTCGGAATATGACCTCCACGACATAAATCAAAAAAAGTTGAATGGTCACAAAACGTAATAGTTCCATCTTCTAAATTTGAAATCAGTTCGGTTTTGTATTCATTATTTTTATAGATTTCTAATGCTTCCGCTTTTGAAATCGGACGCATTCTAAACTCATGTTTTTCTCTAGAAATTTCTAAAACTCTATCTTCTATTGATTTAAAATCGGCATCTGATATTTTATGATCGCCAAAATCAACGTCATAATAAAATCCGTTGTCAATGGCGGGTCCTAATGTCAATTTGATTCCTTTATATTTTTCTTCTAAAACCTGAGCCATAACATGTGATGTTGAATGCCAAAAGGCTTTTTTTCCTTCTTTGTCATTCCACGTATATAAAATAAGTGAACCATCGATGTTTAATTTCGTTGTTGTTTCAATAGTGGTTCCGTTGAAAGATGCCGAAATTATATTTCTAGCTAATCCTTCACTAATGCTTGTCGCGACATCTATTGGAGTCACACCTTTTTCAAAACCCTTGACTGAACCGTCTGGTAAAGTAATCTTTATCATTCCTGAAATTTTTGGACTGCAAATATATAAGAATAACAAAACACATACAATATATAATTAAGATTATATGTAAAGTATTTTTTTTTATACTTATTGAAGTCGTTTAAACTTTTCAATTGATATTTTTTTAACAGTAAATAATAATCCGTGCCGAAATAAAAAGACAAGCACTCATTAGGTTTGTTTTACATTAATTGAAAGATAAAAAAACAGAATTTAAAAAATAAAAAAAAAGTTTTAGCATAAACTAAAACTTTTTTCTACTCGAATTAATAATATCTTTTGCCTTTCAGCCATTCATAACCTTTAATTATCCAAAAGTATTCTTTTTACAAACACAAAACTCTTAAAGTTATATTAAAGTTTACTCTAAATTTATTTTTATCTAAAATCAAATATCAATACACCTAATATAAATTCAAAATTTAAAAAACATTTAATTCAAAATCAAATATAAACTTTGTGGTCTTCAACATTCTTGCTTACTTTTGCGGACAAAATAAGTGACAATTTGACACTCTAAAATAAATGGCAGAACTTTTGCAACCAAATAAAATTGGACAAAAAATAAAATGAACTTTAAAAATATTTTTAAAAATAAAAACAAAATGAGTACTGAAAATACTGATAAAGAAATTCTTGAAAATGAAAACCAAGCGATTAATCAGACTGAAGATACTTCAACAGATCAAGCCTTTCCAGAAGTAGAAGCAGCAGAAGAATTGACCGTTGAACAAAAACTAGAGGAAGATTTAGCTAAAGAAAAAGACAAATTTTTACGCCTTTTCGCTGAATTTGAAAACTATAAAAAACGGACTATGAAAGAGCGAATTGATTTGTTTAAAACAGCCAATCAAGAAGTTTTACAAGCCATCTTGCCAGTTCTTGACGATTTTGACAGAGCAATGACTCAAATTGCAAAATCAGAGGATGAAGTGCTTTTAAAAGGAGTTGAATTAATTCACGAAAAACTTAAATCTACACTAGTTTCTAAAGGATTAGAAGAGGTTGAAATTCGTCAAGGCGATGTTTTCAACGCAGATTTTGCCGAAGCAATTACCCAAATTCCTGCACCAACAGACGATTTAAAAGGTAAAATTGTTGATGTAATTGAAAAAGGATACAAGTTAGGAGATAAAATAATTCGTTTTCCAAAAGTTATTCTTGGAAATTAAATTATCCATAGTCTTACCTAGTTTATTCGAAGGAATTAATTAATATAGTATGAATAGAATTGTCTTAATTCTTAATACTTAAATCTTAATACATAACATGAAAAAAGATTTTTACGAAATATTAGGCATCACAAAAAGTGCCTCACCAGAAGAAATTAAAAAAGCCTATCGAAAGAAAGCAATAGAATTTCACCCTGATAAAAACCCTGGTAATGCTGCCGCTGAAGAAAGTTTCAAAGCGGCCGCCGAAGCCTATGAAGTGCTAAGTGACCCAAACAAAAAAGCAAAATACGACCAATATGGTCATCAAGCATTTGATGGTGCTGGCGGATTTGGTGGAAGCAGTCACATGAATATGGATGATATTTTTAGCCAATTCGGAGATATTTTTGGAAATGCATTCGGTGGTGGAGGTTTTGGTGGAAATTCAGGAGGACAACGTCGTGTAAAAGGGAGTAATCTTCGTATCAAAGTTAAATTAACTTTAGAAGAAGTGGCCAATGGTATTGAGAAAAAAGTAAAAGTAAAACGTAAAATACAAGCACCTGGTGTTCGATATAAAACGTGTTCAGCTTGTAATGGTCAAGGACAAGTTTTACGCGTTACTAATACAATTTTAGGGCGTATGCAAACTGCAACTACTTGTCCAACATGTGGTGGGTCAGGTCAATCCATCGAAAGCAAACCTAACAATACCGATGCTTATGGAATGATTTTAGAAGACGAAACTGTATCAATAAAAATTCCAGCAGGTGTTGTTGACGGAATGCAACTAAAAGTTTCAGGCAAAGGAAATGACGCCCCAGGAAACGGTATTGCAGGCGATTTAATTGTTGCCATCGAAGAGCAAGAACACGAATTTTTAAAACGTGAAGGCGAAAATCTTCATTATGATTTATATATAAGTTTTCCAGAAGCCGCTTTAGGAGTCTCTAAAGAAATAGAAACCGTAAATGGAAAAGTTAGAATAAAACTTGAAGAAGGAATCCAATCTGGAAAAATTTTACGTTTAAAAGGTAAGGGAATTCCAAGTTTAAATAGTTATGGTAATGGCGATTTACTGGTTCATGTCAATGTTTGGACACCAAAAACACTATCCAAAGAACAACGCCAATTTTTTGATAAATCATTGACAGACATCAACTTTACACCTCAGCCCGAAAAGGGTGATAAATCTTTTTTTGAAAAAGTTAAAGATATGTTTTCATAATTGTAAAATTATTTCTACATTTGCTCAGTTACTTGGAAACAAGTAATTTCTTTTTCATAGCAATTTTTCCCATCCTTGTTTTTATTTAACTATAAGGGTGGGTTTTTTTTCGAAATATTTTAATTAGCCATAAATTCAGTAATTTTACCAATTCAATAGCAATTGAAATATATAAAAAAATGGAATTTAAATGAATACTATCCTAGAAGTAAAGAATGTAGTCAAGCAATATGGCGATTACACTGCATTAAATGAAGTTTCTCTTTCAGTTCCAAAAGGGAGCATCTACGGACTTCTTGGTCCAAATGGAGCAGGAAAAACAACACTAATAAGAATTATCAACCAAATTACAATGCCCGACAGCGGTGAAATTCTGTTAGACGGCGAACCTTTAAAACCAGAACACGTTGCCTTTATAGGTTATATGCCCGAAGAACGTGGTTTGTACAAAACCATGAAAGTTGGCGAACAATGTTTGTACTTAGCTCAACTTAAAGGTTTGTCAAAACAAGAAGCCAAAATACAACTTGATTATTGGTTTGAAAGACTTGAAATTAAAGGTTGGTGGAACAAAAAAATACAAGAACTTTCTAAAGGAATGGCTCAAAAAGTGCAATTTGTGGTAACCGTTTTGCATAAACCCAAACTATTAATTCTTGATGAACCCTTTTCTGGTTTTGACCCAGTAAATGCCAATTTGATAAAAGATGAAATAATCGAATTAAACAAACAAGGAACTTCAGTTATTTTTTCAACTCATCGAATGGAAAGCGTTGAAGAAATGTGCGATTATATTGCCTTAATCCATAAATCGAATAAGCTGATTGAAGGAAAATTAACCGATGTCAAAAAACAATTCAGAACCAACAGCTACGAAGTCGGTATTTTAAGCAACAATATCGAAGGTTTGATGTACGATTTATCACAAAAATTTACACTGTCACAAACCGATTTTAAATCTTTAAACGACGAATTAAAATTGGAAATCAACCTTGGAACTGCAACACCAAACGAATTATTAAATACCTTACTTCAACGAGGTCAAGTAACTCATTTTGTAGAAAAAATTCCAAGTGTAAACGATATTTTCATTAAAACAGTAACCGAATAAATTGGTTTTAGGTGATAAGTAGTAGGTGATAGAATATTACCTTGAGCCTACAACCTACAAACCTACAACCTAAATAACATGAGCAAACTACTATTAATCATAAAAAGAGAATTCATTGCCAAAGTTCGCAATAAATCCTTCATAGTAATGACGTTTTTAAGTCCGTTGTTATTCGTAGGAATTGGAGTTTTTGTAGGTTATTTAAGCCAAATGAAAGCCGATTTAAAAACCATAGCAATACACGACGAATCTGGAAGATTTGTGAACGATTTTAAAAGTGATGAGGAGTACAAATACCTAAATCTATCCAACATAGAATTAAAAATTTTAAAAGACAGCATCATCAGCGAAAGCTACGAAGGACTACTTATTATACCAAAAAGCACCAATAATAATTCACTTCAAAATAACATTCAATATGTTTCTAATGACAGTCCAAACATCAATTTTATAGATGATGTACAAGATATCATCGCAAAAAAACTAACCAAAGAAAACTTCGACGCACAAGGTTTAGATACCTTAAAAATCAATAGTGCTAAAGCCAAAGTTGCCATAAATATTAAAAAACCAAACGGAGAAACTACACTCGAAGGACTAAATCTTATCAAAACAATTGTTGGTGGCGCTTTTGGATATCTCATTATGATGTTCATCATTCTCTACGGAAACATGGTTATGCGAAGTGTTATTGAAGAAAAAACATCACGTATTATAGAAGTCATCATTTCATCGGTAAAACCATTCCAATTAATGATGGGAAAAATCATTGGGACTTCCTTAGCTGGGATTTTACAATTCATAATTTGGGCCATTTTAGGATTGTCTGCCATGTTCATTCTGTCATCTGTTTTAGGGATTCAAATGGGAATAACATCATCATCTCAAACCCAACAAGCTTTACAATTGACTCAAAAAGGAATAAATAGCGATATTCAAATGTATATCAAAGAGTTATGGGATTTACCCATAGCAACAATACTAATTTCTTTTATCATTTATTTCATCGGCGGATATTTTCTTTACAGCTCATTTTACGCATCAATTGGAGCCGCTGTAGATAACGAAACCGATTCGCAACAATTTCTACTTCCAATTATAATGCCTTTAATTCTTGGAGTTTACATCGGATTTTTTACTGTAATAAATGACCCACATGGAACCATTGCCACAGTCTTTTCTATGGTGCCCCTCACCTCGTCTATCGTAATGATGATGCGAATTCCATTTGGTGTTCCTTGGTGGCAAATAGCAATTTCTATAGTGTTGCTATTCTCTACGTTTCTTGGTGTAGTTTGGTTCGCAAGTAAAATTTATAGAGTCGGAATTCTAATGTATGGAAAAAAACCAACTTGGAAAGAACTTTATAAATGGCTTAAATATTAAAAAGCGACCTGAGCGATAGCGAATTGGCGAAGGAATGGCTTGATCAACATCAGCAATCCATACCAGCCTTTCGGCAGACAGGTCAGGGCTCAATGAAAAACCATTTTAATTTTTGCAAACTTTGTCAAAAACTTTACGAACTTTGCAGTTAAATAAAAAACTATGTCAAAAATACTAATCATAGAAGACGAAGCCTCTATTAGAAGAGTTTTAACCAAAATACTTTCTGAAGAAAACGATACCTATAAAGTAGATGAAGCCGAAGATGGTCTTCAAGGACTTGAAAAAATCAAAAACACCGATTACGATTTGGTCCTTTGCGATATAAAAATGCCAAAAATGGATGGTGAAGAATTATTGGAAGCCGTAAAAAAAATCAAACCCGAAATTCCAATCGTAATGATTTCAGGTCACGGTGATATGGAAACTGCGATAAACACCATGCGTCTCGGCGCTTTCGATTACATCTCAAAACCACCCGATTTGAATCGGCTTCTAAACACCGTTCGCAATGCTTTAGACAAAAAACAGTTGGTTGTTGAGAACAAAATCCTGAAGAAAAAAGTCAGCAAAAACTACGAAATGATTGGTAATTCAGAACCTATCAATCAGATTAAACAAATGATTGAAAAAGTAGCACCAACAGACGCAAGAGTTCTAATTACTGGACCCAACGGAACAGGAAAAGAGTTAGTAGCCCATCAATTACACGAAAAAAGCGAACGGGCTTCTTTTCCAATCATTGAAGTCAACTGTGCTGCAATTCCGTCAGAATTAATAGAAAGCGAATTGTTTGGTCACGTAAAAGGTGCCTTTACATCGGCTGTAAAAGACCGAGCGGGAAAATTTGAAGCAGCTGATGGTGGAACCATTTTTTTAGACGAAATTGGCGATATGAGTTTGACAGCTCAAGCCAAAGTTTTACGAGCTTTACAAGAAAGTTTAGTTCAAAGAGTTGGAGCCGATAAAGACATCAAAGTCAACGTTAGAGTTGTTGCTGCCACAAACAAAAATTTGAAAAAAGAAATTGAAGAAGGACGTTTTCGCGAAGATTTATATCACCGATTAGCTGTAATTTTAATTAAAGTTCCAGCATTGAATGACCGCCGAGATGACATACCTTTGCTTATTGAACATTTTGCTTCAAAAATAGCCAAAGAACAAGGAAATACACAAAAATCATTTTCAAATGAAGCCATCAAATTATTACAAGAATACGATTGGACAGGTAACATCCGTGAGTTAAGAAATGTGGTGGAACGCCTTATAATATTGGGAGGAAACGAAATTTCTGAAACTGACGTAAAATTATTTGGAAGCAAATAATTAAGTAATTAGTGAATAGTAATTAGTAAAAAGTCAATACTAATTATTATTCACTAATTACTATTCACTATTTACTAGAAAAAAAATGCAATTAAAAAAAATAAACCCCAACTTACAGCAAGCATTAATAGAAAACGAGTTAATCGAAGCCAATGAAATGCAACAAGAAACCTTTTCTACCATTAAAAGTGGAAAAGATGCTGTAATTCAATCGCCAAGCGGAACCGGAAAAACCACAACAATTATTTTAAACGTCATTCAACGCATGGAAAAAACCATGGGCGAAAGTACACGAGCATTAATTATTGTAGAAAATAAAGAAAAAGTTATAGAAATGGAAGAACTATTTCTAAAATATGGAAATTACACCGATTTAAGTATTTTTGGAGTCCATGACAAAGGCGATACCGATTATGACAAAAATATAATTTCGATGGGTTTGGATATTTTAATAGGAACACCAAACAAGATAAACGCTTTGTTTTCAACAGCAGGTTTCAATATGAATACCATAAAAATGTTCATTGTTGACGATGCCGATATTCTGTTCAAAAACCGAATGGATTCAATAATTTTGAGACTATCAGCAAGTGTAGAAAAAACACAACGCATTTTCTTTTGCTCCGAAATTACTGAAAGAGTGGAAACATTAGCAGATAAAATCATGATTGAGCCACTTTTCTTTGAAATGGAGGATTAGTTTTCAGTTTTTCAGTCGCGGTTTAAAGTTTGTCACACACAAATTGTCACACTAAGCTTATCGAAGTACTTTTACAACTATACAATATACAACAAAAAATGGGTTTAATAAAAATATTTTCTGGAGAAGAAATTTTAGCTTCAAATCTAAAAGAAAGATTAGAAGAAGTCAACATCATTGTGGTAATTAGACATAATAATCAAGCAAATGTATTGCCAAGTATTCAAACGGAAAAAGCTGCCGAATTATTTATTCAAGAAGTTGATTTTGGAAAAGCAAATCCCGTAATTGAAAAGTTTCGATTGAGTTTGTAAAATTCAATTTTATATTTTTTCGAGCCACCCGATTCAACCCAATTTTGTTTCGGGTAGGGCACAAAAAAAAGTAACAAATAAAATCCATAAGCTTTCTTTTTCATTACTAAATTAATTGATAAACTGATCCAACATGGTACAATGATATTGCCT
>Ga0316608_1001236_pt1 | contig 10478 bp, 7 predicted proteins | sample MIS2016152B_MG_FD_207673 | JGI IMG/M metagenome (GOLD analysis project Ga0316608, IMG submission 207673) | Microbial mat bacterial communities from Middle Island sinkhole, Lake Huron, Michigan, United States - MIS.2016.152B | ecosystem: Environmental > Aquatic > Freshwater > Lake > Sediment... | reverse complement strand
CTATTCTAACTATTATTCAAACTAAGTTAGATAAATATTAAAAAACCGAGAATTTTCGCAAAATTAAATAATTACGGAAATTTCGGTTTTTTGAATTGCAATAAAATAATAACTTAATAAAAATAAAATTTAGTGTAATTAAATCGGAGATTGTTATTATATTGTGATAAAAAATTAGCAAAAAAAATTATTAAATCGAACAAAGAAAGACTGAAAATTATTACAATTTTCAGTCTTTATTGTTTCATAACTTTGGATTTTAGAATTTTAACTTTCTTTATACATTCGTCAATTCCAAAAACTAACACTTCTCCAAACTTTCTTAAAAAACAATTTTCTGCTTCTTTTGTTATCTCTTTTTTTTGCTTTTTTAGCTGATTTCTTCATCATCTTTTTTGTATTATCAGCTTGAATATTCAACAATGCTTTTTTGTATAATTTATCAGTTTTTTTCTTAAGTTTATATTCTTTACGCAAAGCCTTTTTGTAAACGTGCACTTGCAATGGCGATAATGGAAAACCACTCTCAGCCTTACCTTTAATAGATGTTTCGGTAGAATCCAAATTAAATTTTTTGTTCCATCTGTCGAGTTTTTTCTGTTCTTTGGTTTTATTTTTATTTTCGCCACGTGTAGCATCAGATGCTTCGCTAGGTTTTTTCTTTTTGCTGATTTTAAACAATGCAAAAGGATTAAAACTTCTTTTTTTAACAGGCGACCAGCTTACCTTACTTGTTGCACTGTCGGTTGTAAATTCTCCTTTAAGTTTCTCAAATTTTTTCTCCTTTCGTGATATTTTTTTGTACCTTATTTCTTCAACAAAATTCAAAGTATCACCACTTTCTTTACGTAATTTTATAGCTTTTTCCTTTGGCGTAAGCGAATATTTTTTTTGCTTTTTCACCAATTTCTTTTCTTGCTTGTTTCCTTTAATAGTAAAACCATCTTCGGTAAACTGTGTACCTGATAATGAGTAGGGAGCTTCTTTATGCTCAACTCCGTAACTTTCTTTTGGAACGTCTTCCTCAAATTGACCAAAGCAAAAACCAGAACCAAAAAAAATAAAATTTACTACAACTGTAAATTTTAGTAAATAATTTTTTAATTCAATAAAAGGCAAAAATTTATTTTTCATTTATAAATATTATTTGTAAATTATTTAATTTAAATGATTTGTGCGAATAATATAAAAGTTAACAAGATATTTTCTAAAGTTTTTTTGATATTTTTTAAACATCAAAATGTATTATATAATTTAATATTTGTTTACAAATATTTACATAAATTTTCGATAAAATTAAATATTTTTGTAAAAAAGTTTTATTTTTAAATACTTAAATTACAAGTTAAACAGTTTTACTTAAAAAAACAAATTTTGCCATGAAAAATTGTATTCTTTATATAAAAAAAATATTAATTATAACTTCTGTTGTATTCTTATTTTCGTGTAATAGTGAAACAGAACAAATGCCATATCAGTATTTTCCAGCTTTTACTATCAATTTAAGCGAACCTTCATTTTTTGACTTAAATGTTGTAGGTGGGCATGTTATGGTAACCGGTGGAATAAAAGGAATTGCAATTTATCACCAAAGTAAAGATGTTTTTGTAGCTTACGAAAGATGTTGTCCTTACGACCCCGGATGTGGCAGAGTTTATTTTGATGACGAAAATAATAATTTAATTGATACATGCTGTAATTCCGAATTTTCACTTATTTTGGGTGGTGTTGTTGTTTATGGTCCATCAACACAATCTTTAAGAAAATATGTTACCGAATATAATCCAAATAATAAATCATTAAAAGTTTATTCTGATATTCAGTTTTAAATTAAATCTGATGAGTAAAAGCAAAATTTCTCCAAAATGACATTATTGGTTGTTATTAAAATACACATATTTAAGTGTTTGCTTATATCAAACTCAGGTTTCTAGCTATTTATCACTTTAGGTTTACCTCAATTTTGGTTTATTATTTTTCTTTTCTTTAAAAAAACATTAAATTTGTTTCAGAATTCATCTAAATTTTATCCTAAAAAATATGAAAAAGAAACTCATTTTTTTGTTATTAACAATATTTGTAATATCAGGCTGTAAAACATTAATGGATACAATAAGCAGTTTATCAGGAGTTAAGATACCTGAAATAACAGTACCAGAAATTAAAATCAACTCTGAAAATGCAGATATAATTAATCCACTAATTAACAATAAAATAGAACAGACAACGGATTTATTAGCCGAAGAAATTGCAAAAAAACTTGACGAAGAATTAGACAGATTTAAAGACTGTTACAGTGTTGCAGATTTTAATTATGCAATTTCTTTTGGCGATAATACAGCACCTTACGAGTCTGAAGAAAATTACAAACAAGCAGAAACTTTTCTTTATTATTTAGCAGAACCTGATGATGTTGGACAATCACCCCCTAATATTGAAGGTTCAAATTATAATTATGCAGGTGAAATGTTTTATGTTGCAAACAAATTTAATCAGGCAGAATTATCTTTTAAAAAAGCAATATCAATTTATGAAGCTGCTAATTTGCAAGATTCTACATATGCAATTTTGACATACAGTAACTTAGGATTACTTTATCATTCAACCGGAAGATATGCACTTGCCGAAGAATATACTCGTAAAGCATTGGTTTTAAGAGAAAAAAATTCAAAAGATGCAACCGGAACTGCAGCTTCTTTTAATAATTTATCAGTATTATACAAAGACATGGGAAGATATACTGATGCTGAAGATTATATAAAAATGGCAGAAGAACAATTGATTTCAACGAAAGAAGATAAAACTGTAAAATATGCTATTGTGCTGAATAATAAAGCCGTTATATATCAAATGATTGGAAAATTAGAAGAAGCTGAAGAAATACTCAAAAAAGCAATTTCAATTGCAGGTACAGAACTTGGCGACAAATCAGCAACTTATGTTAGACTAAAAGTAAATCTGGCACTTTTATATCAACTAAAAAAAGATTACACCGAAGCAGAAAAAGTTTATAACGAAGCTATTGACATTAAGAAAAAACGTTTGGGAACAAATCACCCTGATTATGCTGTTTTGCTTAGATACAAAGCATCTTTATATCAGCAGATGGGGAAATTCAATGAAGTAGAAGAACTTCTTAATGAGGCAATTTCGATTTACGAAGATAAATTTGGTACAAATAATCCGTTTTATGCAAAAACAGTTTACGAACTTGGATATTTTTATCAAACACAAAATAAAATTGATGAGGCAATTGTTCAATTTAATCAGGCACTTACAATTCAAAAATCAATACTCGATATTCATAATCCAGATTTGAGCGAAACCTATGAAAATCTTGCAATTGCATATTGGCAGAAAGGAAATTTTACAAATGCAACTGAAAATTATCTAAAATCATTAGATGAATATATATATCAGATAAATACATTTTATCCGGCAATGAATGACAATGAAAAAACTGTTTTCTGGAGTTTAATTCAACCAAAACTTATAAGATTTTATAACTATGCAATTGAAGCAAATAAGACAAATCCAAAAATTGCAGAAAATGTTTATAATTATCATATTGCAACTAAAGCCTTGTTACTTAATTCTTCTCGTAAAGTAAAAGACCAGATTTTAAAAAGTGGAGACGAAGATTTAATAGAAAAATACAATAATTGGCAAGACTTAAAAGGTTATATAGCAAATCTTTACACTTATTCTTCAGATGAACTTGTTGCTGAAAATATAAATTTAGATTCTCTTGAACAGGAAGTCGAATATATTGAAAAAGAACTAACAAAGTCCTCAAGTATTTTTAAAGATGTTCAATCGTTAAATTCAGTAAAGTACGAGGAGATTTCAAAAAAACTTACAGCAGAAGAGGCTGCATTAGAAATAATTAGGATAAATAATTTTGATTATCTCACCGAAGATTCTGTTCCTAAATATATTGCTTTAGTACTTAAAAATAATTCAATTCCTTCAATGGTGGTTTTTGAAAATGGAGATTTGATGGAAACTACATACAGTGCTGAGTATCAAAAATCAATACACTCAGGCAAATCAATGGATAAATATTATGGATATTATTGGGAGCCATTAAATGATTTAACATCAGAAATTAAAACTCTATATGTTTCGTTAGATGGAATTTATAATCAAGTAAATATTAACACAATAATGTTGCCTTCCGGAAAATATATTTTAGATGAAAAAAATGTACAATTTGTTACAAATACAAAAGATATTCTGTCGTTAAAATCAAAAGTAACAGCAAAAACAGCTCTAACTAAGAAAAGTGCTCTATTAGTTGGTTTTCCTGATTATCAGTTAGATTTGGATGATGAATATGCTTATATTGCCCCACTGCCGGGTACAAAGGTTGAAGTTGATAATATTCAAACTTTATTAAAAGCTAATTCTTGGACTGTTAATACTTTATTAGGAGCAGAGGCAAGTGAGGATAATATTAAAAAAGTTGATAATCCGTATGTTTTTCATATTGCAACTCATGGTTATTTTCTTGAAGAAGACGTAGCTACAAATGCTGGAAGCCGAGCTTTTGGTATAGAACCTAAACGAGCCGCAGAAAATCCTTTGCTACGTTCCGGAATTCTTTTAGCTGGTGCTGATAAGACTGTTTTAGAGATGAATACAACTTCAAGCGAAGAAACCAATGATGGAATTTTAAATGCTTTTGAAGCAATGATATTAAATCTTGAAAAAACAGAAATTGTTATACTAAGTGCTTGTCAAACAGGATTGGGTGAGATAAAAACCGGTGAAGGTGTGTATGGTTTACAACGCTCATTTCAAATTGCTGGTGCAGCCTCAGTTCTTACAAGTTTGTGGGAAGTTAGTGATGATGGTACTCAAGACCTTATGTCTGCATTTTACAAATACTGGCTGCAAAGTGGCGACAAATATGAAGCTTTCAGAAAAGCAGAATTAGATATCAAAGAGAAATATAAATATCCTTATTATTGGGGAGCTTTTGTTTTGGTTGGTCATTAAAAAATAGAATGCCTTAAAATTTAAGTATTTACAAATAATTACACCATAATTGATTTAATTCTTTTGTGGTGTTTTTTTTATTCAAAAAATTCGTCATTTATAGACAAAAGTAATTGTTTTGAAATACGATTATAATATCTACGGTCTTTAAATGCTCCAACCCATTTTATGCCGGAAACTGCATTAGTTAAAAAAATTTCATCGGCTAGTAGTAAATTATCAACTGTTAACATACAATCATCAATTACCTTAAAATCACTTTTTCTAGCTTTTTCAATGACTTTTCTACGCATAACTCCGGCAACACAACCTTCAGATATTGAAGGTGTATAAATTACATTATCTTTACAAATAAATAAATTTGAACTTATGGCTTCAATTAAATAATTATTATTGTTTTGTAAAAGCATTTCGTCAAAAAAATGTTTTTTTCTGAAATCTGAAGCAAGAATATAAAGTAATGAATTAGCAGATTTTATGTTAGATAGCAAATTTATTTGTTTTTTAAAGTCTTCATAAACATCAATTTTTTGTCCAATTTGGTTGAGTTCAAACTTCTTATTTTTCAACGGTGTTGTTTCAATTATATACGAAACTTCGTTATTTTCAGGAGTATATAACCCGCCATCATTTCTAAAAACGCTAAATCGAACTCTTGCACCATGAAAAAAGCGGTTTTTTACAATTAATCTGATAATTTCTTCTTTTAAACCGGAAGTGTCAACTGTAAATTTTACAGGCACTTCCATGTTTAGTATTTTCATACTTTTGATTAATCTTTCGAGATGTTTGTAAAACAAAGGAACTTTTCCTCCGGATGCAAACATTGTTTCAAAAAGTGCATCTCCATATTTAAATGCTCTGTTATTTGCAGTTAAAACCGATTGACTGGCATCAAAATAATTTCCATTTAAGATAATGTATTCACTCATTTGCAATACTTTATTTAAAAGAAAATGAATAAGCTGCTCCAATTATTCCGGCATTGTTTTTAAGTGCTGCTGGTTTTATAACATAGTCTGATACAATAAACTTTGAAATTTTATCCCATTTTTTACTTACACCTCCACCAACGATAATTAACTCTGGACTAACTAAACTTGCTAAATGATTGATAAATAAATTAAATCGCTTTGCCCATTCTTCCCAGCTCAAATCTTCTTTTTCTCGAGTTGCATCTGATACAAATTTTTCGCCCCATTCTCCATTTGGTAAATAAATATGTCCAAATTCCATATTCGGAATTAGCATTTTTTTGTAAAATAAAGCTGCACCAACACCTGTACCAACTGTTATAGTGAGAATTAAACCATTTTGATTTTTTCCTTCACCAAAAATAACTTCTGCTACAGCAGCTGCATCTGCATCGTTAATCATTTTTGCAGAACAATTGGTTTCTTTTTTTATAAGTGACGCAAAATCTTGATTTATACATGATTTATCAATGTTAGTGGCTGTTTTTACAATTCCGTTTTGAACTATTGCCGGAAAACCAACTCCGATTTTTCCTTTCCATTTATGATGTTTAACAATTTTTCCAATTGTTTCAACAATACTATTTGGTGTTGCAGGTTGTGGAGTCTCAATTCTGAAACGTTCATTTTCAAGTTTTCCGGTTCTTAAATCAACGATAGCACCTTTGATTCCTGAACCTCCAACATCTATACCTAATACTTTCATGTTTAATTATTTAACAAATTAACAAAATATGATAAATTATTTTAGAATTTGTTTAAAATTCAATTAATGTTTTAATTAGCAAAATACTTGTTAAATTTTTAAATGATTGTCTGTAAACATCACTAAAAATGTCATTTTGGAGAACTTTTTCACCGTTAGGTAAATCCTGCTTTAATTGAAATACTTAAGTAAATCTAATAACTTTGTACATTAAAAGAACATATTGCACTTTTTAACATTAGTATTTCAATTTAAGCAAGTTCGCAAAGCGATGACAGTTTTTTCTTTTTCTTTTGTGATTAAAACAGACATTCATTAATTTTTTTATTGAAACAAATTTCAACAAATTTTAAAACTTTAAAGAACTTTGATTTTTGATTTATAATAATTTCTCAGTAAAATAATTTTTATTCTTTTTTTACTTTTACAAAGATTTAGTTCCTACTGAACTATTATGAAATTTAAACAAACTATGATAAAATTTTAATAATCAATCATTCTCTAAATTTGATTTTAGTTTTCTGATATTAAACTTTTTGTTCTCTTTTGACTGACATTTCCATTTTATCGAAATAAAGTTCTATACTTGTTAAAACAAGTCCATGGTCAGTTTTCCATTTTTTTGGTTTTTCGTCAGTTAAAGTTCTATCTATTAAGTGGTCATTGTAAACATTAACATTTCCAATTCGTCCAAAATGGTTTGGATTTTCGCCAACTAATTCTTCACTAACCATAATGTGGTCAAGACTTTCGTAATGACCATTGTGAATGTATGTATAATAAAAATCGTGATAACTCTTACGAGCTTGAATATCTTTAACATGATGGAGTAATACGTCCCAAAGTCCTTTTTTAACTTCGTGAGGTAAACGTCTGTGAGGTACTTCTCCCGAAATAATTTGAGTTGTAACCGATAAATTTGAGTCATTTAAATCTCCAAAAGCTATAACCGGAATATTTCTATTTTGAAGAGTTTCCATCATAATTGCTCTTAAAGCTGTAGATTCAGAAGCTCTTATAAACAAAGAACGTGCAGTTGCTTTTGCACTGTGAATAGGATTTTCCCTTTTTTCTTCTTCAAATAAAATTGGTCGTTTTGATTTTAAATGAGTAACATAGCAGTTTATAAAAAAGTCTTTATGTACTTCTACTTCAGCTTTTAAAACTGGTCTCGAGAATTTTTTAAAAGGAAGTCTAATTCTTGGACAACCTTCGTCTTCCTCAACTTCAATAATTGATTCTTCAGGAAAATCTTCAAAAATCTTATAACTTTTTATAGGAAATCGAGATAAAATTGCAACACGCGGCAAATCACCTGTTTCATTAGCAATTATTATTTCAGAATTGTTGTAGATACCACTTTTTTCAACTGCGGCTCTTAAAGCTTCTTTATGAAAAACTTCCTGAAAAGCAACAATATCAGCATTCATTTCTTGCAACATTAATGCAATCCAGTTTATTTTTTTTTCATATTCTTGTATGGTATATTTTTGATTATCGTAATATACTGATTCTGGCAGAACTAAGTTAAGCAAGTTGAAATTTGCAACTTTTATAGTTTTTTTTCTTGAGTCCATTTTCTTAAATTTATTGAATGTTAAAATTAAAGAAAAAACTTATGTTTAAAAATTTTTGAGTAATTAATTTACTTTTTTTCTATTTTTTAATTCAAATTGATAATTTTGTTGATTTAAATTGAAAAATATGAATGTTAAGAAATTTGCTGCAATAGATATTGGCACAAACGCTGTAAGACTTTTAATTTCAAATATTATTGAAAATGACAGTTCTTGTAAAATAAATGTAAACAAAGCCACTTTAGTAAGAACACCCGTAAGACTTGGCGATGATGTTTTTAATGATGGAATTATAACACCTAGAAAGGTTGAAAAACTGATACTTTCGATGCAGGCTTTTTTAAAATTAATGCAGGTGCATGATGTGTTGGATTATAGAGCTTGTGCAACCTCGGCTATGCGGGAAGCTATTAATGGCAAAGAAGTTATTGAAAAAATTAATTCTGAAACTGGAATAAACATCGAAATTATTTCTGGAAAAGATGAAGCCGAATTGCTTTTTATGTCCGAAAATGTTGAAAACATAAAATCGGGTAAAAAATATTTAGCTATTGATTTAGGTGGTGGAAGTATTGAATTTACATTATTTACAAAAAAGCAAGTTATTATATCTAAATCGTTTAACATTGGAACGATAAGAATTTTAAATAATAAAGTTCCTGAATTTGCTGCTTTTGAGTTAAAACGCTGGTTAAAAAGTATTACTGAGAAATATCAACCAGATTTTCTTGTTGGGTCTGGTGGAAATATCAATAAACTTTTCAGACTTTCAGAAACATCAAAAAATGAGCCTTTAACATTTTCAAAATTGAAAAATCTTTACAAGTATCTGGATTCTTTCAATTATGATGATAGAATAAAAATTTTGCAACTGAACACAGACAGAGCTGATGTTATTATGCCAGCTGCTGAGATTTTTATAAAAGTTATGAAATGGACAAAACTGAATGAAATTCTAGTTCCGATGGTTGGTTTGTCTGATGGAATTATTCGTCAGGTTTATAATAATTATAATTCAAAAAAATAATTTATACTTAAAAATATGCCTAAAACATGGATTGTAAAGCAAAAAGCTGACGAACAAATTATTGAAAATCTTGCTAAAGAACTAAATATAAATATAATACTTGCTAATCTATTGGCTCAGCGAAGTATTTCAAATTTTGACGAAGCAAAATCCTTTTTCAGACCAAATTTACTTGAATTGCATAATCCATTCTTGATGAAAGATATGGATTTAGCAATTTCACGTCTCGAAAAAGCAATTAAAAATAATGAGAAAATTCTGATATATGGAGATTATGACGTTGATGGAACTACTTCAGTTGCTTTGGTTTACTTATTCCTGAATAAATTTCATAGTAATCTTGATTTTTACATTCCAGACCGTTATGAAGAAGGCTACGGAATATCATTTAAAGGTATTGATTTTGCTTCAGAAAACAATTTTACACTGGTAATCGCTTTAGATTGTGGCATTAAAGCCAATGATAAAATTGAATATGCAAATAAAAAAAATATTGATTTTATAATTTGCGACCATCATACTGCGGGAAGTAAAATTCCTGATGCTGTGGCAGTTCTTGACCCAAAAAGACCCGATTGCAGTTATCCTTTTAAAGAACTTTCGGGCTGCGGAGTTGGATTTAAATTATTACAGGCTTATTCTCAAAAAAATAATATTTCGGAAGAAGAATTATTTTCATTTCTGGATATTGTTGCAATAAGCATAGCATCTGATATTGTGCCTATTGAAAAGGAAAATCGTATTTTAATGTTTTATGGACTTGAGGTGTTAAATAAAACCGAACGACAAGGACTAAAATCGTTAATTAAAATTGCAGGAATTGAAAATCAGCAGATTTATGTTTCTGATTGTGTGTTTAAAATTGGACCTAGAATTAATGCTGCCGGAAGAATAAAATCGGGAAGAGAAGCAGTTAAACTATTGATTGAACAAGATGAAAAATTTGCTGATGAATTTAGTAGTCAGATAAATGACAATAATATAACTCGTAAGACTTTAGATAGTTCAATTACATCAGAAGCATTGGAAATGATTGAAAATGATGAAGATATGATGAACAGAAAATCAACTGTTTTATTTAATCCTGCATGGCACAAAGGTGTAATTGGAATTGTAGCTTCTCGAATTATAGAAACTCATTATAAACCAACAATAATATTGACAGAATCTCATGGATTTGCAACTGGTTCTGT
>Ga0316608_1001233_pt1 | contig 10499 bp, 8 predicted proteins | sample MIS2016152B_MG_FD_207673 | JGI IMG/M metagenome (GOLD analysis project Ga0316608, IMG submission 207673) | Microbial mat bacterial communities from Middle Island sinkhole, Lake Huron, Michigan, United States - MIS.2016.152B | ecosystem: Environmental > Aquatic > Freshwater > Lake > Sediment... | reverse complement strand
TGGCGAAATGGGTTACAATGTTAAAGCCTTTTGTTTTCAAGATTCGCCACGTCGTGCACACTCAATAGCCGCTCAAGGCGGAATTAACGCAGCCAAAAATTATCAAAACGATGGAGATAGTATTTTTAGATTATTCTATGATACTATAAAAGGTGGCGATTATAGAGCTCGTGAAGCAAACGTGCACCGTTTAGCCGAAGTTTCTGGAAATATCATTGACCAATGTGTAGCGCAAGGTGTTCCATTTGCTCGTGATTATGGCGGAAATTTAGACAACCGCTCGTTTGGTGGAACTCAAGTACAACGTACATTTTATGCTGCTGGACAAACAGGACAACAATTATTATTAGGAGCTTATTCAGCACTTTCAAGACAAATCGGACTTGGGCGTGTACAAATGTTCAACCGTCACGAAATGTTAGATTTAGTAAAAGTGGACGGAAAAGCACGCGGAATTATAGCTCGAAACTTAGTTACTGGCGAACTAGAAAGACATTCGGCACACGCAGTTATTATTGCAACTGGCGGATATGGAAATGTATATTTTTTATCCACTAACGCTATGGGAAGCAACGTTACGGCTGGTTGGAAAGTACATAAACAAGGCGCATTATTCGCCAATCCGTGTTATGTTCAAATTCACCCAACGTGTATTCCTGTGCATGGAACCAATCAATCCAAATTGACTTTGATGTCAGAATCATTGCGAAATTCAGGTCGTATTTGGGTGCCAAAGAAAAAAGAAGATGCCGAAGCTATTAGAGCTGGTAAATTAAAACCCACCCAAATTGCCGAAGAAAACAGAGATTATTATTTAGAAAGAAAATATCCCGCTTTTGGAAACTTGGTACCTCGTGATGTAGCTTCAAGAGCTGCAAAAGAAGTTTGCGATGCAGGTCACGGTATTGAAGCCAACGACACAAACGAAGGGGTTTATCTAGATTTTTCTACCGAAATTCAAAATAAAGGAAAACAAACGGCTTATGCCAAAGGAAATCATAATCCAACAGCAGAAGAAATAACTGCTTTAGGAAAACAATGGTTGGAAGAAAAATATGGTAATTTGTTTACAATGTATCAAAAAATTACCGATGAAAATCCATATGAAACGCCAATGAAAATCTATCCAGCCGTTCATTATACGATGGGAGGCGTTTGGGTAGATTATAATTTGCAATCGACCATTCCAGGTTGTTTTGTAGCTGGAGAAGCTAATTTTTCTGATCACGGAGCCAACAGATTAGGGGCTTCAGCTTTAATGCAAGGATTGGCAGATGGTTATTTTGTTTTGCCTTATACGGTTTCAGATTATTTAGCTGATGACATTCGTACTGGAAAAATCTCAACAGATTTACCAGAATTTGTTGATGCAGAAAACAGTGTTAAAAATTTAATCCACAAATTCTTAAATAATAATGGTACTAAAACGGTTGATCATTTTCACAAACGTTTAGGATTAATTATGTGGAACAAAGTTGGAATGGGTAGAAATGAACAAGGATTAAAAGAAGCAATTGCTGAAATTGCTCAACTTAAAGAAGAATTTTATAAAGATGTTTTTGTACCAGGAAGTGCCGACGAATTAAATCCAGAATTAGAAAAAGCACTTCGTGTGGCCGATTTTATCGAATTAGGTCAATTAATGGCAATGGATGCTTTGCAAAGAAAAGAATCTTGTGGAGGTCATTTTCGAGAAGAATATCAAGATGCCGAAGGCGAAACCCTTCGTGATGATGAAAATTTTTCTTTTGTAGGTGCATGGGAATATAAAGGTGATGATATAACCAAAGAAGAGCTACATAAAGAAGAACTGAAATATGAGTTTATCAAAATAGCCGCTAGAAATTATAAGTAAAATGAAACAGTTAGAAGAAATATTAAATGAATATTCTTCTTTTGTAAACAAAGGAATTATTGATTATGAAAAATTTAATCAATATTCTGTTACGCACCATTCTTCGGCAATTGAAGGTTCAACATTAACATTGGTTGAAACCCAATTATTATTAGAAGATGATTTAACTTGTAATAAGCCCTTTTTGCATCATTTAATGGTAAAAGACCATTATGAAGCTTTGCAATTTGTGATTGATAATGCTAAAAATAAAGTTGATTTAACGAGTGATTTTATTCAACAAATAAATGCTCATGTAATGAAAAATACAGGCGGAATTGTAAATTCAATTCTTGGGAGTTATGATGTTTCAAAAGGAGAATTTAGAAAATCATCGTTTGTTGCTGGAAATCATATTTTTGTTGATTCCAAAAAAGTGGAACCTTTGCTCAAAGAAGTTGTTTTAGAAACAAATGCAAAAATGAAAAGCAATTTAAGTATAAAAGAAAAATATGAATTGTCTTTTGATGCACATTTTAATATAGTTAGTATTCATCCTTTTGGAGATGGAAATGGAAGAACATCAAGATTAGTAATGAATTTTTTGCAAAAATGTTTTAATTTACCATTAGTAATTGTTTATGAGGATGACAAATCTAAATATATTGAAGCATTAAACGAAACTAGAAAAAAGGAAGATATTACAGTTTTTAGAAACTTTATGTTTAGCCAATTAACTCGTTTTCTGAAAGAAGAAATAGAAAAATTCAAATCAGAAAATAAAAGCATTAAAAAAAGAAACGGTTTAAGTTTTATTTTTTAGTAAAATCAATAAAATAATATAACTACTGTAATAAATAGATTATGTCAAAAACAAAAAACATCAACATAACACTAAAAAGTAATATATGAATAATCGTTCTTAATTAGGGCCCTATTTAAAAAATGAAGTTCAAATGCCATTAATAAAATGAAAACGCGACAATACATTACAACAAAACTAACCGAACTAAAGCCAATTCTACAACAAAAATATCCTGTTGAAGCTATTGCATTGTTTGGTTCCTATGCCAGAAACGAACAAACCGAAGATAGTGATGTAGATGTAATGATTGAGTTGAATGGAAAAATTGGAATAGAATTTTTTAGAATGGCCAATGAAATTGAAGATTATTTAGGAATAAAAACCGATGTAGCTTCAAAAAACGGAATAAAGCCAAGATATTTTGAATTTATTAAACCCGATTTAATCTATGTCTAAACGAGATTTAAAATTATTACTTCAAGACATTCAAGAATGCATTCAAAGAATTCAAGAATATACCAAAGATTATTCTTTTGATGATTTTGCAAATGACAGAAAAACAGTTGATGCGGTTATTCGTAATTTTGAAATCATTGGTGAAGCAAGTTCAAACATTCATAAGGATTTTAAAACTAAAAACCCTCAAGTATTTTGGACTGACATGAAAAACCTTAGAAATCGAATGATACACGATTATACAGGAGTAGATTATGAAATAGTTTGGGAAATTATTACAAAATTTTTATCCGAATTAGATTTTCAAATAGATAATTTAATTAAAGAAATAGAATAAAACAAATTATAGTTACTAATGCCTTATGCCTTGTGGCTTTTGGCTAAATATAAAAAATATGAGCACAGCAAAAAACATCAACATAACCCTAAAAATTTGGCGTCAAAAAAACTCTAAAGCTAAAGGAAATTTAGAAACCTATACTTTAAACGAAGTTTCTATAGCAAGTTCGTTTCTAGAAATGTTAGACCAACTAAACGAGCAATTAGTAAACGAACGAAAAGAACCCATTGCCTTTGACCACGATTGTCGTGAAGGAATTTGTGGTATGTGTTCTTTATATATCAACGGTCGTGCTCACGGACCAGATACAGGAATTACCACTTGTCAATTGCACATGAGAATGTTCAAAGATGGCGATACAATTTTTGTAGAACCATGGAGAAGTAAAGCATTTCCTGTTATAAAAGATTTAGTGGTTGACAGAAGTGCGTTTGACAGAATTCAGCAAGCGGGTGGTTTCGTTTCTGTAAATACTTCTGGAAACACTATTGATGCGAATGCTACGCCAATCAATAAAAACGATGCCGATAAAGCCTTTGAAGCTGCAGCTTGTATAGGTTGTGGTGCTTGTGTGGCTACTTGTAAAAACGGTTCGGCAATGTTATTTGTAGGAGCAAAAGTATCGCAATATGCTTTATTGCCTCAAGGAAAAATTGAAGCAACCAATCGTGTGCTCAATATGGTTCGTCAAATGGATGAAGAAGGCTTCGGAAATTGCACCAATACTGGCGCATGCGAAGTGGAATGTCCAAAAGGCATTTCTTTAGAAAACATTGCTCGAATGAATAGAGAATATCTTTCGGCAAGTTTAAAATAATCTGAAAAATAAAAATAAGAGCACACTTTTTTGGTGTGCTTTTTGTTTATAAAAAATAAACCTTAAAAAAACATGAAAAAATTATTTAGCCTCATTTTTGTATTATTTATATCAATCATTTCCGCTCAAAACAGTAACGAAATATTAGTTTTAAGTGCTGTTGTAAAAGACCAAGTAATTCCAAATGCACAAGTTATTTTTCAAAAAAATGGCGAAACTTCTGTGCCAAAATTAACCAATTCTCAAGGAAAAGTAACTATTCCTGCTGAATATCAAGATGATTCTAATCTTACCATAATTATAAAAAAAGAAGGCTATTCAACCTTGGTTTCCAAATGTAGATGTGGCGGACTTACGTATGCCATCAGTCCCTATATGGAAGAACTTGACGGAATGCGAATTGTATTAAGTTGGGACGAACAGCCATTAGATATTGACTCACATTTATCCTATCAAGGGGGTTATGTTTGTTATTATCAAAAAGATGCTGTAAACGCTAATTTAGATGTAGATGACACCGATAGTTTTGGTCCAGAAACCATTACCATTACCAAAAAATTGGAAGGAAAAAAATACGTTTACGCGGTTCATAATTTCTCAAATAAAGACAACAACAACGACAGTAATTTATCAAATATAAGTAACGCAAAAGTGTATGTTTATATAGGAAACACATTAATAAAAACGTACTATGTTCCACAAGGAAAAAATGGTACCGTTTGGATTCCGTTTATTATAGATGAAACAGGAAACATTGTAGATGTGGGTGATTTTAAAAATGCTTCTTCTTGGGAAGGCGTACAATCTATTTTACGCACTTATAGATATGATGGAAATTATTTGCAAAACATTACCGAATCAGACAAAGAAAATGCCATCTCGCTTAATAAAAAAGGCGAAAACAAATACCATAGTGGTGATATAGAAGGCTCTATTTATTTATATCAACAAGCTATCGAATTAAACCCAAGAAACGGACAGTTTTATAGCAATTTAGGATTATCTTTTCAAAAAAGTGGTAGAGAAGCCGAAGCACTTTGGGCAAACAAAAAAGCAATTGAATTTGCAACTGGAACCAACGGAAAAACGGTAAAAGCCAGTTCCTATTACAATATTGCCAAAATTTATGAAAACAATAGCGAATGGAGAAACGCACTTCAATATTATAAATTAGCCAAACAAAATAAAGTAAACCCCGTTTACGACAAAGCGATTGCTAGAGTAACAGCTAAAATTAGATAATTTTGAAAAACAACTTTAGTTTTATTTTACTACTTTTTACTGTCTTTGTTTTTAGTCAATATGGCCCACAAAATTTAGCAAAATCTGATAGAAGTTTGTGGAGTTTACCCTTCAATTCTGAAAAAGATTTTGATGTAGCTTCAAAATGTGAAATGCTTGTTTTTATTGAAGTTTTTAATGATTATGATTCCTATTCAGAAGAAAAAATTAAAACTTTAACCAATTTAAAAAACATCAATAGCAATTCTATTGAAAGATGGAAAAATGAAACCAAGAAAATTCTGTTAGAAAACTTTAATTCATTAGAAAACGAATCAATTTCGACAATAATTAAAATTTCTAACAAACCAACTTGGGAAAATCTATCAACTATTGAAATAAAAAAGCAGTTGCCAGAAAAACTACATCTTTGGTATGAAAATTCTAAAACGTTCTATCAAAATTATCTTTACGAACAAATTCGATTGGCAGCTTTGTTTCCAAAAATAACGAGCGAAATAGCTACATTTAATCCAAACGAAATTACAGGAAATGAGTTTGAACAGAAACATTTTCTATTAACTTTTGATGATGGTCCTACACCACAAAAAGGCAATACAGATAAAACGTTGCAAATGCTTTCAAATAACAATTTAACAGGTGTTTTTTATGTTTTAGGCGATGCTTTTCAAAACCGAAAAAACACCACTTCAACACAAGCGTTAAAAGAATTGTATAAAAACCAAAGTGTTGCATCGCATGGAAAAGAACATTTATCGCATCAAAAATTAGCTACTTGGAAAAACTCCATTGATTTTACAAACAATCAAATACAAACCGTTTTTGGTAAAACCAATATCGATTTTCGACCGCCTTATGGTCAAAGAAACAAAGAAGTAGCTCAATATTTACAAGATAAGGATTCTAAAATAATACTTTGGAATATCGACTCTCAAGACTGGAATCAAAAAATATCTGCCCAAGAAGTTGCTGATAGACAAATTACCTTAATGCTTTTGTGGCGAAAAGGCATTTTACTTTTTCATGATGTTCACTCAAAAGCTCAAACGGCTGTTCCAATTATAAATAAATATTTCAAAAATTGTAAAATAAATTGGGTTTCACCCAGCTATCTAAATAAAATTTAAAATGGTAACGCATTCATTTTTTTGAATGCGTTTTTTTATCTTTGAAGAGCAAACAAATAATAGAATGAAACCTCTTTTTATTTTAGTACTATTAATTTCTAAATTTTCATTTAGTCAAAATTTCAGTAAATATGTAAACCCAATGATTGGAACGGGCGGACACGGTCATACTTATCCTGGAGCCACAGTGCCTTTTGGAATGGTGCAACTTTCGCCAGATACTCGAATTGATGGAAGTTGGGACGGATGCTCGGGTTATCATTTTGACGATTCTTTAATTTATGGATTTTCTCACACGCATTTAAACGGAACGGGTTGCTCCGATTTTGGCGATATTATGTTGATGCCAACAGTTGGCGTTAACACTCTCAATCCAAAACTGTATGCTTCAAAATTTCAACATAAAAAAGAGAAAGCTACCGCTGGTTTTTATTCGGTACATTTAGATAAATATAATATTGATGTTCGGTTAACTACTTCTACTCGTGTTGGTTTTCATGAATATACTTTTCATGATGAATGTCAACCCCATATTATGTTAGATTTAAATCATCGTGATAAATTAATAGGGAAAGATTACAAAATAATAAATGATACCACTATTGAAATTTATCGTCAAAGCGAAGCTTGGGCAAAAAACCAACAAATCTGGTCACGAATAGAGTTCAATCAGCCAATGATCTTTGAATATTACAATAATTCATTACAAAATGGATTTATTATTCACCCTAAAAAAGGTAAAGTCAAAAAAGGCGAAAAGATTTTAGTAAAAGTTTCGCTTTCGCCTACAAGTTATGAAGGGGCAAAATTAAACAGCTCCGAAATAAAAGGTTGGGATTTCAATAAAGTTAAAAAAGAAGCCGAACTACTTTGGAACAAGCAATTATCTAAAATTGAAATCACAGAATCAGATTTGGATAAAAAAAATATCTTTTATACGGCTCTTTATCATACAATGGTGCAACCTAACATTGCTCAAGATTTAGACGGAAACTATCGCGGAAGAGACAACCAAATTCATCAAGCAAAAGGATTTGATTATTATTCTGTTTTCTCGCTTTGGGATACATTTAGAGCGGCACATCCACTTTATACTTTAATTGAAAAGAAACGAACTTCCGATTTTATAAATACGTTTTTAAAACAATATGAACAAGGCGGAAGATTGCCCGTTTGGGAATTGGCATCTAATGAAACCGATTGCATGATTGGCTATCATTCGGTTTCGGTTATGGCGGATGCAATGGCAAAAGGAATTACTGGTTTCGACTACGAAAAAGCTTTTGAAGCCGCAAAACACTCGGCTATGTTAGATCATTTAGGATTAGATGCTTACAAAAAAAATGGATTTATTTCGATGGATGACGAGCACGAAAGCGTTTCCAAAACTTTAGAATATGCTTATGACGATTGGTGTATTGCACAAATGGCTCAAATTTTAAATAAAACAGATGATTATAATTATTTCATGAAGCGTTCTCAAAGTTGGAAAAATGTCTTCGATTGGAATACCGGTTTCATGCGTCCAAAGAAAAATGGCGGTTGGGACAAACCATTCGACCCAAAAGAAATCAATAATAATTTTACCGAAGGAAATAGTTGGCAATACTCTTTTTTTGTGCCACAAGATATTTCAGGAATGATTGAAGCGTATGGTGGAAAAGAAAAATTTGAAGCCAAACTTGATGAAATGTTCAACTCCGAAAGCAAAACTACAGGTAGAGAACAAGTCGATGTTACAGGATTAATTGGGCAATACGCTCACGGAAATGAACCCAGTCATCACATGGCGTATTTGTATAATTATGTAGGAAAACCCGAAAAATCTACAGAAAAAGTACATTATATTTTAAACAATTTTTACAAAAACACACCAGACGGATTAATAGGAAACGAAGATTGCGGACAAATGAGCGCTTGGTATGTGTTGAGTTCGATGGGAATTTATGCGGTTTCGCCAGGAAAAAACGAATGGGAAACTATAATTCCAATCTTTAAAAAAGTCATACTTAATGTTGAAAATAAAAGTAAAATAAAAATCAATAGAAAAAATATTAAGAAAATATTTCCAAAAAAAGTAAATAATGAGGTGTTAGAAAAAAAGTTAAATTTAATTCCTGTTCCAATAATTGATGCGGAAAGTAAATCCTTTAAAGATGAATTAAAATTTAAACTATTGAATCCGAAACCTATTAATTTCTCTATATATGATGATTTAAAAACATATTGTAGAATAATTGATGAAAAATATAAAAATCCACCTTTCTTTCAATATTATGGAGATTGGATATTGATTGATAGAAACACAAAAGTTCTTGCATATTCTGAAACAAATTTTAATGGCAAATTATATCAAAGCGACACCATTTCCGCATCCTTCTTCAAAAAACCCAATAATTATACCATTGACATTAAATCCAAATACAATCCGCAATATCATGCCGGCGGAAATGAAGGTTTACTAGACGGAATTCACGGCTCAGAAAACTGGCGAAAAGGCGATTGGCAAGGCTATCAAAGTCAAGATTTTGAAGCCATTGTTGATTTGCAATCAGAGAAAGAAGTAACTTCATTTAATGCAAATTTCCTCCAAGATTCTCGCTCATGGATTTTAATGCCAACCAAAGTGGAGTATTATGTTTCTTTGGATAATATAATTTTTACTTCTATTGGAGATTTTGATGTTGTAAACGATGATGGTATCAAACCAAATGATGAGAAAACATCAATTAGAACATATGGAATAAAAAGAACTATTCCTATAAAAACGCGTTATGTAAAAATAATTGCTAAAAACTTTGGAAAACTTCCCGAAGGACATCAAGGTTTTGGCGGCGATGCGTTTATTTTTATCGATGAAATAACCATAAAATAAGATTCAATCCAACCCTGACAGAGTTTTAAACTCTGTCAGGGTTAAAAGTTTAAAAAATGAAAATAGCCCTAATCCAAACCGAATTATCTTGGGAAAACCCAACCCAAAACCGAAGTAATCTGGAAAAAAAAATCAATGCAATTAAAGAAGATGTCGATTTAGTTGTATTGCCCGAAATGTTTACTTCTGGATTTACCATGAATCCAAAAAATGTTGCCGAAACCATGGACGGTGCAACTATTTCTTGGCTAAAAAATTTGTCGAAAGCTAAAAATTGTGCCATAACAGGAAGTTTAGTCATCGAAGAAAACGGTAATTATTGCAACCGATTGGTATTTGTTTTTCCAAATGGAGCAATTCAAACGTATGACAAACGACATTTATTTACCTTAGCCGGAGAAGATAAAATTTACAGCGCCGGAAATAAAAAATTAATTGTCGAATATAAAGGATTTAAAATTTGTCCGCTAATTTGTTATGATTTACGTTTTCCAGTTTTTGCTCGAAATGTAGAAAATTATGATGTTTTAATTTATGTTGCCAATTGGCCAAAACCTCGAATAAATGCTTGGGATATTTTGCTAAAAGCTCGTGCTGTTGAAAACATGAGTTATGTTATTGGTGTAAATAGAATTGGAACCGACAACAATAATTTAGAATATGTTGGACATTCTCAAGCCGTTGATTTTCTAGGTAATTATATTCAAGAACCCAAAGAAAATGAAGATATTTTCATTATAGAATTAGAAAAAAAAGAGCTGTTAGAAACTAGAAAAAAACTAAATTTCTTAAACGACAGAGATGATTTTAGATTAGTAAATTAAAAAAGTTAGAAGTAATTTTTTTATATCATTATTCTAACTAATGGCTAAAAATTTATATTATACTTGATTTTCCGATAGATACATTTTCTAATCTAGAACTATTAATTGGATTTTCACTTGAAATATAATTAGCAATAAAATCTCCTATATAACTTGTTTCATAATTTCTTACCATATTC
>Ga0316608_1001232_pt1 | contig 10499 bp, 10 predicted proteins | sample MIS2016152B_MG_FD_207673 | JGI IMG/M metagenome (GOLD analysis project Ga0316608, IMG submission 207673) | Microbial mat bacterial communities from Middle Island sinkhole, Lake Huron, Michigan, United States - MIS.2016.152B | ecosystem: Environmental > Aquatic > Freshwater > Lake > Sediment... | reverse complement strand
ACAAGTGGCTCAAGCAGGCTGGTCTCCAGTTTTGTTTAGAGTAATGCAAGGAATAACTGCTTATTTGCCTGTTGGTTCTGTGATTTTCTTCGTGTTTTTGATACTTTGCGGATTGCATTTCAATCATCTGTTTGTTTGGTTAGATCCTGAAGTAGTAGCGCATGATAAATTGATTGCAGCAAAGTCGGGATATTTAAACTTCCCATTTTGGATTATCAGAGCAGCTATTTTCTTGATAGGTTGGAATCTTTACCGATATTATTCAAGAAAAAATTGTTTGGCACAAGATGAAGCAAAAGATGATAGTTATTACAAAAAGAATTTCAAAATGTCTGCTGGATTTTTAGTGTTCTTTATCGTAACCGAATCTATTATGTCTTGGGACTGGATTATGTCTGTCGATCCACACTGGTTTAGTACTTTGTTTGGATGGTATGTTTTCGCCAGTTTTATAGTAAGTGCTGTAACTACTATTTGTTTGATTTCCCTATACTTAAAATCAAAAGGATATTTAGAACATGTGAACACAAGTCATATTCATGATTTAGCGAAATTTATGTTTGGTTTTAGTGTTTTTTGGACTTATTTGTGGTTTTCACAATTTATGCTAATTTGGTATGCTAATATTCCAGAGGAGGTTACTTATTTCAAGACAAGAATAGAATTGTATAACCTTCCATTCTTTGGAGCTGTGGTAATGAATTTTGTTTTTCCATTATTGATATTAATTAATACCGATTTCAAACGTATTTCTTGGATACTTGTAATGGCAGGGACTGTAATTTTATTAGGGCACTATATTGATTTTTTCAATATGATTATGCCAGGAACTGTGGGTGATCAGTGGTTTATTGGAGTTTCAGAAATTGCTTCTGTACTGTTCTTCTTTGGATTATTTATTTATGTTGTTTTTTCAGCATTGACAAAAGTACCGTTGTTGCCAAAACGAAACCCATTTATTGAAGAAAGTAAACATTTTCATTACTAGGATTCAAATAGTTTATAATTTAAAGGCTGTTTCACTTTTTTTGAATCAGCCTTTTTTTTACACTCATTTATAATTATATTTTCTATTTTAAAGAATTTATTGTGTTTTTTAAAATTTGAATAATTTGGTATATCAAGGGATTTAAATTTGAATTTAATTTAGCCCCTATTTTGCTAGTCTGGAATGCCAATTTATTTTTAATCAATAAATACATTTTGTTTTGCTAGTGTGGTTAAATTTGTTATTTTTGGCGCAAATATGATATTTGTCATTTTTTAAATATTGTTTTTTTATTATTATTTTCGGGTACTAATTATTAAAAAGTAATTTATATATGGAGATTTTGTTGGTAATTTTAGTTTTAGTTCTTTTATCTATTGCATTGTGGCAGTTGACTAAGATATTTGATTTGACTCAAGTAGGTAAAGTCGATGATTCACAAGTAGCGAATGATGATGATAACAATACTCAAGGCTATTTGATGTTTGGTTTTCTTGCTTTTATCTATATTTTTACAATCTACGGATTGATAAAATGGGGTCCATTAGTACTTCATACTTCAGCATCGAAACACGGCGAAACTGTTGATAATTTGATGAATATTACTTGGGTTCTTATTTTTATTGTGCAAGCAGTTACACAAGTTTTGGTTCATTATTTTTCTTTTAAATACAGAGGGAAAAAAGAGAATAAAGCTCTATTTTTTGCAGATAGCAATAAATTAGAAGTAATTTGGAGTGGTATTCCTGCTATTGTTTTAGCAGTTTTAATTGGATATGGATTGTATGCTTGGGTTGATATTATGTTTGTTGATGAAGATGAAGAAACTATCGAAATTGAATTGTATGCACAACAATTCAAATGGTCTGCACGATATGCAGGTGCCGATAATGTTCTTGGTAAAGCTAATGTTAGATTAATAGAGGGTGTCAACACTTTAGGAGTTGATTTGTCCGATCCAAATGCACAAGATGATATTGTGGTTTCGGAATTGCATATTCCAAAAGGAAAAAAGATACATTTCAAGATTCGTTCACAAGATGTTTTGCATTCTGCTTTTTTTCCTCATTTTAGAGCTCAAATGAACTGTGTACCAGGAATGGTTACCGAATTTGCTTTCGAACCTCTTTACACTTCCGAAGAATACCGATCAAAACCTTTTATGGTAGAGAAAGTTAAAAGTATTAATGCTTTGCGTGAAGCCAAAAACAAAGAACTTGTCGCTAATGGTCAAGCTCCACTTGATCCTTATACATTTGATTTTCTATTGCTTTGCAATAAAATTTGTGGAGCGTCCCATTACAATATGCAAATGAAAGTGATTGTTGATACACCAGAAGATTATAAAAAATGGTTGAGCGACAAACCAACTTTAGTTCAGGAAGTAAAAACTGCCAATGCTCCAAAACCTGTTGAAGGGGGAGTTGGTACAGATTCTACAAAAGCAAAAGATACTGTGGCTATTGTTAAAATGGCAATGAAATAATTAATCAAGATAAATTTAAAGTAAACAGATATGTCAGCAGAAGTTCACGAACATACACACGAACACCATCATAAAGACACTTTTATTACTAAATATATTTTTAGTATAGACCATAAAATGATTGCCAAACAATACCTGATTACTGGGATTGTAATGGGAGTTGTTGGGGTAATTATGTCATTGCTTTTCAGAATGCAATTGGCTTGGCCTGAGGAGTCATTCAAAATATTTAATGTATTATTAGGAGATAAATTTGCTCCCAATGGTGTAATGGCAAATGATATTTATTTGGCATTGGTTACCATTCACGGTACCATAATGGTATTCTTTGTTTTAACCGCTGGATTAAGTGGAACTTTTAGTAATTTATTGATTCCGCTTCAAATTGGCGCTCGAGATATGGCCTCTGGATTTTTAAATATGATTTCCTATTGGTTATTCTTCCTTTCTAGTGTAATTATGCTTTGTTCATTGTTTGTTGAAGCTGGACCAGCATCGGCGGGATGGACAATTTATCCTCCTTTAAGTGCTTTGCCGCAAGCTATACCAGGTTCTGGAACAGGTATGACACTTTGGTTAGTCTCTATGGCAATATTTATTGCTGCTTCCTTAATGGGGTCTTTAAATTATATTGTAACCGTAATCAATCTTAGAACAAAGGGAATGTCGATGACCAGATTACCACTAACGATTTGGGCTTTCTTTGTAACAGCGATTATTGGAGTTATCTCATTTCCAGTACTATTATCAGCAGCTTTACTATTGATTTTTGACAGAAGTTTTGGAACCTCATTTTTCTTATCAGATATATATATTGCTGGAGAAGTATTGCATTATCAAGGGGGTTCGCCAGTTTTGTTTGAACATTTATTTTGGTTTTTAGGACATCCAGAAGTGTATATTATCATTTTACCTGCATTAGGAATTACTTCCGAAATTATAGCTACCAACTCTCGTAAACCCATTTTTGGATACAGAGCGATGATTATGTCTATATTGGCAATCGCATTTTTATCGACAATTGTTTGGGGACATCACATGTTTATTTCTGGTATGAATCCGTTTTTAGGATCTGTATTTACATTTACTACATTGTTGATTGCAATTCCTTCGGCAGTAAAAGCATTTAATTATATCACTACGCTCTGGAAAGGAAATTTGCAATTAAATCCCGCTATGTTGTTTTCCATCGGATTGGTTTCTACCTTTATTACAGGAGGATTAACCGGTATTATTCTTGGAGACAGTACTTTAGATATTAATGTTCACGATACTTATTTTGTTGTAGCTCACTTTCACTTGGTTATGGGTATTTCTGCACTCTACGGAATGTTTGCTGGAATCTATCATTGGTTTCCGAAAATGTTCGGTCGAATGTTGAATAAAAATCTAGGATATATTCACTTTTGGGTAACAGCGGTTTGTGCTTATGGTGTGTTTTTTCCAATGCACTTCATTGGGTTAGCAGGTTTGCCAAGACGTTATTACACCAACACCAACTTTCCGTTATTTGATGATTTGCAAAATGTAAATGTTCTAATTACAACATTTGCTTTAATCGGTGGATTATTCCAATTGGTATTTTTGTACAACTTCTTTAGTAGTATTTTCTATGGAAAAAAAGCAGTTCAAAACCCCTGGAGATCCAATACTTTAGAGTGGACAGCTCCTGTAGAACACATTCATGGCAACTGGCCAGGCGAAATTCCAGAAGTTCATCGTTGGCCTTATGATTACAGTAATCCTGCACACGAAGAGGATTTTGTGCCACAAAATGTTCCAATGAAAAAAGGAGAAGAAGTGTTACATCACTAATCTTTTTTTTATATAAAATAGTAAAATGCCTTTCCTCCGAAACTTCGGGTTTGAAAGGCATTTTTATTTGCTTATAAGTTTGCTATATTTGTAAAATGAATGAAAATTTAGACCCAACAAATGACGGTTACAATCCAGAAGAACTAGATCTCGAAAAAAAATTGAGACCTTTATCTTTTGATGATTTTGCAGGACAAGATCAAATACTGGAAAACCTCAAAGTATTTGTTCAAGCAGCCAATCAAAGAAATGAAGCGCTTGATCATACCCTTTTTCACGGGCCTCCGGGATTGGGAAAAACTACTTTGGCAAATATTTTGGCCAATGAGTTGCAAGTGGGAATTAAAATTACTTCGGGGCCAGTTTTGGATAAACCGGGAGATTTAGCTGGTTTGTTGACCAATCTCGAAGAAAGAGATGTTTTGTTTATTGACGAAATTCATCGTTTGAGCCCAATTGTCGAGGAATATTTATACTCGGCAATGGAAGATTTCAAGATTGATATAATGATTGAATCGGGTCCTAATGCTCGAACTGTCCAAATCAATTTGAATCCATTTACCTTAATTGGTGCAACCACACGTTCTGGATTATTAACCGCTCCAATGCGTGCCCGTTTCGGAATTTCATCTCGATTACAATATTACACTACGGAACTTTTAACAACGATTGTTGAACGAAGTGCCTCCATTTTGAAAATGCCCATTTCTTTGGATGCCGCCATCGAAATTGCAGGCAGAAGCCGCGGAACACCTCGTATTGCCAATGCTTTACTTCGCCGGGTTCGTGATTTTGCACAAATCAAAGGAAACGGAACTATCGACATCGAAATTGCCCGTTATGCACTCAAAGCCTTAAATGTCGATGCTCACGGATTAGACGAAATGGACAATAAAATCCTCAACACCATCATCGATAAATTCAAAGGAGGCCCAGTTGGTTTATCTACTTTGGCGACAGCCGTATCCGAAAGTAGCGAAACGATAGAAGAAGTTTATGAGCCGTTTTTAATTCAGGAAGGATTCATAATGCGAACACCACGAGGAAGAGAAGTGACAGAGAAAGCTTATAAGCATTTGGGGAAAGTCAAATTGAATACTCAAGGAGGATTGTTTTAATATGATTTTCAATGACAATTTCAATGACAATTTCAATGACAATGGCAATAGCAATATCAATTTTTATTTTCTAACCCATAACTTCTAACCCATAACCACTAACTCAAAATACACCCAATTCATCAAATCCGAAGCCAAACGCCTCGGGTTTTTGTCTTGTGGCATTTCGAAAGCAGGGTTTTTGGAAGATGAAGCTCCCCGATTGGAACATTGGTTAAAGAACCAAATGAACGGTCAAATGTTTTATATGGAAAACAATTTTGACAAACGATTAAACCCAACTTTGTTAGTTGATGATGCCAAAAGTGTGATTTCACTTTTGTTGAATTATTATCCATCTGAATTTCAGTCCCAAAGCACAGAGGTAGATTCTTTTAAAATTTCAAAATATGCCTTCGGTCAAGATTACCATTTTGTCATCAAGGAAAAACTAAAGGAATTACTGAATTCAATTCAATCGAATATTGGCGAAGTTTCGGGTCGTGCTTTTGTAGATTCTGCACCAGTATTGGATAAAGCCTGGGCGGCAAAAAGTGGTTTGGGTTGGATGGGTAAAAACAGTAATTTATTGACCCAAAAAGTAGGTTCTTTTTATTTTATTGGAGAATTGATTATTGATTTAGAATTAGAATACGACCAAGCCACAACCGACCATTGCGGATCTTGTACCGCTTGTATTGATGCGTGTCCTACCGAAGCGATAGTTGCTCCATATATCGTTGACGGTAGCAAATGTATTTCCTATTTTACCATTGAACTCAAAGAAATTATTCCTCTAGAAATGAAAGGCAAGTTCGAGGATTGGATTTTTGGCTGCGATATTTGCCAAGATGTGTGTCCATGGAATCGATTTTCTAAACCACATTCGGAGCCACTTTTCAATCCCAACCCAGAAGTACTATCGATGACCAAAAAAGATTGGACAGAACTTACAGAAGAAACATTTAATGCTGTTTTTAAAAATTCTCCAATCAAAAGAGCTAAATATTCTGGGATAATTCGAAATTTAGATTTCTTGAAAGAATAATTATCTTGAGTTTGTTGTAGGAAATGAGCATGACCTAAAATTGGTCGCAAACACCAATGAAGATATGCGAATTACATATGACCGATAAAAAACAATAAATATCTACATATGAAAGAGAAATAATTTTGGAAAAAGTTTAAATCACTTCAATTTCTTCAAATCAGCAATAGTTTCAATCGGGTTTTCAGCTTTAAAAACAAAACTTCCGGCTACCAAAACATCCGCACCAGCTTCTACTAATTGTTTTGCATTTTTATTGGTGACACCACCGTCAATTTCGATAATGGTATTTGCTCCTTTTCGAGAAATCAGTGCTTTTAGTTTTTCAACTTTAGAATAGGTGTTTTCGATGAACGATTGTCCCCCAAAACCAGGATTCACACTCATTATTAATACCATATCGATATCATTGATGATATCTTCTAATAAATCGACATTAGTGTGTGGATTTAAGGCAACACCAGCCTTCATTCCTTCTGTTTTGATGGCTTGTAAAGTTCTATGCAAATGCGGACAAGCTTCATAATGAACGCATAATATGTTGGCTCCTAATTTGGCAAAAGTTTTAATGTATCTATCAGGATCAACAATCATCAAGTGCACATCTATGGTTTTCTTGGCGTGTTTTGTGATGGCAGCTAAAACTGGCATTCCAAAGGAAATATTAGGAACAAAAACACCATCCATAATATCAATATGAAACCAATCGGCTTCAGAATTATTAATCATTTCGATGTCTCGTTGTAAATTAGCAAAATCAGCAGCAAGGATTGATGGCGCGATGAGTGTATTCTTCATAAAGCAGTTAAATTATTTAAGCAAAAGTAGAATTTTAACCCCAATGTTTTTGCAAAATTATCTAAGAATTTAATCAAAGTTGCAAGTTCCCCCTTCGGGAGCCCGTCCCGACTTTTCGGGAGTTAGGGGGCTAAAAATAAAACCTCGGACACCCGAGCGATAGCGAACAGACCGAAGTTTTATTTGCCCTGCAAAAAATAAAACCTCGGTAATCAGCCGAGGTTTCAACCTGTCTGCCGACAGGCAGATCATCAATCAAAAAACGAACAGTTAATCAGACCGTCGTTAGCGTTAAAAATCCAAAATTTGAAATTCCAAATTCCAAAAATATGAGTTTGGGATTTGTTTTTTGGGATTTGTTTTTTGGAATTTGTTTTTTGGAATTTGTTTTTTGGAATTTACCCAAGATAGGTTTTTAATATTTTACTTCTTGAAGTATGTTTCAATCTGCGAATGGCTTTTTCTTTAATCTGACGAACACGTTCGCGAGTCAAATCGAAAGTTTCTCCTATTTCTTCTAATGTCATTGGATGTTGATCGCCAAGACCAAAATACAAACGAACTACATCGGCTTCTCTTAGAGTCAATGTTTCCAATGAACGCTCGATTTCGGTGCGTAATGATTCCTGAATTAAGTTTCGGTCTGGATTTGGAGATTCGCCAGAACGCAATACATCGTAAAGGTTTGAATCTTCTCCTTCAACCAATGGCGCATCCATCGAAAGATGACGACCCGAGTTTTTCATAGATTCTCTTACGTCATTTACGGTCATATCCAATTCTTTGGCAATTTCCTCAGCTGTTGGTGGTCTTTCGTTAGATTGCTCTAACAAAGCATACATTTTATTGATTTTATTGATAGAACCAATTTTGTTCAAAGGCAAACGAACGATACGAGATTGCTCTGCCAAAGCTTGTAAAATCGATTGACGAATCCACCAAACGGCATACGAAATGAATTTGAAACCACGTGTTTCATCAAAACGTTGAGCGGCTTTTATCAAACCTAAGTTTCCTTCGTTGATCAAATCGGGCAGTGTTAAACCTTGATTTTGGTATTGTTTGGCCACCGAAACCACGAAACGCAAATTGGCTTTGGTCAATTTCTCTAAAGCTCTTTGATCGCCAGCTTTAATCTTTTGTGCCAATTCTACTTCTTCATCGGCAGTGATCAAATCCACTTTTCCAATTTCCTGTAAGTACTTGTCTAATGATGCAGTTTCACGATTGGTTACCTGCTTGGTGATTTTAAGTTGTCTCATATTTTTGTCTCCTCAATTTTTAAGTGTACAAATGGTTATACGTTTGTTGTTGCAAAAAAGTTACAAATAGATTGCAAAAATTTTATTAAATTTGGTTTCACATAAATCCACTAAAAAAATGCCAAAATTCAAAAACGTTCTTCAAATAAAAGTAGCTCTAAAAAACTTCAAACCCACTATTTTCAGAACTTTTTATTTTCCCGCCAACTCGGGTTTTGTAGAACTTCACGCAGCCATTCAGGAAGTAATGGGTTGGGATACTTCGCACCTTTTTGCATTTAGAAAAGGTAGGGATTTAGAAATTGGAATTCCTTCAAATGATCCTTTTTTTAATTTTAATACTGTTTTAGATATTTCAAAAACCAAACTCAAAGGCTTCCTTGAAAATCCAAAGGACACTATTACTTATGAATACGATTTTGGTGATGGATGGGAACACAAAGTTGATGTTCAGAAGGTATTCCCAGAAATAGAATTGCCCCAATTGCCTTTTTGCATCAAAGGTGCCAATGCTTGTCCGATAGAAGATTGTGGTGGTGTTTGGGGTTATGCCGATATCTTAGAAATAATGCAAGACAAAAAACATCCTAGTTATGAGGAGATGGATGAATGGTATGATTTTGAAAATTTAGAACCTTACAAATTTGATATTGATGAAATCAATGAATTGTTATTGGAGTTTCCAGATTGTGTTTCCTATCACAAGAGTATTATCAAAGAAATTAAATCTTCTATTTAAAACCAAAAAATCCGTCCCGAAATATCGGGACGGGGTTTCTCAAGTTTTTTAAAGCTAACTACTAATTTGGAGTATTATTTTTCAAGATAAATCAACTCTAATTCTTTTATTGATTTAAAATCTGCATCCGATGTTATAAACATTAAATTATAATGAATAGCGGTTGCAGCTATGATAGCATCTGCTAATTTGAGTTTGTATTTTTGTTTGAGGTTGATAGTTATTTGCTTAATTTCTGGATTCATTTCCATAACAAAACAAGAATTTAACATTTTTTGAACATTACTTTTTTGTGTTTTGTTGATGCTAAAAACGCCTAGCAATTCAATTTCTGTAATAAACGAAATGCAAATATCAATATCCAAAAAAGGATAAACAATTGGATTGTCTTGTGAAACATTTATTAAGAAATTGGTATCGGCTAATTTAAAATTAGTGCTATTCATTTCGCAATTGCTTTTGAAAATCTACTGCATCAACTTTTGTGTCTAAAATTGGTTTGCCGAGAAATCTTCTTAATCCTACAGGTTTTTTTTTTACCTTCAAAAGCAATTTTTCTACTTCTTCTTTTGTAGCTCCTTTTTTGATTACAATGGTCATAATGCAAAGTTTAAGTATTCGAACAAATGTAATGATTTTTTTTAGAACAAGAATCCAAAAAAAATCCCAAATTCGATTCATTTGAATTTGGGAATTTCAAAAAAATTACAAAAAGATTGAAAATATTTTTAAAACAAAAAACCCATTTCAAATGAATGAAACTGGGTTTTTCAAGTTTTTTACAGCTAACTTCTAATTTTCAATATTATTTTTCAAGATAAATCAATTCTAATTCTTTTATTGATTTAAAATCTGCATCAGATGTTATAAACATTAAATTATAATGAATAGCAGTTGCAGCGATGATAGCATCAGGTAATTTGAGTTTGTATTTTTGTTTGAGGTCGATAGCAACTATTTTTATTGATTGATTCATTTCAAGAACATAACACTCATTAATAATTCGTTGCATACTGGCTTTTTTACTTTTTGAAATACTAAAAACACCTAATAATTCCATCTCTGAAATAAATGAAATTGCAATATTTTCATTAAGAAATGGTTCAACTACTGGATTGCGCTGATCAGTATGGATTAGAAAATTTGTATCTACTAAATGTTTAATCCCATTCATTGCGTAATTTCTTTTGAATTTCTACTGCATCGCCTTCTATTGTGTGTTTTCCGTAAACATTCCACAAACTCTTTTTCTTTTTTGGCTTTTTA
>Ga0316608_1001231_pt1 | contig 10500 bp, 12 predicted proteins | sample MIS2016152B_MG_FD_207673 | JGI IMG/M metagenome (GOLD analysis project Ga0316608, IMG submission 207673) | Microbial mat bacterial communities from Middle Island sinkhole, Lake Huron, Michigan, United States - MIS.2016.152B | ecosystem: Environmental > Aquatic > Freshwater > Lake > Sediment... | reverse complement strand
TTGTGGTAGACATTCTTTATTTTTAAAGTTTACCACATTCCTTGGTTAGCTACCCCCCTTGAAAAGGATATTGCTTTGCAATGAAGCAAAAATGTTCGGGGGAGATAGGTAAAGCAAGAGGGAATCACGCAGAGCATGATTCTGACCTATCTCATATTTTATAAGCTGTATTGTATCAGTTAAATAGATGATGAGAAACAATTGCATGCAATTGTTTTCGCAATTGCTGACAACGTAAATAAAAGATAAACAATATTAATTACAATTATTTGCGCAATTTCACGCAATTGCGATTATATTCCTTTAGGATAAAACAATCTCCATTTGTGGATTCTCAAGTCAAAGAGCCATTTTAATTTTCGTGCAGGAGAGTAGGCCTTTGATATTCTCGATTTGTATTATGGTATGCAGGCACATATTAAGGATGAAGAATTTTAATAGAGTTGCAGATGATAATGATATTGGAGGATAAAGTATATCTTTGCATGATAAACTAGATATTGCACGACATAATAAACTAGATATTGCTCATCATGATAAACTAGTGTATAATCGTGGTGAAGATAGATTGTCTAATAAAGGTACTCATAAAACAATGGCAACACCTTCCGAAAAACTTGCTCAATCTCTTGAAGTTTTAAATGAACTTCAAAAGAAGAATGGAAATGTAGCAATTCAGACAAAAGATATTACGCGAACTCATAGAGAGCGTTTGCTAGACAACGGTTTTATTCAGGAAGTGATAAAAGGTTGGTATATTCCAACACGTCCTGATGAATCCAAGGGAGAAAGCACTGCATGGTATACTTCATACTGGAAATTTATGTCTGGCTACCTCGATGAACGTTTTGGAGAAGATTGGTGTTTGTCTGCAGAACAATCAATATCAATTCATGCAGGAAATAGGATTGTGCCTTCTCAATTATTGATACGTTCCCCCAGAGCTCATAATAACCTTACAAAACTCATTCACGAAACATCTTTACTCGAAGTGAAAGGAGAGATACCTTCCAGCGATAACATTGAGAATAAAGAAGGTATTCGGATAATGAAATTATCCAAAGCATTCATTGAATGTTTTCCAGGCTATTATCATCAGAATCCCATTGATGCCAGAGCTGCATTGACAATGTTTCGTGATGCGTCTGAATTACTTGCAAAACTCCTTGATGGGGGGCATAGCTTAATTGCTGGGCGTTTGGCAGGAGCATTTCGGAATATCGGTAGAGATAGAATTTCGGATGATATCCTTAAAACAATGCAATCAGCCGGATATGATGTTCGCGAGAATGACCCCTTTACCGAAAAGTTGTCCTTTGGCATACCTGCTCGCGATGTTTCCCCATACGTGAGCAGAGTTCGCCTTATGTGGCAGCATATGAGAGGGGCGGTAATAGAGAACTTTCCAAAACCCCAAGGACTTCCTAAAAACATAGGCTTGTATATGAAACAGGTGGATGAAGTATATGTAACGGATGCATATCACTCTTTATCCATAGAGGGGTATCAGGTAACCCTAGAATTAATTGAACGGGTTAGAAGTGGAACATGGAGTCCGGATTCGGTAAAGGCAGATATGGAGCAAAAAAACGCCTTAGCTGCCAGAGGTTACTGGCAGGCCTTCCAAGCTGTAAAAGTAAGTATTGAAAAAATTATTCAAGGTGAAAATGCCGGAAAGGTAGTAGATGAAGACCACGGAACTTGGTATCGTGAACTTTTTGCTCCAAGTGTAACTTCAGGTATTATAAAGCCTTCTGATTTGGCCGGGTATAGGAATAACCAAGTATTTATTCGAGGTTCTAAGCATACTCCGCCTAATCGAGACGCACTTCGTGATGCTATGCCGGTCTTCTTTGAATTGCTAACTGAAGAACCCGAACCATCTGTCCGTGTAGTATTAGGCCATTTTATATTTGTGTACATCCACCCTTATATGGATGGTAACGGGCGTATGGGTAGATTTCTGATGAATACTATGCTTGCATCTGGAGGGTATCCTTGGACGGTTATTCCGGTTGAAAGACGACCTGATTATATGGCTGCTTTGGAAAAGGCTAGTGTAGAGCAGGATATTGTTCCTTTTACTAGGTTTCTAGCCGGACTTATGAAATCCAAAAATGAATCTCACTAAATTTAGAATCCAACAGGATAGAAAAGAAGCATCTTTTTACCCTGGAACCTAGTATCAGCGAAAATCAGACTCACAAAATGCAGGACAAGAAATTGCAATTGGTAATTCCGATGCCTATTTAACATAATTGCAATTATAGATCAGTATTAAAATTAGCTAAAACGTTATATAACAATCCATTATATTTTATTAAATTCGAATCGTAACACGATTGGATCAAAAAATCCGCCTTTCAGACATCTTGGCAGGGAATTTTAGCCTTGGGAACGATTAAAAAAAGTAGAATAATTCAAACATAAAAAAGGGTTTTCCCATAAACGAGGGTCAAATATAAAACTGATACATAAAGACATAATCATACATAGTAGTAGTTAGTTAGTACTTGAAAAGGCGGTTCTGGGAGGCACGGCCTTTTTTGTTTTTAAGTGGGTAGTACTACCTCCGTTACTTATCTCTATAATGCCCTCTTGCAAATAAGACTATTACAGTTATTTGTTCATCTTCTATCCGATATACAAGCCGGTGTTTACTATTTATTCTACGGGACCAACAGCCCGAAAAACTATACTTAAGTTCTTCAGGCTGACCTGCCCCTGTTCGGGGATGTTCAGTAAGTTCTTCCAGGAGAGTAGCGAGCTTTTTTAAGGAGGCTTTGTCCCCTGCTTTTTTTAGGTACTCGATATCCTCTAAAGCATCATTGGTAAATTTCAATATATAGCTCATAAACCAAGTAAGCCTTTAATATCCTCTTTTTTCACTGTTATGGTCTTACCTGTTTCTGCTTGGTTTAGTGAATGAGTAAGTCGGGCCTTCACCAAAGGATCGGCAAAAAAACGATCTGTTTCTGTGATGGCAGTCAAAGCATAGGCTTTGTTCTTGCCTCGTTGTACAATCACCTGTTCATTTTGATCAACCAGGTCTAAGTACATCTTTTGTTTTTCCCGGAACTCCCGGCTGCTAATGATTAACATTTAGTATAGTTTAAAATGTGGACACAATTGGTACACAAAAATAACATAAAATAAATTAACAAAGGTCAAAAATCTTAATTTAACTTCTTTATAAAATCGAAAAGGCCAGCATTCAGGTTTTGTCCGATATGCGGAGAAGAAATTGTGAAATCTGAAAACGAAATTCCTTATGATAAGGACGATTATCCGGATGGGTTCAATCCGGAATTGTATGAATTAGAAAAGCCTCCTACCGAGGCTTTTCTAATTTATACTCTTTATTACTAAATCTACGTTTTTCCGAACTTTGACTTTATAAGGTTATATTCCAATTTGCTTGGATCATTGGATTATTGATAGGACTATTTTTTATACATATAACTGTGGGTACAGTGTAAAATTCAGCCTCTGTGATAGATATTTAAGATGAAAATATTGGCAATTAAAATAGTTTCCTATCTTGCATATAGAAAACAAGTCTAAAAATGAATAATACCAACAGATGGAGCGGTTGCTAAAAAATTTCAATGGAAATGCCCCAAAGAATTTAATAGAAATATAACACCAATACTGATATACAGATGTTAGAGCCAATGCAAGAAAAAAGAAATACCAAAAAATGATTAATATATGCGTCACATTTTGACGTACCAATAAAATATTTTTGAAAAAAAATAGGGAAGCCGAAAACTATTAAGAGTAGGCATTTGTTAAAACTAATATTTTATGTCACAATTTATTGCTAAAGTAAAGACAAGTTTTACCTTAAAAGGTATTAAAATTGACAAAGGGATGTCAGTTGAACTAGTGTCCAAACAATCGAGTGTTCCAAATCTACTAAGTGCAGGCAAACAAGATATTATTGATGCATTTCAAAGAAAATTTGGTATTACAATTGATCAAATTTATGTATCAAATAATTATTTAGATGTAACCAAGGTATCGTAATCAGATGTTAATGACTTTGCATGTATAGCAATATACATGCAAAGCAAATATTAAAAATATGAATTATCAAAATGAATTAGATGCTTTGTTTTCTGAATGGAAAGATAAATCACTTCAAGATGGTTTGAAAAGCTTTTGTGCTGATGGCTTAATGAATAAAGGATTAATAAAAGTTGTTTATTCAAAAAATGAGAAATATTGGATAAGACAGCGTGGTAATGAGAATGAATTATGGAATAATGCACCAAAACGAATTATGTTTCTAAATAAAGATTTGCCAAATGAATCAGAGGATGGTCAGGATATTAGAGAATGGATTTTTAGACAACATGAAACTGATATTACACATCATCATTATAAAAATATTTCTCTATGGTTATATGGTTTGTTAAATGTTGATTCCAATAATACACCTCCAAAGTTTAATATTGTTAATGATAAGTTATTGTATTCAAAGTTTATGGATGATACCCCGATTGCATATGTAAATTGTAAAAAGGAATCTGGCAAAACGTCCATTTCAAATAAAAAATTGATAGAACATATAAATCTATACCAAACATTCATAATAAAAGAAATTAATATTTTAAATCCTGATATTATTGTCTGTGGAGGGGGGAGTGGTGTTATAAAGGATTTTTTAATTAAAAATGTTTATAAAGAATCTCTTAAAATTAATAATTGGTTTTATTACAATTTAGAACAAGATAAATTAATAATAGATTCTTTTCATCCAAGCTATTTTGGATTAAGTCAAGAAGAGATTTATAATAGGATGATGGAAAACTATTGTGACTTTTTAAATAAGTTTCCAAATTTTAAAATAGTAAATTAATGCACTGGCTCTAACATGCGGTATAAAAAATTGCCTAAATTAGTAGTAAAGTAAAGTTTAGTAATCCGCAAAAGCATTTGTGTAAGCGGAAAGATAGACATTCGCAATTAGGCAACTTTTCATACCGCCAACCGTTAACAATAAGCATAAAGAAAGAAATCGCGACAGGATTGAAAGACAGATTTTAACCTGTTTCGCAGGATCAACGACCGGATAGATTGTTGCTCCTGTAAACGATAACGCAGGATTTAAAAAGAAAAAGGCGAATTACTTAAAAACGATTTCGCGGAAAAATGAACGATTTAGCTTTTAACGAATGATATTAAAAAATGCCTATTGTTAACATCATATAAATTTTATTGGGGCGGAATCGCGGATTTTAAAGAGTTTGCTTCTAATTTAGCACTTAACGTCTCGATAGGAAATCGCTTCGAAATCCCCAACAAATTTTATATGCATCGTTATGCACAATTTTACGAAAGATATCTGCGCAATAATAACAGAGGATTAAATAAACTAAAACTAACAAATAATTCTATATGAATATAAAACAGTTAAGCCCTGATCAAATTTTAATAGTTGGTGTAATCCTTTTATTATTAGCTTACTATATCTTGATAGCTCGATTTTGGTTAAGATGTCTATTATCAGGTGTAAGGATTAAACAGATAGAAATAATTTTTATGAGATGGAGAAAAGAACCAGTAAACTTAATCTTGACAGAGCTTATAAAGGCAAATAAAGCTGGAGTTTTATTAGATCTAAATCAATTAGAGGCTTGCCATCTTGCTGATGGAGATGTTAAAAATGTTGTAAATGGACTGATTTATGCTAAAGCAAAAAACATTAATTTGACTTTCAGAGAAGCTGCTCAATTAGATCAACAAAAAAGTGATATTGTGAGTTATTTGAGAAATAAACAATAAAAAACTGTGCATAACATCATATAATTTTTATTGGGGCGGAATTGCGAATTTTAAAGTGCTGGCTTATAATTAAGCTCTTAACGTCTCGACAGGAAATCGCTTCGAAATCCCCAACAAAACTTATATGTAACGTTATAGGGCATTTTAAAAAACGACACAGACATGGGAACATGGGGAATAGCCATAAAGGACAATGACGCATTTGCTGACATTTACAGTGAATTTTTCGACCTATATAATAAAGGCGGACAACCCGACATCATTTCCAAAAAAATCATAGACGACAATTGGGAAATTCTTGAAATAGAAGAAGAAAAGAACAGTTTATGGTTTGCTCTTGCCTTAGCCCAATGGGAGACTAAATCGCTTGACCCAAAAATATTAGCGACAGTAGAAGAAATAATTTTATCTGGAGCTGACTTGAAAATTTGGCTTGACCTTGGAGCAAGTGAACAAGACATTAAAAAGCGACAAATTGCACTTGACAAGTTTCTTGAAAAAATAAAGTCAGACAGACCAAATGCTAAACCGAGAAAACGAACAAAATTAAAAACACCAATTTTTGCAACAGGAGACTGCTTGGTTTTTAAATTGACAAATGGCAACTATGGAGGAGCAGTTGTTTTAGCTACAGACAATAATCCTGAGACTGCATACAATTTAGTAGCTACAACAAGACTAAATCAAAGTAACAAACCGACACTTAAGGACTTTGAAAATGCAGATGTTATAATATGCAATTTCGGACAGTGGCAAGACAAAGTAGATGTAACTTGGTATATGCCTGATTTATTTTATAAAGACTATGCGGACATATATGAAAATATTGGAAAAATTTCGGTGGACTTAGAGTATGACACAAAGAATTATGAAGGAAAAGGATATTTATTCAAGCCTTCCTATACAGCAGGTTGGAGTATGAACGATTCAGCAGAAAGACAATTCGAATCTGAAAGAACAAAGTCGAAACCGACAATGACTATAACTATCAGACAGCTGACTAGAAAAGGAAAATGGTGGAAAGTATTTTAAGAAAAACGCCCTATAACATCGTGTATAAAACATTGGGGTTTAAGTGGTTATACGAGCGTTCTACCCCGCAACAAGCTCAGTATAACTCGACAGAAAAGTAGCCCGCAATCCCCAACGTTTCATACACGCCAACGTTAGGGCCAATTTCATGAAAATCACTCTTTATATATTATTCGTCTTCTTTGAGGTTAGTCTTTTTGGACAAATCGATGTTAAAAACTTTGATTATTCAAAAGCTGATAGTATAGCTTTAAATTTTCCAAAAGGAAAATATAAGTCATATACGGAGTTTATATTTCCATTAACAGATAGTCTAAAAACTGATCATGAAAAATTTAGAGCAATTTTCCGTTGGATAACCGATAATATTATATATAGCTATTCGAATAGAACATCAAATCCAGATAAAGTTGTAAAAAAAGGTAAGGCAGTGTGCGGTGGATATGCATCTCTTCTAGAAGTTATGTGCAGGTCTGTTGGAATTAAATGCATAATTGTTGAAGGTTATTCAAAAACAAAAATCAGTGATATTAATAAAACCTTTAAAAATTCTGATCATGGATGGAACGCAGTTAAGCTTCATGAGAATTGGTATTTAGTCGATGTTACTTGGGCTTCTGGATACCTTGATTCAAAGACAAGGAAATTTGTTAAAAATTATAATAATAGTTATTTCCTCACTGATCCTGATTTTTTTTATTTAAAGCATTTTCCCAAAGATAAAAGCTTATTTCTAACGGAAAATAAGGTGAAAATGAGGAATTTTAAAAGATCACCTATATTTCATGATGGAATTATTGATGATAATATTATTGAGATTCTTCCAAAAAGGGGAATCATAAAAATAAGGTTAAAAAGCCCTTTGACACTTAAGATAAAATCAAACGATCATTTAAGTAGTTTTGGAATAAGTTTGAATAATAATAAGAAAGTTTATATTCCAGATGTACTTTTCATAAATGACTATTATTTAGTACAACAGAAATTTGAGAAACCTGGAGTTTATTCAATGACTATTTTTGCTAATGGACATGCGATTGCAACCTATAAATTAAAAATAAAGAAAAACTGGCCCTAACATCATATAAATTTTATTGGGGCGGAATCGCGGATTTTAAAGAGTTTTCTTCTAATTTAGCGCTTAAAGTCCCGACAGGAAATCGCTTCGAAATCCCCAACAAAACTTATATGTAACGTTGGCGGTCATGCAAAAAAAGACATGCGCAACCAATTTGACAATTTATCATCTTACGAATAAATAAATTTGGATATGAATACGATTTTAAAGTCTATTATTTGGATACTTTTATTTGGATTGATTAGTTGTGAAAAGAATGATAATATTAAATTTCATCTTGATTCTATTGCTTCTAGCAAATACTATTCAGACGAGATTATACCTGCTGATTACCAAACGATTTATGGGAAATGGAAATTATTTAAGGTATCAGGGGGATTTGGTGGAGACGGATATGAACCTGACTATGACTACTTAGAAATTAAAAGTATCGGCATTTACGGGCTTGTTAAAAATGATAGTTTATTTGAATATGGCAAAATAGTACTTGATACCTTTGATTACAATACTAAGAAATATTTACAAATAAAACTTATCCCAGATTATGGATTAAACCCTAGAATGTATCCACCAGAAAAGTATATTGATTTAAGAGGAGATAACTTAAATTTGATTTCGTCCTGTTGTGATTGGTATAATTATCATTACAAAAAGATTAAATAAATGCACGCACCGCCAACATCATATAAATTTTATTGGGGCGGAATTGCGGATTTAAAGTTGCTTGCTTCTAACTTAGCTCTTAACGTCCCGACAGGAAATCGCTTCGAACTCCCCAACAAAACTTATATGTAACGTTGGGCACAATAATAGTGAACACAGACCAGATAAACACTAAAATGAGAATACTATTAGTTTTACTTCTTTTGATAAGCTTTAATTCCTTTGGTCAGGGGATTTATAAATGGAATGATGAGACTTGCGTTTATGAAAGCACCTATGATATAGATATATATTCAGAAATTCAATTAAAAAATTGTTTCAGTCTTACTTATAATTATTATTACCGTATCAATCATACACCATCTGTTTTCAAACCTGAAGATATCGCAAGACTAAATCTAGACACACTTGATAACGAATTTAATACAAAGATTAATCAATTAAAATCACTAGAATTGCCAAAAACAGATTATTGGAACGAATTACGAAAATCTATTATTATTGAATTTGAGCAATTATACAAAGTTTCGCGGATTGCTTACCTAGGATATATAGACCCGAAACAATTGAAAGATTGGCATTATCAGGATTCTTGCTTAAATAGACACGTTAATGCTTTAATAACTAGTGAAGATAGTTTGCTAAATGATTGGTATGATTTAACTTCAAGTCTTGTTAAAAAGAATTGTTGTCCTGATATAGTTTGGGCAAACTATTATGAACAATATAATTCGGATAAAAGATTCGATTATGCAAAAGTCTATATTACAACTTTTGGCTGGTGGAATTGTGCGATAAATCATATTGAACGTTGTGATGATAAGTTTGATTGGAAAACGAAACAAGAAGAATTCCTAAAGTTGTTCATTAAGACTGAAACAAATGATTGTGATGAACCATAATAAAGAATTACTGTGCCCAACATCATATAAATTTTATTGGGGCGGAATTGCGGATTGTAAAGAGTTTTCTTCTAATTTAGTTCTTAACGTCTCGACAGGAAATCGCTTCGAAATCCCCAACAAAACTTATATGTAACGTTAACTGCCACTGTAAGGAAAGAAAAAAAAGGGGATTCCGTCTCCGCCATTAGAGATTGGGTTAGCAAAACAGTTTTGCCCGCTATCGAAATGATTTAATGATTAATTTTTTAACGGATAATGAATTGATTATATAATTAAAGGATTAAAAAACGGATAAATTAGTAATTGTTGCTCTCGGATAGATTTTTGTCTTTGGAGCTAATTAACAGATTGGATTAATAACGAACAGATACGCAACTAACGAACGGATTAAAAAACAGCGGCAGTTAACAAACGGTAAAATTAATGCGGCCGGATGTGGCAGATTGAAAAATTTTTACCTTTAACAAGCAGTTTTGGCGAACCATTAAGGAATTGCGATTTACTGCCGCACTAATTTTACCGCAATCGTTAACTGCCACTGTACGGAAAGAAAAAAAAGGGGATTTCGTCCCCGCGATTAGAGATTAGGTTAGCGAAACAGTTTTGCCCGCTATCGAAATGATTTAATGATTAATTTATTAACGGATAATGAATTGATTATATGATTAAAGGATTAAAAACGGATAATTTAGTAATTGTTGCTCTCAGATAGATTGTTGTCTTTGGAGCTAATTAACAGATTGGATTAATAACGAACAGATACGCAACTAACGAACGGATTAAAAAACAGCGGCAGTTAACAAACGGTAAAATTAATGCGGCCGGAAGTCGCAGATCGAAAAATTTCTACCTTTAACAGGCAGATTTGGCGAACCATTACGGAATAGCGATAAATGCCGCACTAATTTTACCGCAATCGTTATATGCCAGCTTAAAAAAGACCAGCTCCACAGTTTCATGCATTGATAAAAGTGGTATATTTGTCTAAATGACTTTGATAATGAACCGAATAGTTGCTGATAGAATTGAGGA
>Ga0316608_1001230_pt1 | contig 10502 bp, 10 predicted proteins | sample MIS2016152B_MG_FD_207673 | JGI IMG/M metagenome (GOLD analysis project Ga0316608, IMG submission 207673) | Microbial mat bacterial communities from Middle Island sinkhole, Lake Huron, Michigan, United States - MIS.2016.152B | ecosystem: Environmental > Aquatic > Freshwater > Lake > Sediment... | reverse complement strand
GAATGAGCCAAGCATATTTATGCTTGGCTCATTTTTATAACTAATCACAATATTAAACCTAACTAATTTTCGTTTGGCCTTCTGGGGCCTCTTTCGTGATTTCAGGTTTGGCCGAACTTTCCCGAAATTCGCGAATAGCCCGCCCTAATGCCCCACCAACTTCGGGCAATTTACCCACGCCAAAAATAATGACGACAATAACCAGAACAATTGCTAATTCTGGACCACCCATACTTGGCATAATTGATTACCTCCTTTATAGTAAAAAACTCAGTAAGTGATTATAGCAGAATGTCACTCTTTCAGCTAATCAGTCGGTCAGCGTGTCAGTCTTTCAGCTTGTTAGTCGGTCAGCGTGTCAGTCTTTCAGCTTGTCAGTCGGTCAGCTAAAAACTAACAAGCTGACTAGCTGACTATACTGCGCGAGGGGACAAATTGGAGTCGCAAAGCAAGCTTTGTGACTCCAGCAAAGTTTAATTTATGCCCTCGCGTGGTATAGCTGAACGCTGACACGCTGACTAGCTGACCCGCTAACAGGCTAAACTTTGTCATTTACTAAGTGTGATTCTATAATGGTTTACTAAAATTATATCTTTGGACTTTCGCTTGACGGCCATTTTTGAGGAGTGACACACGCCCTCGTGTGTTACGGTTAGCACGAGGGCGTGCTAACTCCACCTTTTGAGCGAAAGTCCTAATCATTTTACGAGGAATATATGGGTAACGTTTACGAATCACAACATCCTTTAGTCAAACACAAATTAACAATTTTACGCAATAAAGAGACCAAGCCGAAGAAATTTCGGGAACTCATTCGAGAAATTTCAATTCTTTTGGCATATGAAGTCACCGAGGATTTAGCGTTGACCGCGGTGCCAGTGGAAACGCCGATGGGTATGACTCAGGGGGCGTTACTCCAAGAGCCAATTGGCTTAGTGCCAGTATTACGGGCGGGTTTAGGCATGGTGGAGGGTGTATGGGAGATGATGCCTGGTAGCGAAGTGTGGCATATTGGCCTCTTTCGTGACGAGCGCACGCTTAAGCCAGTGGAATATTACAATAAATTGCCTGTTTCGCCAACAGTGCAACTGTGCATTGTACTAGACCCGATGTTGGCGACAGGTGGTTCAGCGTCCGCGACGGTGGATATATTGAAGCGGTGGGGCGCGAAACGTATCAAATATATGGGGATTATTGCTGCGCCCGAAGGCATTAATGCGCTCCATGTGGCTCATCCTGATGTGGATATTTTCGTGGCGGCCATTGATGAACGGCTGAATGAAATTGGCTATATTGTGCCAGGGTTGGGCGACGCGGGCGACCGTCAATTTGGCACAGGTTGATAAACATTACATCTGATAGCGGAAAAAACGGGCGAGGGCATAAATTAAACTTTTCTGGTGTGCAACGCTTTAGCTTTGCCATACTCAGTATATCCAGATTTTAGCTCCCTCACCCCAGCCCTCTCCCAATGGGAGAGGGAGTTTCTTGTCTCCCCTCGCCCAATGGGAGAGGGGCGGGGGGAATTTAGTTGTTGCACCAAAATCTTGATATACTGATACTAATAGAAGTGCAAAGCTGAAGCGTTGCGGCTCCTATTTGTCCCCTTGCTCAGTATAATCCGTTTTTTCCTCTATCGTTGTAGTTATCCTTTATATGACACGTCCTTTTGAAAAAATTCATCTCATTATTAACCCGGCGGCTGGGGCAGATGTACCTGTATTAAGCATCCTTAATACGGTTTTTCAACGTCATGGTTTGCTTGATTGGCAAGTCAGCCTGACTCACCGCACGGGTGACGGGACGCGGCTAACCCAAGCCGCTTTAGCCCAAGGCGCAGATTTGATTGCTGTATATGGCGGAGATGGGACGCTCATGGAGGTTGCCAATGGTTTGTTAGGGACGGATGTCCCGCTAGGGATTTTGCCTGGTGGCACGGGCAACGCCATGGCTTTTGAGTTGAATATTCCCCGCGTCTTGGAGGATGCGGCGGAGTTGTTATGTTACAGTACCAACCGTCGGCGCATAGATATGGCACAAATTGGTGGGCAAGCCTTCATGTTACGGGCTTATACGGGCTTGAGAGTCGGTCAGCAAGCCAGCCGCGAGATGAAAGAGCGTTTTGGCTTGTTGGCCTATCCTATCGCCACCATGCAAATGTTAGCCGACCCTGAATATGCCACTTTTCGTTTGACCATTGATGGGCAGCCGTTTACGGGTGAAGGCGTTAGCTGTGTGATTTTGAATGGGGAGAGTTTGGGGGGGATTGATTTTTTCTTAGATTCAATGGTGCAGGTTGATGATGGTTTATTAGATGTTTTTATTATTAATAATGACATTCAATCACTCATCTCTATGGCTGATGAATTTTTGAATTTAGGGCTATTTGAGCGCACTGTTCCCCATTGGCAAGGTCGCGTCATTACGATTGAGTCTAACCCACCCCAAACGGTGTGGCTAGACGGCGAAATGTTTGGCCCTACCCCCGTGACCATTACCACGCTGCCACAAGTGTTGCGGGTGGTGGTGCCGTAGGAATTAAAAATTAAAACCATGACCTAATTCCTACACCTTAGTACAGCTTGGCATAAATAAGTGGGTAGTGTGTTCAGCCATTATAAGGTTCAAAACCTTATAATGGCTTGCATTTTATTTAAACCGCGCTGTCCTATCTTAATTTAAGAAACACACTCTTAGGACTTACGCAAAACCGTTCATTTTGAGGAGTGACACACGCCCTCGTGTGTCACTGTTAGCACGAGGGCGTGCTAACTCCGCGATTTTTGCGTAAGTCCTAACTCTTAGGACTTACGCAAAAACCAAGTCTCAGTATATCAAGATTTTGTCGTAGGGGCGTACCCTTGTGGTCGCCCTGGTGGGTAGGGACAAGCCCTACCCCTACGACAAAATCTTGATATACTGAGTCTACCCCCCCTCAGTCCCCCCCAAAGGAGGGAGGTTTCGCTCCCTCTCCTACGTAGGAGAGGGCTGGGGTGAGGTGTTTGCGTAAGTCCTAACTCTAAGTTTTAGGGAGTGTAATGATAAATTCCGTCCATTCGCCCTCAATTGAATGTACAGTAATTTGGCCTTGATGGCCTTGTACAATGATGTCGTAACTCATGGATAAGCCCAACCCCGTGCCTTCACCGGTGGTTTTCGTGGTAAAAAAAGGGTTGAATATTTTATCTTGAATTTCTTCAGGGATGCCGAGGCCATTATCACGAAAGCGAATCTCGATGGCCCCAGCCTTATTTTTGGTCGTGACCCATAATTGCGGGGTGTAGGTGGAGTTGGTTGTTTCAATTTCAATGAACTGATATTGTTTTTTATCAGCAGCATAACAAGCATTTGTGATAATATTAACAAACACTCGGCTCAAATCTTGGGGCATTACCATGAGCGGTTCAAGGGTTAGGTCATAATTTGTTTCAATAACGATATTAAACCGACTATCTTTCGCTTTAAGGCTATGATAAGCTAAACTAATAGCATCTCGTAATAAAATATTAATATCCACTTTTTGGGTTTGACCGCCATGACTGCGAGAGTGTAGAAGCATACTTCGGATAATGCTATCGGCTCGCTCACCATTTTCATAGATTTTTTGGGCATTGGAAAGTAATAACTCTAAAAGCGTCATCATTTCAGTGACCACTTCTGGCGTTAAATAAGTCGATTGATACTCCAGTAATTTTTGTAACTCGGCTAGTAATTCAAGGGACATGAGAGCAAAATTATTAACAAAGTTAAGCGGGTTTTTAATTTCATGAGCAATGCCAGAGGTTAGTTCACCCAACGAGGCCATTTTTTCTTGTACCATGAGTTGATTTTGCGTGGCTTGTAGGTGATTGAGAGCTTGGGAAAGCTCCTGAGTACGTTGTTCTGCTACTTGTCGTTGGCGTTGTTCTTCATCAAATAAACGGGCGTTTTCCAGTGTTCCCGCAATTTGGTTAGCAATCGTTTCGGCTAAAATAATTTCTGACTCATTAAACACATGTTCCATTTGGTCAGAGGCAATGGCTAAACCGCCAATAGCTTGGCCGCGCGCTAACAACGGAATTAACATTAAACATTGGACTTGTTGGGTTTGCAACAAGGGTCGCCACAATTCAATTTTGGGGTCGATTTGGGCTTTAGGGATGAGCAATGTTTGGCCGCTTGCGATGATTTGACTTAGGATAGGATGGTTTTTTAACGTTATACTTAAGCCCATCAGGTTAGGCAAATAGGCTCGTTGGCTGGCCTCAGTGATAATCGTGAGTTCATGGGTGTGTTCGTTTAGCAAGGTGATTACGACTTTTGACGCATTAAAAAGTTTGGTCATGGTGCGAGCCGTAATTGTTAAAGCGGTGGGGGTATCGCGAATAGAGGCGAGAGCCTGAGTGATAGCACTCAAAACGGAAATCTCATCAACCCGCGCCTCTAGCAACATCGTGCTTTCCTCAATTTGCTGTTCTAACGTATGATTATATTCAGTCAATAATCGCTCGGCTTGCCTACGGCTAGTAATATCTAAAGCTACACCAATAACGGCGGGTTTGCCGTTATATTCAGTTCGCGTGCCATGTATACTCAGTATATCAAGATTTAGCCCCCTCACCCCTACCCTCTCCCAATGGGAGAGGGAGTATCTTGTCTCCCCCTCGCCCTTTGGGAGAGGGGCGGGGGTGAGGGGAATTTAGTTGTTGCACCCAAATCTGGATATACTGATACTCAGTATATCCAGATTTTGTCGTAAGGGTAGGGCTTGTCCCTACCCACCAGGGCGACCACAAGGGTACGTCCCTACAAATCAGGTCGAAATTTTTTCTTAATGGAAACTATCAGTATAAATGCCAATTCCAAGTCGGTAGACTAATTGGCCGCCTAACTTGCTTGTCCAAATGACCAAGCCCATGCCAAGTAGGGTAGCCGTTAGGTAGACCAAACGGTAACGATATAGCACATCTGGCCAGCGTAAACGAGCATAAACTACACCACTCGTCACGATAAATAGCGCAATAGCGGCTGTAATATGAGTATCAATTTCATTACGACGTGGGTCGCTGAGGGACAACTGATTTTGGTCAATGAGACCCACCCCCATGCTGACCAGCATACTCAGCCAGCTTAAAGTAAAAGACCATTGGGCAAAGTGGTCATACTCTAGCCGAGGCCGCCACAGATAAAGTAAGGTAAATAAAACGCCGAGGCAATATAGGGCAATGGGAAAATGGACAGTGAGTGGGTGTAAGGGTAACACGACTCGGATGGCGCGAAAGTTCGCGAGGAGTCCAAATCTTTAGATTTGTTAGAGTCAAATCTAAAGATTTGGACTCCCTCACCTTAACCACGCATTAACGTTGTTTGTTGACCTAAAATAAATTCTTCGTAACGCGCTAAGGCGAATAACAAGGAGGAAAGGCGGTTAAGATAACGAATAATTTCACCATTGGCTACTTTTTCTTCATAGCTTAGGCGGGTAACACATCGTTCGCCGCGCCGCACCACCGTACGGGCGACTTCTAACCAGGCACTCGTCATGGTATCCCCTGGGGCGACAAATTGGCGCAAGGGTGGGGTTTCTGCGCCGAGTTTATCGGTTTCCGCTTCGAGCCAAGTCACTTGCTCTGCCGTGATAATTTGCGGCAGTTGAAAATCGGCTTCGGCGGCGGTGGCTAACTCGCCCATTAAAATCCATAAATCCCGTTGAACATGTAATAAGATAGTTTTCGTGCGCTCACTTGTTTCAGGGTAGGCGCGGGCCAAGCCCATGAAAGCAGTGGCTTCATCAATCGTGCCGTAGGCTTCGGGGCGTAAATCATGCTTAAGAACTTTTTCTTTGCCCAGTAAGCTGGTGTAACCTAAATCACCTTTACCAGTGTAGAGAATGGTTTGTTTGGTCATAACAATGAATAATGAGTAATGAATAATGAGTAATGAGTAAATTGTTATTCATTACTCATTATTCATTACTCATTGGCCTAAGGCCATAAAAAATTTTGAGGTAATGCGGCCTCGGTCCGACTGACTCCGCTGGGGTGGCTGTCGGTGAGGGCATTGGTTTGTTGCATAATGGTAACAGTCCAGGTAATGGGGCCGCTGGCGGGGCGTTCAGCTTTGGTAATCCGCCAGCTATTATTTTTCACCCAGGCCTCGCGATGTGAGCCATCGGCCCAAGTGAGTTGAACAACGTAAAATTCATCTTCTTGTAATAAACCAGAGGTTGTCCAGCTAAAAAGGATGTTAGGCTTATCAATAGTTTTCTTATCGGCGGGGCTGAGGAGGTGCGGCGAGGGGTAAGGTGGCCCTGGCGTGGGGCTAGGGGTGAAGGTGGGAGAGGGGGTGAAGGTGGGCGTGGGGGTGGCTAACGGAATGTTAATTTCTTGGCCGATGGATAAAATATCCAAATCTACGCCTGGGTTCACCAACAAAATATTTTCAATAGAAGTTTTATATTTGAAGGCTAAATCAAGCAGCGTATCCCCTGGGTCAATGGTATAACGAATTTGCGGTAAGCTGCTCAGGTCAGTTTGTTCGGGGGCGGTGGTGGTTTTGCCAGGGATATAGGGGATGAGCAAGGTTTGCCCAACTTGTAATGTACTGACATCATCTATCTGGTTCAGGGCGAGCAGTTCTTCCACCGAGACCCCATATTGCTCGGCAATGGTGGAGGGATTATCACCCGATTCAATCGTATAACTTTGTAAGGTGGGTTGTGGGGTGGGGGTGGAGGTAGGCGTGGTGGTTTCGGTGCTGGTGGCCGTAGGGAAGGGGCTGGCGGTGGCGGTGGGGATAAGGGTGCGAACGATGACGGGGGAGGGGGTGACGACGACCACTAAGTTACTGGCTTGAGTTTGATATTGCATGACCCAAATTACCAGACTAATAATGATAATTGTGCCGACCACCATGCTGGCCCATGAGCCACTCAACATGGAGGTGTTCAGAGCTAAACTGTCTACGGGATTGCCGCACATGAGGCAGGTTTTGGCCTTTTGCACGGCGGGTGTACCACAGTTTAGGCAGCGTCGCTGACGGTGATAATGGGCCGTTTCACGCCCACAGGTGGGGCAGTGGGTGTCATAACTATTTAAGGTGGTACCACAAGCGGAACATTCGGTCATAATTTAGGTGGCTACAGCGAATGGGTGAATTAAATGAATGAAAAGAGAATTGTAGTTTAATCTAAAATGGGAGTCAATAATCAGAGTCCATAGTGATTTAGTCATCAGGTGACTTCAAGTCACCTGATGACTAGGGCATATCTAAGCTATATTTAGGTTGTTTATAACTTTATGGTATACTTGGGGGGCTACAACGAATGAAGAAACAAACGAATAAAACGCAACTCATTGCTTATTTCTTTATTCGTTGTAGCTCTCGCAGTCGCAATTATTACAATAAGGAGGGTTTCTTCATGGAAACCATGGGGCGTTATGAACTTAAAGGTGAATTAGGGCGGGGTGGCATGGCGGTGGTTTATCGGGCGGTTGACCCGCACATTGGGCGGGAGGTGGCCGTGAAGGTGTTGCCGCGTGAGTTTTTGCAAGATGGCGATTTTTTGGCGCGCTTTCAACGGGAAGTCCGCACCATTGGGCAGTTAAATCATGCGGCGATTGTACCGTTGCATGACGCGGGCGAGGATAAAGGGCAACCCTATTTGGTGATGCGGCTGATGCACGGTGGTTCATTATTAGACCGTTTGAAACGGGGCGCGATTCCTGTGGCGGAAACAGCCACCATGTTTAGCCGCTTGGCGGGGGCATTAGATGAGGCGCATGGCAAGGGGATTATTCACCGTGATTTGAAACCTGGCAATATTCTGTTAGATGAGCAAGGGCAGCCCTATTTGTCCGATTTTGGCATTGCCAAATTGACGGAAGCCACTTCCATGACCAGCCGCGGGGTTATCGGCACACCCGCGTATATGAGTCCCGAACATTTTGAGGGCAAAGTGAGCGCGCAAAGTGATGTTTACGCCATGGGGATTATTTTGTTTCAAATGCTAACGGGGCGATTGCCTTTTCAAGCGGCCACGCCCCCTGAATATATGAAGGCACATTTCATGGATACGCCGCCACCGTTGCGGAGTATAAACCCAAATTTGCCCGTAGAATTAGAGGCGGTGTTGCAAAAGGCGTTGGCTAAATCGAAGGAGCAACGGTTTAAAACGGTGGGGGAGTTGGCGCAAGCAGTTAATCAGGCTGTCAGCGGGTCAGCGAGTCAGCCTGTCAGCGGGTCAGCTAGTCAGCGTTCAGCGAGTCAGCCATTTGCGGATAGGCCAACGGTGATGAATACGCCACCGCCCATGAGTCGGCCTGTGAGTCAGCCAATTAGCCAGTCAGTGGGTCAGCCTTCAGCGAGTCAGCCTGTGATTACTAGGCCGACGCGAAAGGTGCTATGGGGTAGGCTAATCGTGGGGGGATTATTAGGGGTGATGTTGTTATGGGGCATGCTAGGTTTGGGCTTGGCAGGGCTATGGTTGCTAGACCCTGGTAGTAGTTTATTTGCTTACGAAAATAGTGATATTGGTTTAGCCTTTGATAAACCCGCGTCCATGAATCAAAAAGTAACCAATGACCAGGGGATGCAATTACAATTAGTGGAAGTCAACCGTAATGCTAATTCAAATACTATTCCTGCCCAAGACGGGGTGGAAATTATTATTGTGACGGTGGAATTAACCAATTTGAGTGGTAATGATATTGGCTATGATGATGAAAAGCAATTCAAGTTAGTTAGCCTCTCGCCAAAAAATGACCTAATATATGAATTTCCGCCTGTACCTGGGGCGATTGATGACAGTTTAGGCTTTGGCTCGTTAGCCGCAGAAGACGGTATTGCAGGACGGTTAGTTTTTAGAGTAGTTGCTAATACCCCTAATTTAGTCTTAGAGTGGGCATCGGGTGAAAAAGAGAGTACTCCACGTTATATTGAGATACATTGATTAGTAAGATATATTGTCCAAATATTACATAATTAGTTTGAGCAAAAGGAGATTATTCGTTACGTTTGTTTGTTCGCAGTAGTATTACAGGGGCGACCGCGCATGTGTAGAGACAGGGCATGCCCTGTCTCTACGAGGTGGCTAGAACGGGATTGCCAGAATGAATGGAGAACGGAGTCCAAATCTTTAGATTTGACACTAACAAATCTAAAGATTTGGACTCCGTTCTGTGTCTTCGAGTTTTCCGAGTCGTGTGTTGTGGATGGGTAATGTAGAGACAGGGCATGCCCTGTCTCTACGGGGTGGCCATAACGGGATTGCCAGAATGAATGGAGAACGGAGTCCAAATCTTTAGATTTGACACTAACAAATCTAAAGATTTGGACTCCGTTATCTGTCTCCGAGTTTTCCGAGTCGTGTGTTGTGGATGGGTAATGTAGAGACAGGGCATGCCCTGTCTCTACGGGGTGGCCATAACGGGATTGCCAGAATAAACGGATAAAGAGATAATCAAGCCTGTCTCAATTCCTAACGGTTGGGGCGGGTTTTGGTTTTGAAGAGAATCTGGTAAAATCAATCTCTATGAAGGAGAACACCCATGAATACCATTGCTATTAATGAACTGTCACCAAGTCTCGCCGCGTTATTACAAACTATCCAACGGGAAGGCCAAGAATATATCCTGACCTTACAGGGTAAACCTGTGGCGATTTTGCGCCCATTTAAGCATAGCCACATGGAACGACAACTCGCGGAATTAGCGACCATGCAAAGTTTAGCTCAACAAATTGCTCAGGCTTGGGTTTCACCCCAAACCAGTTTAGAAATTCTTGAGGAGATGCGCGCCTAGCCATGCCTGTTATAGATGCCAGTGTTTACATTGCTTCAATCAACCCCCATGAAGTAGCTCATCAACGTAGTTTAGCTTGGTTACAACAAGCCCAAGCCAATCAAGTGGAGATAGTTGCGCCTGTCATCATCATGGCTGAGGTGGGCGCGGCCTTAAGTCGTGGCTTAGGCAATCCTCTCCTAGCTCATCAAGTGGTGCAACAGTTAAGAAATTCAGCCCTTGTAACCTTAAAACTTGTGACGGCTGATTTAAGCCAACGGGCGGCCCAAATTGCCATAGACCATCAAATTCGCGGGTGTGATGCCATTTATGTGGCTTTAGCGCAAGAACTGAATGATGAGTTGATTACGCTTGACCAACAGCAATTACAACGTGGGGCGAATGTAGTTACAACTAAGCAGCCTTAGTGGTGACCAAACCATTTTAATTTGTAGGCGATTTTGGCGGGGACGGATTTTTAGCTATTATAAGGCTTTAAGCCTTATAATAGCTGGTGGGTGGTTAGAACGGGATTGCCAGAATGAACGAAAAAAGGAGTCCAAATCTTTAGATTTGATTCTAACAAATCTAAAGATTTGGACTCCGTTTTGTGTCGCCGTATTTTTCCGAATGATACTATTCGTTGCTTTTCTTTATGCGTGGTAGCAACAGCCCTAAAATGAACAACAAGGCCGCGCCGCTTATCAGCGTGCCGATGGTGCGGGGGAGGGTGCTGCCCATGAA
>Ga0316608_1001229_pt1 | contig 10515 bp, 9 predicted proteins | sample MIS2016152B_MG_FD_207673 | JGI IMG/M metagenome (GOLD analysis project Ga0316608, IMG submission 207673) | Microbial mat bacterial communities from Middle Island sinkhole, Lake Huron, Michigan, United States - MIS.2016.152B | ecosystem: Environmental > Aquatic > Freshwater > Lake > Sediment... | reverse complement strand
ATCCGGAAATTGGGGTGGGGTATGTTTTCATTAGTAATGTGTTATCTGTTGTTGTAAAAGTGCTTGCATTAAGCAAAGAAATATTTTATTCATCTGGTGTTTTTCATTTTCAACTTTTGAAGAGGATGTTATTTTATAGCTTCCCACTTCTCATTGCGGGGCTTGCTGGCACGGTTAATGAAGTAATCGATCGAATATTGCTAAAATATCTTTTACCCGCTTCGCAAAATCCTATGGAGCAGCTCGGTGTTTATGGAGCTAGCGTAAAGTTGGCCGTACTCATGACACTTTTTGTGCAGATGTTTCGATATGCTGCTGAGCCATTCTTTTTTTCAAAAAAGGATGAGCTTAATGCACGAGATATTTATGCTCAGGTTATGAAGTATTTTGTATTTTCTGGAATGGCAATATTCTTGTTTGTTATGCTCTTTCTGGATGTTTTTATTCTTTTCATCGGACCTGAGTTTAGGGATGGAATTTCTATTATTCCACTGGTCCTCATAGCTAATCTATTCATGGGAATTTTCTATAATTTATCGATTTGGTACAAACTTTCGAATAAAACTATCTGGGGAGTTTATCTTGTTTTCTTCGGAGCTGTTGTTACTTTTGTGATTAATTACTTCTTTATTCCGCGTTTTGGATACTATGCTTCTGCATGGGGTCATTTTATTAGCTATTTTTTGATGGTTGTTCTTAGTTTCGTGGTTGGGCAAAGGTTTTACAGAATTAATTACGAGTTGAAGAAGATGCTGATTCTCGTTGTTTTGGCTTTGTTGTTTTATCTCGCTTCTGAGATTTTTGTGTTCTCCAATTCGGTTGGCAAGTATATTTTTCATTTTGTATTGATTTGTTCTTACCTTTTGATTTTTTATATCTCTGAAAAACGAAAATTGTTTGTGAAACATGAAAGTCAGAATCATTAACCGATCATCAAATCCTCTTCCTGAATATAGTACAGCTCAATCTGCAGGAATGGATTTAAGGGCGAACCTTAGTTCTCCTGTTCTATTGAAACCTTTGCAGCGAATGCTGATACCCACTGGTTTATTTATTGAGGTTCCGGTTGGTTTCGAAGCTCAGATCCGGCCCCGAAGTGGTCTGGCATTGAAGCATGGGATTACAGTTTTAAATACCCCGGGCACCATCGATAGCGACTACCGTGGTGAGATTGGTATCATTCTTATTAATCTTTCAGATTGTGACTTTGAAATTAAACATGGCGAGCGGATCTGTCAAATGATTGTTTCTAAGCATGAAAGTGTTACTTTGGTTAATGTTGAAGTTTTGGATGAGACTGTGCGCGGAAGCGGAGGTTTTGGCCATACTGGTAAATAAATTTCAAATGAGGATAATTTTAACATTAGCGCTTTTGTTGTATGGGACTTCAGTTTTTTCACAAAAAACGGATCAGGTTTCTTCTATTAAATCGGAGTATTCATATCAATATGCACTCATTGAGGCTTCGCGGCAAAAGATGATAGGAAATGTAAACGAGGCCATTAATCTGTATTTGTCATGTATTAGTGCCAATCCTGAATGCGATGTAGCTTATTATGAGCTTGGTACAGTTTATTCGGCACTGGGTGAAAACGAAAAGGCTGAAGATATTCTTTTTAAAGCTTTTAAGTTGGTTCCCGATAATTATTGGTATGGAATTGCTTATTCAGAGTTGCTTAAAATTAATAATAAAAGCTCTAAATCATTAAAAGTATTAAAAAAAGTTAAGAGAAATAACCGAAGCAATTTTCTTACTATTGATTTTAAGATTGCAGAAATCTATTCCATTGATGGAAGGTATTCAAAAGCCATTTCTGTACTCGAGTTAATTGAAAAGGAATATGGAGTTTCTGAACTTATAAGTTTTAAGAAGTTTGAAATATTTAAATTGCAAGGCAGCTATGCTAAAGCCGAAGGTGTGCTTAACAGTTTGATCATTAGTGCTCCGGAAATCTCTGAATATCAAATTATTCTAGGGGAATATTTTGCTGAGATTGGAGATTCTGTCCGTGCTCTTCAAGCTTATATGGCCGCTTTTTCTATCGATTCTTCCAATATTTATGCTGTTACGAATCTGGCTGATATCTATTCCTCGCAAGGTGATGATGAAAAGGCGTATTTTTATCTTAATCAGGCTTTTTTGAATCATAATATTCCCTTGTCAAATAAGATCCAGACCATGATGGCGCTTAATAAGGATAGGAACCATATTAATCATAACCGTAAATTGTTGGAGGTTATGGTTGTTAGTCTGATGAATGAATATCCTGATAATTATGAAGTTAAGACTGTTGCCTACGATTTTTACAATGGTATTGAGGATCATCCGAGAGCTCTGGAAATAATTAAAGATATTCTGAGCAACAAGAAAGACGACTATATAATTTGGCAACAAGCTTTGTATAATGCTTCTATGCTAGAGGATTTTGATGAGCTGATTATTATTGGGGAAGAGGCACTTAGGTATTTCCCAAATAAGCATGAGCTTTATTTATTTGTTGGAATGGCCTACTTTCAGTTGGATAATTTTGAAAAAGCTTATTCTGTTTTGTCACAAAATTATAGTTCTATCAAAGACAGCGATAAAATTAGATTGCAGTTTCTGATTTTTCTTTCAGAGTCAAGTTATCGTACTGATCGAAAAACCGAAGCTTATACCTATTTCGATGCATTGGTGGAAATGGATCCGTCAAACGATTTTACCAAAAATAATTACAGTTATTACCTTGCTTTGGATAGTGTTGATTTATTAAAAGCTAAGGACTTGAGTTATTCAACAATCGTCAATTCACCGGATAATAGTACTTTTTTAGATACCTATTCCTGGGTTTTATTTAGATTGGGTGACTATAATAATGCTAAAGTTTATGCGCAAAGGGCACTAATTATAGATTCTGAAAAGGATCCTGATATTATGTTTCATTACGCGGAGATATTGTATATGCTTGGTGAATACCGCTTAGCAAAAGAGTATTATGAAAAGGCCCTGCAGAAAGGGTACAATAAGCAACATATTGAAACTAAACTAATGCTCTTGTATGAAAAGCTATAGCTTATTTTGGTTTCTCATTTTTTTGGTTTTTACTGCTGTTTCTTGTAAAACGGTACCGCTTGCCTCTGTTGCTAGAGATACTGAATTCAGGCAGTATTTGTTTAAGCACTCTTCAGAATACTCCTCTGAGTATTTCTCTTCCGAGCAGTTGGATATTAAAATTATTACTGATGACACGAAAAATCTTCGTGGGAAAATTAGCATTAAGCAAGGAGAATTTATTTATGCTAATGTAAATTTTCTTGGCTTCGAATTGGGGCGTCTTGAATTATCTGTCGATAGTGTTAAGATTATTAATCGTCTGGATAAATCGTTTTACTTTGGCGCGATAGACGAACTGAAGAGTTTGTTTGGGGTAGATTTGGGTTACGAAGAAATTGAAAGTATTGTTCTGAAAGGATTTGTGATTGATGGTTCTGAAAACAGAAAATCCTTCAGGGAAAGGGTGTTTGAAGGACCTGACCTTCTCTCTTACACGTACCGCACTTCTTTTGGAGCTGAGGTTTCCTCAGTGTTTAATATTGAAACGTACAGAATTTCGAAAATCAATATTGTAGATTCTGCTGCAGGTTTATTTGTTTCTGCCTTTCCTGGTTCGTTTTATGAAGGCTTGAATTACCCAAAAGAATTGAGAATTTCAGTTAAAAGTAGAGGCTTGGATGCTGAAGTTCTCGTTGGTATTGGAAAAATATCCAAGGATAAATTTGCAAGGAAATCTTTTAATGTAAATGCTGGATACAGTGAGATTACATTCTAACATATTGTTAAAACCTTTTTTTTCTGGAATATTTATTCTTGCTTCCTGTTTTGTTTTATTTTCTCAAAACTCAAAGGATCTTGATTCGAAAAAGAAAGAGAATATTCAGAAGCTTCAGTATTCGAGGTCCCTCTTGGAGAAAACAGAAGCCTCTAAGAATCTTACCCTAAACCAGCTCAACCTTATCCAACAGAATATTGAATTGAGAGAAGGAATTATTGTGAACATTTCTGATGAGTTAAGTTTCCTTAGGAGCAATATTGAGGAGAATATTCTCGAAATTAATAGGCTTGAAGAAAGGGTTAAGCAATTTCAGAACGAGTACGCATCGCTTGTTCTTGCCGCCTCTAGAAATTTAGATAACGATTACGCTTTGATGTATTTATTTTCTTCGGAGGACTTTAATCAGGCTTATCAAAGAATCAAGTATCTTAAATATCTAGCACGCTATAGGTCTGAACTTGTTGAAAAGTTGATGATCGAGGAGGAAAATTTAGTGCGAAGGAATTCAGAGTTGGTGGAGAATAAAAGAAAGAACGAAATTCTTTTGACAGAGCGACAACGAGAACTTAGTTCTCTTGATAGAGACAAGAAGAAGAACGTAACACTTATTCGCTCTTTGCAAAGTAAGGAATCCGAATTAAAAGCCGATATTAAAAAGAGAGAACGAATTCAATCTGAAATTGAGAAGGAAATCAGACGTCTTATTGAAGAAGAAATTAGCAAGGCTAAAGTGGCCAACAAGCCTAATGTTCTTACTCCCGAAGAGAAAATTATTTCAGGGGATTTTTACAAAAATATGGGGCGATTGCCATGGCCTTCCGAGCAATGTGTCATTACAGGGAAATATGGTGAACAAAGCCATCCTGTTTTGAAAGGAATCAAAATTAAAAGCAACGGAATTGATATTAATACGGTTGAAGGGGCTAAGGTCAGGACTGTATATGAAGGCGAGGTAACAAAGGTAATTGCAATTCTTGGAGCAAATTATACAGTGATAATTAAACATGGTGAGTATAGAACGGTATATCAGAATCTTATAGATGTTAAAGTTAAAGCCGGTGACAAGCTCAAGACCAAGGATATTATTGGTACTGTATTTACTGATCTTGACAAGAACACAAAGTTTCATTTTGAAGTATGGAAGGATAAAGTAATTTTGAATCCTGAATTATGGCTTAGTAAATAATGCAGTTTTGTGTAACTTTTTTTGCTAACTTAAGTATAAGGGGTTCGTTTATGATAATAGCATCAATTGGTTTCGGTTATATGTTATGAGAAAGGAATTAACAATTAAGTCTGTTTCAGAGAATCTTCGGAAAGTTGAAAAATTTGTGGATGAAGTTTCTGCTGATTTGTCGCTCTCTGATGAAATTTATGGAAATCTGCTTATTGCTACTCTTGAAGCTGCTAATAATGCTATAGTTCATGGCAATAAGAGTAGGGAAGATAAAATTGTCGATATTCACCTTACTTCGGAAAAAGAAGAGATTGTTTTAAGAGTACAGGATGAGGGAGATGGTTTTGATTATGAAAATATACCCGATCCAACAGCTCCTGAAAATCTGGAAAAAATTAATGGGAGAGGGGTGTTTCTGATGCAAAGACTTTCTGATAAAATTGAATTTTTTGAGCGCGGTAGAATTGTTCAATTAACCTTTAGTCTTAAATAAAATTGCCTGTTACCTTTCATTCGGCTGATCTTAGCTTTAATTTGAAGAATAAGCGGATTCTCAGAAATTGGATTGTTTCTGAAATTGTTCGTAGTGGTTTTAAACCTGGGCAAATCAACCTCATATTCTGTTCAGATGAATACTTATTGGAGATTAACCGCAAGTATCTTAGCCATGATTATTACACGGATATAATTACTTTTAATTACAACGAGGATAATTTCATATCTGGGGATTTATTTATAAGCATTGATCGAGTTTGCGAGAATGCTGAAAATTTTAAGTCCAACCTTCAAACGGAACTTTGCAGGGTTATTATACACGGAATACTACACCTGTTTGGTTACTTGGATAATACTCCACTCCTAAAGAAAGCCATTCATGACAAGGAAGATGATGCCCTGAATAGGCTATTGCTAGCTTTTGGAAAATAATTTGCTTTTAGTTTTTCCTCCAACTTTTCCTTAAATAGAATGTTATTGTATTTCCTATACCTGCCATAATTGTTATTTGTATTGGTTTTAAATATTTATCTTTGCAGAAATTTAGATTTATGCTACCGGTGTACGATGTAATTGTGGTTGGTGCTGGACATGCAGGCTGTGAAGCTGCTGCGGCTTCTGCTAATCTTGGCTGTAACACTTTGTTGATTACAATGGATATGACAAAGTTTGGCCAAATGAGTTGTAATCCTGCTATGGGAGGTGTTGCCAAGGGACAAATGGTTCGTGAAATTGATGCACTCGGTGGATACTCAGGATTAGTTTCGGATTCATCTATGATACAGTTCCGTATGCTTAATCGATCTAAGGGTCCTGCTATGTGGAGTCCTAGAGCACAGTGTGACAGAACCAGGTTCAGTATTGTCTGGAGAGAGTTGCTTGAAAAGACAGCTAATTTGGATTTTTGGCAGGATATGGTTACTTCACTAATTCTGGAGAACGGGGCTATTGGTGGGGTTGTAACCAAAATGGGCATGCGCTTCCATTCCCAAAAAGTTATTCTTACCAACGGAACATTCCAGAATGGTCTTATGCACATTGGGCGTACCCAAATTGAGGGTGGAAGGGCTTCTGAGCCTGCATCAGTTGGAATTTCCGAACAATTATCGGACTTGGGATTTAAGGTTGGCAGGATGAAAACCGGAACTCCGGCTCGTATTGATGGAAGAAGCATTGATTTCTCAAAACTGGCCGAGCAGACAGGAGATGATGAAAATCGAAAATTTTCATTTTTGAATTATGATGTAGATTATTCAACACATAAGTCTTGCTACATCGCGTTTACTAATTTGGATGTTCACGACAATATTCGCACAAGTTTGGAAGATTCTCCCATGTACAACGGTACTATTAAGAGCATTGGTCCAAGGTATTGTCCTAGCATCGAAGATAAAATCCATACTTTTGCCGGCAAAGATTCTCATCAACTATTTCTGGAGCCGGAAGGATTGGATACAATAGAATATTATATCAATGGTTTCAGTTCCTCACTGCCATTGAATGTGCAGTACGAATCCCTTCGAAAAATTGAGGGCTTGGAGAATGTGAAAATTTTCCGTCCTGGATATGCAATAGAATATGATTACTATCCTCCAGAGCAATTGAAACATTCTTTGGAAACCCGTATGGTTTCAGGTTTGTACTTTGCTGGACAGATCAATGGAACTACTGGTTATGAGGAGGCTGCTGCTCAGGGTTTAATGGCTGGTATTAATGCTGCACTTAGCGTTCAGGGTAAAGGAGAATTTGTTTTGGGTCGTGAACAGGCTTACATAGGTGTTCTTATCGACGATCTCATTACAAAGGGTGTTGATGAACCCTATCGTATGTTTACATCGAGGGCTGAGTATCGTTTATTACTTCGGCAGGATGACGCTGATGATCGGCTGACCGAAATTTCTTTTCAAATGGGCTTGGCTGGTAGGAACAGATATGATTTGCTTGTTATCAAAAGGGCATGGAAAAAGGAGATCCGTTATCTACTCGAAACCACTAGTGTTTCACCTAGCGACATTAATATATTGTTGCTCGATAAAGGAACCGCTTCAATTAATCAGAAGGTCAAAATTATCGACATTCTTCGAAGGCCGCAAATATCTCTTAAGGATATATTGCATTTGGTTCCAGGTCTTGAGGACCTATGCAAACTTTTTGAGGCCAGAAGGGAAGAAATCCTGGAATCAGCTGAAATTGAAATCAAATACGAAGGTTATATCGAAAGGGAACGTATTATTGCCGACAAGATTAAACGCCTTGAAGGAATTAAGATTAAAGAAGATATTCAATATGAAAAGCTTGCTTCTATTTCCATTGAGGCCAGGCAAAAGCTTGCACGTGTTAAGCCTATAACGATAGGAGAAGCTTCCAGAATCAGTGGGGTTTCGCCCGCTGATATTAGTGTGCTTCTTTTATTTATGGGTCGATAATGTTCCACGTGGAACATGTTCCACGTGGAACATTAAAAACACTTATGAATTCATCACAAAAACACATTGGTAAGCTGGTGGATCTCTTTACTGAAGAGATTTACGATGCGGAAATTGTTGTAAGAAACGGTAAAATCCAATCTATAGAAAAATCGTCAACAAAGTCCAGCTCCTATATTCTACCTGGGCTCGTGGATTCCCATATTCATATCGAAAGTTCTATGCTTACTCCACAGCATTTCTCCCGAATTGCCGTTTCTCACGGTACTGTGGCCACCGTTTCGGATCCGCACGAAATAGCCAATGTTCTCGGGCTTGATGGGGTTCGGTATATGATTGAGAACGCCTTGGGTGCAGAGTTGAAGTTCTTTTTTGGTGCGCCAAGTTGTGTACCTGCCACATGTTTCGAATCCTCTGGGGCGGAAATCTCCGCAGACGACATCGAATACCTTTTCGAAAAGAAGGGTCTAAAGTTTCTTTCCGAAATGATGAATTACCCGGGGGTTATTTACGATGACCCGGAGGTAATTAGAAAGATTGAGATTGCGAAAAAACACAAGCGCAAGATTGACGGTCATGCTCCCGGACTTACTGGAGCGAATCTTGTTAAATACATTCAAGCCGGAATTGATACAGATCACGAATGTTCTGGAATCGAGGAGGCACTTGAGAAAATTGAAAGAGGTATGATTGTCCAGATTCGGGAAGGTAGCGCAGCCAAGAATTTCGATGCCTTATGGACCCTCGTCGATAAGTTTCCCGATATGGTGTTTCTGTGTTCTGATGACCTGCATCCGGATGATTTGCTGGATGGTCACATTAATAAGCTTCTAAAAAAAGGCGTAGAAAAGGGAATAAATCTCTTTAATCTCCTGCGCGCAGTTTCAATTAATCCAATTCGGCATTATGATCTGCCGGTTGGATTGTTAAAGGTCGGCAATAGTGCCGATTTTATACGGGTCGATGACCTGGTTTCATTCCGCGTTTCGGAAACTTATATCGGTGGTAAAAAAGTTTTTGATCGGCTCGAAGGACTAAAGGAAGTTCCCCCACAAAGAATTTTAAATAAGTTCGAAGCAAAGAGAATCGAGGAAAATTCTCTAGTGGTTCCACCAAAATCAAATAGTGTCAAAGTTATAACAGTTAAAGATGGAGAGTTGCTCACCAAATTTTTTGTGGCATCTCTGGAGGCTGTACAGGATGATTTGGTTTCGGATATCTCTCAGGATATTTTGAAAATGGCGGTTCTCAACCGGTATGAGAATGAAATGCCGTCCCTTGCATTTATAAATAATTTCTCCCTGAAAAAGGGTGCTCTCGCTAGTTCCATTTCTCACGATTCCCATAATATCATAGCCGTTGGAGTATCCAATACAGAAATCGCCGAGTGCATCAATTGGATAATTGATAACAGGGGTGGGGTTGCTGTTCATGACGGTATTGGAGTCACAGGAATCCCGCTTCCAATTGCAGGCATTATATCCGATCAAAAGGCAGAAACTGTGGCCAGCCTGTACAAGAACATTAATAATGTTGCTGCGGGAATTGGTTGCAGTTTAAAAGCTCCTTTTATGACCCTTAGCTTTATGGCTTTATTGGTTATTCCCGATTTGAAACTCAGCAATAAAGGGCTGTTCGATGGTTGTAATTTTTGCTTTACAAGTCTGTATGAGTAATTACTTCTTTTAAAACAAACATGAAAGAGGAAAATGACATTCTAAAGCACACCATTCTCAACCTGCCCGGTAAGCCAGGGGTATATCAGTTTTACGATGCGAACGATACGCTTCTTTATATCGGAAAAGCCAAAAATCTTAAAAAGCGGGTCTCATCCTATTTCTCGAAAACTCATTATGAGAATAACAAGCTGCGGATCCTGGTGAAAAAAATCGCTGACGTTAAGCATATTGTAGTCGATACCGAATCCGATGCGCTTCTTCTGGAAAACAATCTGATTAAAAAGTACCAGCCAAAATATAATGTTAACCTCAAAGATGATAAAACCTTTCCCTGGATTTGTATAAAGAATGAAGCTTTTCCTCGGGTTTTCTCTACCAGGAATATTGTCTCAGACGGATCGAAATATTATGGTCCGTACACTTCTGCATCAACAGTGCGTACTATCCTTTCCCTCATAAGACAACTCTATAAGCTTAGAACTTGCCCGCATACTCTGTCGACTGAAAATATACAGAGGGGAAAAATCAAAAAATGTCTTGAATTTCATATCGGAAACTGTCTTGCGCCTTGCGAATCTATGCAAACGGAGGAGAACTATAATGCTGCCATTAGTCAAATACACTTGATTCTTAAAGGAAACCTGAAGGACCTACTCGACCATCTGAATAAAATCATGTTGGAATTTTCTTCGAAATATCTGTTCGAGGATGCGGAAATGATACGGCAGAAAATTGAAATGTTGGAGAAATTCCAAACTAAATCAACAATTGTTAACCCTTCAATTCATAATGTGGATGTTTTTTCCATTGTTCAGGATAACGATCTTTCTTTTGTTAACTTCCTTAAAGTGGTTAACGGAGCTATTATCCAGGCGCATACGGTTGAAATGAAAAAGCAATTGGATGAATCGCCGGGGGAGTTGCTG
>Ga0316608_1001227_pt1 | contig 10526 bp, 9 predicted proteins | sample MIS2016152B_MG_FD_207673 | JGI IMG/M metagenome (GOLD analysis project Ga0316608, IMG submission 207673) | Microbial mat bacterial communities from Middle Island sinkhole, Lake Huron, Michigan, United States - MIS.2016.152B | ecosystem: Environmental > Aquatic > Freshwater > Lake > Sediment... | reverse complement strand
TCATAGCGAACTAAAGTAACGCGGGCTGCTTTCACCATTGAGTCCGCAACTTCTACGGCTGAGGGAAGTCCTAAGACTTCAACCATTCCAACTGCAACACCCATTACACTATTCTCCTAAATTTCACGGAATATCTGAAACTCATTGTATGTGAAATTGATGACAGAAATTGGTGAGGTTGATTTTGCCTTCGGTAGTTGACGGAAAGCAAGAGGGGGTGTGGCGATGAGCCGTGGCCCGATCGCACTACAATTCTGTGACTGCTCTCGGCTGTCACGATCGCTGATGACTAATGACTGCTGACTGCTGACTAATAACTAATTCAAAACTCGTCAAGCAGCCACTCCGAGGCTCTAGAGCCCAAATCTAGGGCGACGCTGACGGCTTTGCCCAAACGGGGGCGATCGCGGGTAGTGGCGATATACTCTCTCACCTGTTCGGTGCTCCCCCAGGCGTTGAGATAATTGGCCACTGCGTCCAAATGCTCGAAGTAATCAGCCTCCGTCATCGGAAAAGACACCTGTTCCAAATACTTCCACATCACCTGGACAAAAATCTTGCCCCGCGTCCGCCGCAATCTGATATCGTAAGATTTTCCCCATTTTTCCATTAATAGCTGGTGTAAATCCTTGCCCGTCATGGTTTCTCCTCAGTAAATTCCTTAAACAATAAAAGACAAAGTTCAAAAAATGTAATAATACTCTAATAAAAGCTGGAAGGCGCATTCTTAAAAGGAATTATCGCTGCCTCAACAAGAGTGAAAGCAGATTAACCGCAATCATTCCCGTTGTCTGCACGTAACAGACTCACAGCTACAGCTCGCAAACAAACGTAACTTAAAATCGCAAAGGCAGGTCATGGCTCTAACTTCTGCTGGAAATCCCGATGTCCCCGATATGGGGCGTCGCCAATTTATGAATTTGCTGACGTTCGGTACCGTCACAGGTGTGGCACTGGGCGCACTCTATCCAGTTGTCAACTATTTTATTCCTCCTTCGAGTGGGGCGGCTGGCGGTGGAGTGACTGCTAAAGATGCTCTGGGTAACGACATCGTAGTCAGCGCATATTTGGCTTCCCATCCCGCTGGCGATCGCACTCTAGCCCAAGGTCTCAAAGGCGACCCCACTTATATTGTGGTGGAAAAAGACTTATCTCTGTCCGAATACGGCATCAATGCAGTTTGCACTCATTTGGGCTGCGTCGTGCCTTGGAATAACAGTGAAAACAAGTTCATCTGTCCGTGTCACGGTTCTCAATACAACAGTGAAGGGAAAGTGGTACGCGGCCCAGCACCTTTGTCTCTGGCCCTCGCCCACGCCACTGTCGCAGATGACAAGCTGGCTTTTACCACTTGGACAGAAACAGATTTCCGCACCGGCGAAGCCCCTTGGTGGTCTTAAACGATTTTGGATTTTAGATGGGAGATTTTAGATTGGGATCGGTGGTGAAAATCAAAGATAATTCCATCCCTAAAACAGTCTAATCATCCCAAATCAAAAATCAAAAATCCCAAATGAAAAATCAAAAATTCACCCATTGTCTGACCTTTGAGATTGAATACTCTGATGCCACAAACTAATTTATCTGCGATCTTTCGTCGCAGTGTCAGGACGATCGCCAAAACTGCTATAGTGGCGATCGCAGCCGCAGCATTTTTCCTCAGCAGCGACATCGCACTTCCCCAAGCAGCATTCGCCTATCCTTTCTGGGCTCAAGAAACAGCACCCGCGACTCCCCGCGAAGCAACAGGCCGGATTGTTTGCGCTAACTGTCACTTGGGCGCAAAACCCACCGAAGTTGAAGTACCACAATCTGTTTTGCCTGACACAGTTTTTGAAGCTATTGTCAAGATTCCCTACGATACTAGCGTTCAACAAGTTGTCGGCGGCGGCAGCAAAGGTGGCTTGAATGTGGGTGCTGTAGTGATGTTGCCCGAAGGTTTCAAAATTGCTCCCGCAGACAGAATTCCCGAAGAAATGAAGGAAAAAGTCGGCGATCTTTACTTCCAAACTTACAGCGAAACCCAAGAAAATATTATTTTAGTGGGCCCGCTGCCAGGGGATCAGTACAAAGAATTGGTCTTCCCAGTTTTGTCGCCAAATCCGGCAACTGACAAGTCGGTTCACTTTGGCAAATACCAAATTTTTGTCGGCGGCAACCGTGGTCGTGGTCAGGTTTATCCTACCGGAGCCAAGAGCAATAATACTGTTTATAATGCTTCGGTAGCGGGGACAATTTCTAAGATTTCCACACCTGAAGATGGCGGTTATGAACTGACAATTCAACCGGCAGAAGGTGCAGCGGTTGTTGATACAATTCCTGCTGGCCCGGAACTGATTGTTTCTGAAGGACAAACAGTTGCAGCCGGTGAACTTTTGACGAACAATCCTAATGTGGGCGGTTTCGGTCAAAAAGATGTTGAGATTGTGCTGCAAAGTGCCACTCGAATTCAAGGAATGATGGCTTTCGTGGCTTTGACCATGTTGGCTCAAATTATGCTGGTTCTCAAGAAGAAACAGGTCGAGAAAGTTCAAGCTGCTGAAATGAATTTCTAGGCGCAGCCGTAACTAGATTTTAAGTAAGGTGCGCACTGCGCACCCTACTATGAGATGGCAAGTAAGGTGCGCACTGCGCACCTATTTATTAACAGTAAGGTGCGCAGTGCGCACCCTACTATGAGATGGCAACTCAGGTGCGCAGTGCGCACCCTACTATGAGATGGCAACTCAGGTGCGCAGTGCGCACCCTACTATGAGATGGCAAGTCAGGTGCGCAGTGCGCACCTATTTATTAACAGTAAGGTGCGCAGTGCGCACCCTACTATGAGATGGCAAGTCAGGTGCGCAGTGCGCACCTATTTATTAACAGATAAAATAATGTCAATTGATGAGAAAGTAATTGAGGTCGGGTCACTGCAATGGTTTTATCGGGAAACTAATCCGGTTAATGAATCTGACAAGCCTCCGGTGCTGCTACTGCACGGTTTGCCCTCCCAAAGTTTTACCTGGACTGCAATTATGCCGGATTTGGCTGCACAGGGGTTTCGATCGATCGCACCAGATTGGGTGGGTTATGGGCGATCGACAAAACCGGACAAACGCGACTTTGCCTACACTCCCGATGCTTTTGTTGAAGCACTCGCTGGCTTTATTCAAGCTTTAGAAATAGACCGATTTTACCTAGTTGTTCAAGGATTTTTAGCTTCTGCTGGCATTCAATATGCCTTGCGAAACCCCGATAAAATTGAACGTTTAGCTGTCATAAATACACCTGTTTCAGCAGATATCAAGTTGCCTTGGAAAATGCAGCAATTGGGATTGCCTTTTATTGGCGATATGATGACGCAAGACCCGCTTTTGGTGGACAGAACTTTAGAAGGCGGGTGTCGCAAGACGATATCAGACAAGGATTTAGATGTTTATCGCCGTCCATTTTTGAAGAGTTCTGATGCTGGGCGATCGCTGATGAATACAGTCCGCAATATTCAACTGCCGCAGTCAATGGCAGAAATTGAATCCGGCTTTCAAGGATGGACTAGACCAACTTTATTTGTGTGGGGATTAACAGACCCTTGGCTGAGTGTTGAACCAGCTCAAAAGTTAGTTAGTTCCTTGCAAAATGCAGAGTTAGTTAAGGTGGAAAAAGCAGGACATTATCCTCAAGAACATTGGTCAGAAAAAGTTGGTGAGGCCTTGATCACTTTTCTGCGCCGAAAAGAGGTAAACTAATTTTTTAGACCTCACTTTCGGTGCTGGGTAAGCGAGGCAAAGCCAAAGCATCTGCGTTTCCAAGCAGAGCCTGGAAACGAGCACAAGCAAACCCTTACCAGCCCAGTGCTCGCTCAAAACGAGCAATTCTTCAATCAAAAATCAAAAATCAAAAATCCCTATGACTCGTCCCCGTTCATTTTTTGCCTTGATGATGTCATTTCTGATGGCATTTCTAGTCAGTTGCAGCAGTGTGGAAGCAAAAGCTCCAACCACTTACACAGCAGCGCAGATTCAGCAAATTCAGCGCTATGTTCCTACTATTACAGAATTGCGATCGCGCATGGATAAGCTGGGAACCCTAATTCAAAAACAAAATTGGGTTGATACCAGAACTTACATTCACGGGCCTCTCGGCGACTTGCGGGGCACCATGAAAAGCGTCTCTGCAAGTCTGTTACCTCAAGCTCAAAAAGAAGCTGTTGATTTAACCAAGAGTTTGTTTTCCGATTTGGTTAACATTGATCTTGCTGCTAAGGATCTTGACTATGCAAAAGTCACCAGCAGCTATCAAAAAGCAGTGGATGATTTTGATGCTTTCTTGCAGCTAATTCCCAAAGCTTAATAACTTTTGGGCTTGGGTAGGGTGCGCACTGCGCACCGAGAGATAATGTGCGCAGTGCGCACCCTACGAAAATCTAGTGGTAGGGTGCGCACTGTATACCGAAAAGATAATGTGCGCAGTGCGCACTACGAAAAACTTCTATAAAATCTCAAATCTCAAATCCCAAATCTCAAATTGATTAATGGTTCGTATTGCAATTATTGGATGTGGTATTGTTGGGGCGTCGATCGCCTTTGAACTCAGCCGATTTCCCGGACTGAAAGTTACTGTTTTCGACAAACAGCCGCCGGCGCAAGCTTCGACTGGTGCCTCCCTCGGCGTTTTGATGGGAGTGATCAGTCACAAAACTAAGGGCAGAAATTGGCAGTTAAGGGAAACCAGCCTTCAACGTTATGAAACTTTAATTCCTGAATTGGCAGCAATGACGGGGCGGAAAATTCCTTTTAACAAACAGGGAATTTTGATGCTTTGTTCGGAGGGAGAGGATTTAAGTAAGTGGGAAAAGTTGGTAGCTACTCGCCAGTCTCAAGGTTGGGAGTTGGAAATTTGGGATGTGGATCTTGTGCGCGATCGCAATCCTCATCTCGCTCTAAATCCTAACATTATTGCTGCTATTTATTCGCCTCAAGATCGACAAGTCGATCCAACAGTCCTAACTTTAGCTTTGGTTGATGCTGCTAAGATAAATGGGGTTAATTTTGAGTTTGGGGTGGAAGTTGCAGGCCTTGCTGAGTTGCATTCTCAGGTGTGTCAGATTCAAACAACTTTAGGAAACTTAGAATTCGATCGGCTAATTATCGCGGCTGGTTTGGGATCTTCGGCTTTGACGGCATCGTTAAATCAATTGGTTGATATTCGCCCGGTGTTGGGACAAGCCCTACATTTGCGATCGCCAAATCCTTTGGGAAACCCTGATTTTGCGCCAGTCATTACTTGCGATGATGTCCATATTGTGCCTTTGGGAAATCAGGAATATTGGGTGGGGGCGACGGTTGAGTTTCCGGTAAATGGCGGGGAAATTCAGGCGAATGCTGAGATGTTGGAGCAAGTGATGGCTAGGGCGATCGTACTTTGTCCAGCCTTAGCAGCAGCTACAATTATTAGGAAATGGTCGGGGTTACGCCCGCGCCCCGAAGGACGACCGGCTCCAATTATCGATCGACTTTCCGGTAACAGCAACATTCTCATCGCCAGCGGCCACTATCGTAACGGTGTGTTGCTCGCTCCCGCAACAGCTCGCACAATTCGAGAAATGATTGTGCAATAATTAAGAAATGTTAATATCAGAAAAATTGCCATCAATCTCTTACATTAATCTATGCGGCAAATCCCCAAGAATGAGTTTCAGTTCCGGTTCATCAACCCGCTTAATTGCTTTGGGAATACTTACCCACTGCCGCTTTCTCTTATAAGCTTCAGGCCAATTTTCCCGAACAGTTTGTACTAGCAGTAAAAATACATCTACCCGCCAAGTACAGCCAGACTTATAGTATTTGTAAGTTCCCATTAAATCGGGAAACACTTGACCCAACAAACCTGCTTCTTCCCAAGCTTCCTTGGCTGCGGAATCTTGAGAAGTCATGTCAGGTTCAATTAAACCTTTGGGAATTACCCAACGCTTACCTCCCGAAGAAGTAATTAGCATTACTTCAATTTTTTCGTCCATAATGCGGTAGGGAATTACCCCCGATTGTTCCACCAATACAATTGTTCTGGTACTCATAATTTATGAAATATATTGTGGTGCAAAAACTGCTTCAACTTGATTGACAGTTGAAGACTCAAAACAAAAATTGCACCCTGATTTTATATAACTTACGCACGCGAGGTCAAAAACCCGGTTTCTGCGTCAACCTCTCGGAGAAATCCAGGATTTTTCGGAGAAACCGGGTTTTTAGCTTAGTGCTACAGAACTTATGCGCGCGAGGTCAAAAACCCGGTTTCTGAGTCAATCTCTCGGAGAAATCCAGGATTTTTCGGAGAAACTGGGTTTTTGAGGTTTGTCTACTTTACCTAATTTTTTTTCGACTTAGCCTCCAAATTTTCCAAACGACTCTTCAAATCTTGATTATCCTTTTTCACCTCGTCTAATTCCTCGCGCAACTGCTTCACCGCTGCATCAGAACCAGCATTTTTCTGCACTCTTTGCACAGCTTCATCAGCCATGCGACGAACGCGGCCATCAGGAGTTTGGTCAGCTAAAGAACGCAAAATCCGAATAGCTTTGCTAGTTTCCATTTGTCCTAATGCTGTAACTACAGATACTTGAGTCAAGAAAAAAGTCTCTCTAGACAATTCTGTCAATCTCTGCAAAATCCGTTCTAAATTGATATTAGTTTGACCGGTTGAAATTGTACCCAAAGCACGAATTGTAGCCAAGCGCAAAGCTTGCGGAGTAGCCGCAGCGGTATATTTCAAAATCAGATTCAGCGCATCTTCAGAAGTTTTCATTTGCGCTAAACCTGCGATCGCCCCCGATCGCACTACCTCATTCCACCCCTGACGCTCTTTCAGCACCAATTTTAACTCTTTCAGTACCTGTTCATCCGTCGGTTTTTGATCGAGATTAGCCCCTGCAATTCCCCCGATCGCAGTCGCTGCGGCAGCTTCTACATAATAGCTAGCGTCGCCCTTTTCGACGATCGACTTCAGCGCCTTATAAGTTTCATGAGTTTTGATTTTACCCAAAGCCCCCACCACAGCACGGCGAACGCGAGCATCTTTATCTTTCAAACCAGTTACTAAACCTTCAAAAGCTTGGTCGAGTTTAATCTCAACTAACTCGCTGGCGACTTCGGCGCGCACTCCCCAAAATGGATCTTTCTTGAGAACTTCTGACAGGGTTTTCACCGCTTCCAATCCTCCCTTTTTCGCCAAAGCTTGGGCGGCGTAAATCCGGGAAACCGGGTCAGGATCGAATTGCAACTGAGCTTTTAGTTCGGCAACTGCATACTCTAAAACAACAGTTTTTAAGTATTTATTCCCCACATCAAAACTGATAAATGCCGGCTTCTCTTCTAGGGGGAAATAGAAACTTTGCTCCCGTTCGTAGACTCGCACAGTGAAAGTTTTTAGGTTCGGGGTTGAGGATGCAGAACTATCATCGCTGTCGTCTTTTTTCGGTTTGTAACCGAAGCCGATCGGGATTTTTAGATCGAATACATCCTTACTGTTGCCATTGCCATTTTTGCTGTCTTTTACCTGAGTTTGAGTGACAGTAACTTTCGCTAATTTGTTATCTCCATCCCAAGCATAAGCAACTTTGTAATCTGGATGACCGCCGCGATAAACGTACTGGTCAAACAAAAACATCAGATTGCGGCCCGTAGCTTTTTCTATGGCCCGGAGTAAGTCGATAGTTTCTACAGTTTTGTGAGCATTATCCTGCACAAAAGTCTGAATTGCTTGGTAAAATAATTCATCGCCTAACTCGGCGCGGATCATGTGGTAAACGCAAGCGCCTTTTTCGTACAAATGGCGATCGTACAATTCGATCGCTTCGCGGTAAACGTGAGTTACCATGGGGCGGCGGTAGCGAGAACTGTCTTCGGCTAAATAATTGCGCGCCTCATTTAACATATAGTAAGCCGCATCTTCTTTGCCGTATTCTTTATCTGTCCACAGCACCTCGCAATAGGAAGCCATGCCTTCTTTTATCCAAGCATGAGACCAGTGTTTAATTACTACTAAATCACCAAACCACTGGTGAGCTAATTCGTGAGCAACTAAGCTTTCAGTACCTCGATTGTCGAGGGTAGCGCGTTCGTCTAACAAGCACCGATCTGTTAGTAAAGTTGTCGAAGTATTTTCCATGCCGCCGAAGATGAAATCATCGACGCAGACTTGATCGTATTTGGGAAACGGGTAAGGATAGCCAAATGCTTGAGAGAAGAATTCAATCATTTGAGGCGTTTTGCCCATGCTGCGTTTTGCGTCGGCTTCGCGGCTTTTTTCGACGTAATAATTAACAGGTTTGCCGTTCCATTCGTCTTCAATTTCGGCAAAATCTCCCACAGCTAAAGTCATCAAATAGGTGGGGTGAACCTGTTTCTGTGACCAGTGATAAATTTTATCGTCGCCGTCGGTTTCTGTGTCTATCAATTCGCCGTTAGAAATAGCAAAAAGTTGTTTGGGAACTTGCACTCTAATTTCCGAAGTAGCGAGTTGTCCGGGATAGTCGAAACAGGGAAACCAGAAGCGGGAGTCTTCGTCTTCGCCTTGTGTCCAAACTTGTGTTGGTTTGTTGGGATAGTGTTTGTCTGGACCGACGAAATAGAGGCCGCGTTGGGGTTTTTCGACTGAGTAGTCGATCGCAATTGTAATCGGTTGGTTCGCTGTTGTTGGTGAGTGCAATTGAACTTGTAGCACTTCGCCGTCGCTGTCGAAAGTTTGCTTGGTGTCGCCTACTTTTACCGATTTAATGTTCAGGTTTACAGCATCTAAGGTTAATTTGTCAATACCGCTGCGGACTGGATTGATGCGGATGCTGCAAGTGCCGCGAAAGCTTTGTTTGGGAATATCCAGCACTAAGTCGAGGAAAATATGCTCTACTTGACCGGGGCGATCGGGGTTATAATGCGGCCTAGCACCGGGCATCTCGAAGGATTTGTGACCGTTTTCAGAATCCAAGTAATTGTGTGACATTTTGATGGTAAAGTTGTGAATCGATCGGCGATCGCTGGTAATTGAGCTGCTGCTGAGCTGCCAGCTTATTATAGGGTAGCGCGTCAAAGTTGCTGTTGTCTCTAATCTGATCAAAAACTCGGCTAATCATCGCCCGGAGCGAACCTCGGATTTTTTTTGCTACAATACCAGCAAGGCTGATGTCTACAATTCATCAGCCGGCCATTGAAATTGAGAGGGAAATCTGTATGACAGCTACACTATCAGTTTCCAATTCGATCGAGTCTTGGCTCGGCGATGAAGCAGAAGACTTGCTCAGCCATCAAGCGAAAATTTCTCAAGATTTGTTGCACCTCCCCGGCCCGGATTGGGTAGACAGAATTTTTGCTCAGACCGATCGAGTTCCTCAAGTCCTTCGCTCTCTTCAGCAACTCTATTCTAGCGGACGCTTGGCGAATACGGGCTATTTATCTATCCTGCCCGTAGACCAAGGAATCGAACACTCTGCCACCACTTCTTTTGCACCGAATCCTATCTATTTTGACAGCGAAAATATCATTAAATTAGCAATTTCTGCTGGCTGCAATGCTGTCGCGACGACCCTGGGAGTTTTGGGAAGTGTATCTCGCAAATCCGCGCACAAAATCCCTTTTATTGTCAAGCTAAATCACAACGAATTGCTGACTTATCCCAATCAATACGACCAAATAATGTTTGCTTCTGTAGAACAAGCTTGGAATTTGGGAGCGGTTGCAGTCGGAGCAACAATTTATTTTGGTTCGCCGGAATCGACGCGACAAATCCAAGAAGTCAGTCAAGCTTTTGCTCACGCTCACGAATACGGAATGGCGACAATTCTGTGGTGCTATCTTCGCAACGATATTTTTAAACAAGACAAAGATTATCACCTTGCAGCGGATTTGACCGGCCAAGCAAATCACTTGGGAGTGACAATTGAAGCTGACATTATTAAGCAGAAGTTGCCAGAGTGCAATCACGGTTACGAAGCTGTTGCTAAAGCTAGCGATTCCCTGCGGGATAGCTTCGCTTCACGCAGTTACGGCAAAACTGACAAGCGGGTTTATTCGGATTTGACAAGCTCGCACCCGATCGATCTAACTCGCTATCAAGTGCTCAACTGTTATGCGGGCAGGATCGGTTTAATTAATTCCGGCGGTGCTTCGGGAAAAAGCGATTTTGCTGAGGCCATTCGCACCGCAGTAATTAACAAACGCGCTGGAGGTTGCGGTTTAATTTCGGGTCGCAAAACTTTTCAGCGTCCCTTTGAGGAAGGGGTGAAATTGTTTAACACAATTCAAGATGTTTATTTGTCGCCCGAAATCTCGATCGCCTAAAAATTCACAGCATTAATGCTTTAGCAAGTGTTGCTTTTGACAGCGGATTTGGACGAAAAACGCCGATGACTATGGGAATGACGCGCCGCTTGCAGGATTTGCGATCGACTCTGGGGATTAGCCTGCAAGTTTATTCAGTTTTTGGCTTAATTTCACTGACAATTTCATAAACATCAGTGTCTGGTATTTTCACAAACAAAGGCGTCATCTGCTTCA
>Ga0316608_1001226_pt1 | contig 10534 bp, 4 predicted proteins | sample MIS2016152B_MG_FD_207673 | JGI IMG/M metagenome (GOLD analysis project Ga0316608, IMG submission 207673) | Microbial mat bacterial communities from Middle Island sinkhole, Lake Huron, Michigan, United States - MIS.2016.152B | ecosystem: Environmental > Aquatic > Freshwater > Lake > Sediment... | reverse complement strand
ATCGTTTTTGCGGAACGTTACGATTTACCCATGATTCCCTTGACCGTTGGCCCGCAGCAATTACATGGCATGGAGATTAACGTTTATGCCCATGAATTGGCACAAATTACGGTGTGGATAGGTTACATTCAATGGCGATATGAGAATGGGCTGGAAAAATTAGCCCATCCAATTTTGCAGCCGTTAAATACTATTAAGCGTATGGACGCAATTTTGGGTTATGATGAGCAGGGCAATCCGATTGAACCTGAATGGGTCGCGGCGGAGGTCATTGTGGGTAATCCGCCTTTTTTGGGCAGTTATAAGATGCGTTCCGCTTTTGGTAATAAATATGTTGAAGATGTTTTTAAACTTTACGATGGGGAAGTCCCCGCCCCTGCTGATTTAGTTTGTTATTGGTTTATTAAGAGTTTACATAATATTCAACAAAAGCGAACTAAGCGAGTGGGTTTACTTTCCACAAATTCAATTCGGACAGGCTTTAATCGTAAGGTATTAGACCATGTTAAGCAACATGGCGATATTTTTATGGCATGGAGTGATAGGCCCTGGTTGTTAGAGGGCGCGGCCGTGCGGATTTCAATGGTGGGTTTTGATGATGGAACGCAAAAACGCCGTTACCTTGATGGCATTAAAGTGACACACATTAACTCAGATTTAACGACCTCTGTTGATATTACAAAAGCTAAATCGCTGCCAGAAAACAAAAATATTGTTTATAAAGGGATTATGAAAGGTGGCCCATTTGAGATAACCACCGATGAAGCCGCAAAATTACTGAAACAGGAAAATCCAAGCGGCAAACCTAACTCAGATGTTATTAAACCTAGAATTGCGGCGCGAGATATAGTCAGTCGCCCTTTAAATAGTTGGGTGATAGATTTTGGCGTAGATACAACCGAAGCCGAAGCTGCCACATATCTTGCGCCATTTGCCTACATCGAACAGCATGTTAAACCTGTGCGTGAGCAAAATCGCCGCGAACGTCGGCGCGCTCATTGGTGGTTATTTGGCGAAACAAACCCCACTTTACGTCAGGCGGTGGCAGGCTTAACGAGATATATTGTAACGCCTGAAACAGCGAAATATCGCATTTTCATTTGGATGACCTCTGCCGCTATTCCTGATTATGGGATTCATACGTTTGCTAGGGAAGATGATTATTTTTTGGGGGTGTTGCAATCGCAAGCCCATGAAATGTGGTCATTACGGTTAGGGTCATCATTGGGGCCTACACCCAAATATAATTCCTCTATAACTTTTGAAACCTTCCCCATGCCCTGGCCACCAGGCCAAGAACCTAGCGAGGCCGATAATTCCAAAGTGTATCAAATTGCGGACTATGCGCGGCAATTGGTGGCTTTTCGGGATAATTGGCTCAATCCCCCCGCCGATAGTATTGAAATTGGCGAGAAGGTGGTACAGAAACGAACCTTAACCAATTTATATAACGCATTGGAACATTATCGCGCCGTCAAGCCTGGCCATGAAAATGCGTGGGGTGCGGCATTATCACAAATTGTTGCACTAGGGGACATTACGCCTAAATTGTATCTCAGTCTTAACGACATGGAAACGTTAGATTTCATTCATGCTCAACTTGACCGTGCCGTTTTAGCGGCCTACGGTTGGGAGGCTGATTTGGACGAGGAAGAGATTTTGGCTAATTTGTTGGCTTTGAATGAGGAACGGACAAAATCGTAATATATATTACGTTCACGGTGCGCGAATTTCTCATTTAGCTTTAAAAAATCCGCCTCAATCCGTGCGTATCCGTGACCTATTCTTTTCGTTGGCTATTTTACATTTCACCAGAATAAAGTATCATATTCCAAGTTAAAACTGTCCCTAGAGGGCTGGAGTCCAAGTCTTTGGATTTGTTGGCAATGAATCAAATCTAAAGATTTGGACTCCAACTATTGGCCCTTGTCTTAACAACCCCAGGAGAAAGAAAATGAATCACCCCTTAACACGACGGCAATTTATGGTGTTATCAAGCGCATCATTGGCGGCCCTAGCCCTCAATAGCTGTGCGCCCACGCCGACCCCAACGGCGGCCCCCGCCAAAAATAGTAATGAACCACAACGTGGTGGTTTAGTACGCATTGGCTTCACCGATAAACCTGGCGATTTGAACCCCTGGTTCACCGCCACTATGGTCGATTCGATTTTGAAATTAGCCATTTATGAACCTTTGGTACGTTACAGCCCGACCTTTAAGATTGAACCTGCCCTAGCGACTCGTTGGGAAAGCAGTGCCGACGGGCTAACCTGGACATTTACGTTACGGCAGGGGGTGACGTTTCATGACGGTTCTCCCTTTACGGCGGAAGATGTGGTCTATAGTTTCACTGAAATCTTAAAGCCTGAGAATGCTTACATGGGGAGCAAAGCCCTGGCCTTTATGGATAAAGTGACTTCCCCCGCCGCCGATACCGTGCAAATGACCTTAAAGCAGGCCAACATGGATTTTCTGATTGCTCTGGCGAATGCGGCTAGTGCAGCCTTTATTGTGCCGCATACCCAAACGGTCAAGCAGTTAGTTGAGAAACCCATTGGCACAGGCCCTTTCAAAATGAAGGAATATCTCCCTGGCAGTTCGGCTACCTTTGTCCGCAATGAAACGTATTGGGATAAAGGTTTGCCATATTTAGATGAAGTACGTCACCAATATATTTCTGAAATGGCAACCCAAATCGCGGCCCTCAGCAGTGGCGAATTGGAGATGATGTGGCAAATTAACACCGAGTCAATTGCGGTATTAGAAAAATCGCCTCAAATTAACATTGTGGAAGTGCCAGGCGGCTCTTATCAACCCATTATGATGTCGGTGACGCAGAAGCCGTTTGATAACGTCAAAGTGCGTCAGGCCATGAAATATTTGGTCGATAGGGACGCTTTTATTAAGGCGGTATTACAAGGACGCGGGCAGCCTGGTAATGACCAACCCGTGACCCCTGGCGCGCCCTTTTGGGGCAATGTGCCACCTTATCCCTTTGATATTGCTAAAGCTAAAGCTTTGTTAGCTGAAGCGGGCTACCCTGATGGCTTTGAGACCACCCTCGCCACCAGCGATGCCCGCCCTGGCATGGTTGAAACCGCCACTGTATTTCAAGAAATGGCGAAAGCCGCAGGGGTCAAAATTACCCTGAAACAAATCCCCGCCGATAATTATTGGAAAGAATATCTAACCTACCCCATGTGCCTTTCTAGCTGGCCGATATTCCCTAGCACTGACCAGATTTTTACGATGGTCTATCATTCAACGGGCGTATGGAACGAAACAGGGTTGAAAGATGCCACCCTTGATGGCCTGATTGAAGCGGCGCGCAGCGAGAAAGATGAGGTCAAACGGCAAGAACTCTACACCAAAATGCAACAGCTAGTGCATGATGAAGGCGCGGTGATTGTGCCTTATTTCCGTTCAGGCTTTTATGCTCACCACGAAAAGGTGCAGGACATTATCTACTCGCCCAATGGCCTCACCCGCCCGCATACGACATGGATTAAGCAAAGTTAAGTTATGTCAGATGAGGAGTGCAACGGTTTATAAGCCGTTGTACTCCTTTAGCTGCCCAACGAGGAGTCCATGATGCAATATCCACTGAAAGAAAAAATTGGTAATCCGTCCCTGTTGGTGGGGCGCGAGGAAGAATTTGCTAATTTTGGGCGATGGTTAGCCAATATTCCCCGTGAACTCTCTAAATCACGGGTGATTTTGGCGCGGCGCAAAAGTGGCAAAACGGCTTTTGTCCAACGGCTATTTAATCAACTGTGGAGTCAACATGGGCAGGTTATTCCCTTTTATTTCAGCGTGCCTGAAAGTAATGTGTGGTATGTTGATTTTGCCTGGAATTATTACCAAACCTTTGCCTCACAATATATTTCATTTTTAGAACGTGATGAGGACTTAGTCCGCAACCCCCTGACCTTAGAACAAATTAAGGAATATGGCCTAACCCACGCCATTAAGGGGTTAGTTGACGATGTAGAAACCTTATTGCGTGAAAAAGAACGCCACAACTATTTTGCGGTTTGGGAAACGGCCTACACTGCGCCCCACCGTTTTGCGGCCATTTATGACCTGCGCTTTTTGGTCATCATTGATGAGTTTCAATATCTGACGCAATTTATTTACCCTGACCCCCAATTTCAAACCAAACCAATGGTCTCCATGCCAGGCAGTTTCCATACTGTTGTCGAGTCTAAAATTGCCCCTATGTTAGTGACGGGTTCTTACATTAGCTGGATTTTGGAAATTGCGGCGCAATATCTGGAAGCGGGGCGGTTAAGCCTGTGGTACATGAACCCCTACCTTACGCCAGATGAAGGGCTGCAAGCCGTTTATCGTTATGCCGAAGCGTTTGGCGAACCCATCACCAACGACAGCGCGGCCATGCTGAATCAACTCTGCATGGCTGACCCTTTTTTCATCTCCTGCGTCGTACAAAGTAATTACAAAGGCAGAAATCTGCAAACGGTTGACGGCGTGGTTGATACGATTAATTACGAAATCACTAGCCGCACTTCGGAATTATCGAAAACATGGGGCGAATATATTTATAAGAATTTATCACGCCTGAATGATAGACACAGTAAACATATTGTCTTACATTTAACGAAATATCATGAACGCACCTGGACACCCAAAGAGATTAAGGAAGCGTTAGGCTTAGAGTTGTCTTATGATGACATACATCGTAAGTTAGAGTTATTGCTGGAGGCTGATTTAATTGCTGACGGCGGCTCGGACATTCGTTTTCAAGGGTTACAAGATGGCACACTGTATCTCATTTTGCGGAGTCGCTTTGAGGAAGAAATTTTGACCTTTGCGCCCGATTTTGGGCAGGATTTTCGGCAGGAACTCGCAGCCTTGCAAAAAGATAACAAACGATTACAGGGCATGTTGAATTATCTCAGTGGCAAAATGGCCGAGTATCAACTTGCCACCACCTTTCGTAGCCAGAAACGCTTTGCCCTGTCTAAATATTTCAAAGACGTACAGGATAAAACGCGCCTCAACATTACGGAAGTGCAACTGAATGTGCGCTTACAACGGCCTGACGGTAAACTCATGGAACTAGACCTCGTGGCCTATTCGAGTGATGCGCGGGTGGTGGTGGTTGAGGTGAAGAAACGTAAGGAAAAGACAGGCCCCAACATTGTGCAGGATTTTTGGGAGAAAGTGCAAACTTATCAACAGTTACACCCTGATAAAATTGTTTTGCCCGCCATTTTATCGTTAGGCGGCTTTACCGCCGAGGCGAAGGCGTTGTGTGTGCAATATGGCCTGGCGCGGGCAGAACGCATGGTGTGGTAAGTACCCAAACAAAAGTTTTGCGGACTGTTTAGACCTCACAGGTTTTCAAAACCTATGAACCTCAGTTCGGGATAAGGTCACAAATAGGGAATAGGACGCGGATTTGCACTGATACACGCGGATTTTTAAAAACTAAAGACGTTAGTTCGGAATAAGGCTAAAAATAAAGGAAAGTTACCTTGATTTGTAGCAGTTTTTCATGTTGTTTTTTAAAAATCCGCGTTTATCTGCGTGTATCCGCGTCCTAATTTTTTATCCCGAACTCAGGTTATGAAGTCTTCCGCAGAATTTATGCTCGGATACTTAGGAATGAGAATTAATTATCTCACAACTTTAGGGTCAGACAAGAATGTCTGACCTACCCAACGGTAGAACAGACATTCTTGTCTGTTCGGGTAGATTGAAATGAGCAAGTTATTTAATCCTCATTCCTTAATTAGTCGTTCAAAAGAGGTACATTATGTTACTAGAACTTGCTATAGCCGCCACAGCTGGTTATGGTTTATTAAAATTACGCCCCGCCCCTAAAAAACTGGTGACTGTCTTAGCCCCACCCGCCCCCACGCGATTAGAAACATTCAAAACACGCTACATTAATCCCTTCCTGAGTGACTCCCGCCAAAGCCACCAGGAAATTCTACGGGGTAAAACTGAACCCATTAGTTTGTTAGAACAGCAAGCCAAACGCCAATTTTTAACCTCCTCCTTAGCCGTTGGGTTGGCGGTGATGGGCGCAACTCTTAATGTATTGTTTTATTTGCCCGCCCTCTATTTGGTCAGCTTAAAAGCCATAGATGTAGTCAAACGAGCCTGGCACACGGTCACTATCAAAAAAAAGTTTAGTGGTGATGTGACAATTGTGATTTTTTTTATCGGCATGTTAGGGGGAGGCTATTTCTTGGGCTTTGCCGTGACGAGTTGGTTTTATACCTTAGTCACCTATCTTACGGTCAAAACCGAAGACCACTCTAAACGGAGTCTGGTTCATCTCTTTGGCGAACAACCTCGTTTCGTCTGGATTTGGGTAGACGGGGTGGAAGTGCAAATTCCCTTTGAGCAAGTCGAAATTGGGCAAATTATTATGGTGCAAGCAGGCGAGACCATTCCTGTGGATGGTATCATTACGGAAGGTGTCGCCATGATTGACCAACACCTGCTGACGGGGGAAGCCCAAGCTATTGAAAAAACGGTGGGTGAATCGGTTTTTATGGCAACCGTAATGTTGTCAGGTCGCTTACAGATTCGGGTGGAGCGTACAGGGCAACACACCGTCGCGGCGCAAGTCGGCCAAATTCTCAATCAGACCCTGGATTTTAAGGAAACCTTACAATCACGCGCCATTGTGTGGATTGACCAAATTGCCCTGCCCTTAGTCGCGTTATCAGGCGTAACCTGGGCAGTTTTGGGCTTATCCCCCGCGCTCGGCGTTTTAATGGCTTATCCAGGCTATCGGTTGCTCTTTCTCAATCCTCTCAGCATGTTGGGTTTTTTGCATATTGCCTCAGAGCATGGCATTTTGGTCAAAGATGGTCGCTCGTTAGAGTTGCTGAATGAAGTGGATACGATTGTATTTGATAAAACAGGCACGCTGACTTTAGACCAGCCCCATGTCAGCCAAATTCATGCTTACAATAACTTTCGCCCCGCCGAACTGTTACGCTTTGCGGCGATTGCGGAACATAAACAAAGTCACCCCATTGCCCAAGCCATTTTACAAGCCGCCCAAGCGCAAAACTTAGAATTGCCGCCCATTGACGCGGCCAACTATCAAATTGGTTTTGGCATTACCGTCACCTTTCAGGGGCAAACCATTCGAGTCGGCAGTCAGCGTTTTATGGCGCAAGAAGGCATTGCCATGTTGCCTGAGTTTGCGGCGGAACAACTCCGTTGTCACCACTTGGGGCATCATCTGGTGATGGTAGCTTGTAATGAGACCTTTATGGGCGCGTTAGAATTACAATCAACCTTGCGGCCTGAAGCCCAACATGTGACGCAACAATTAAAAGCACGCGGCTTCAAATTGGTTATCATTTCAGGCGACCATGAAGCCCCCACCCAATATCTGGCCGAATCTTTAGGGATTGAAAGCTATTATGCCCAAGTGTTGCCCAAAGATAAGGCAACTTTGGTGGCGCGCCTAGAGGCCGAAGGGCGGAAGGTTTGCTTTGTGGGTGATGGCATTAATGATGCCATTGCCCTGAAAAAGGCCACCAGTTCCATTTCCTTACGCGGGGCCACCACCATTGCCACCGATACAGCGCAAATTGTCTTAATGGATGCTCATTTAGAGCAATTGGTGCAGCTTTTTGACCTGGCCAAGCAGTATGACCAAAATATTAAGTTTAATTTCAAGGCCGCGACCATTCCTAACGTGGTTTATATTGGCGGGGCTTATCTGTTCGGGTGGGGCTTTATCACTGCCCTCGTGATTCAGCAACTCTCCAGTTTATTGGCTTTATATAATGTTATGCAACCTCTGCTAGATGAGGGTAAGCGTAAGGCAATTACAAGTCAGTAGGTAGACATTCATTGTAATCAGGAGTCCATGATGCAATATCCCTTAGAAGAAAAAATTGGTAATCCGTCCCTATTGGTCGGGCGGGAGGAAGAGTTTGATAATTTTGGGCGGTGGTTAGCGAATATGCCTGGCAAACTCTCCAAATCGCGGGTGATTTTGGCGCGGCGCAAAAGTGGCAAAACGGCCTTTGTACAACGGCTCTTTAATCAATTGTGGAGTCACTATGGTCAGGTCATTCCCTTTTATTTCAGTGTGCCTGAAAGTAAAATGTGGTATCCTAACTTTGCGATTAGTTATTACACGGCCTTTGCCTCACAATATATCTCATTTTTAGAGCGCAAGGTGGAATGGGTGAGGCAACCCTTATCCTTAGACCAAATTAAGGAGTATGGTCAGACCCATGCTATTTCCCTTTTGGTTAATGATGTAGAATTATTTCAAACTGGTTTTGGCAAACATAATGACTTACTGTGGGAAACGGCCTACACCGCGCCCCATCGGTTTGCCTCGGTCTATGACCAACGTATTTTGGTCATCATTGATGAGTTTCAATATCTTACCCAATTTATTTATCGTGATAAAAAATGTGAAGGCCAGCCTGATAGCTCCATGCCAGGCAGTTTCCATACCGTCGTGGAGTCGAAAGTTGCGCCCATGTTAGTGACGGGTTCTTACATTAGTTGGATATTGGAGATTGCGGCGCAATATTTGGAAGCGGGACGGTTAAGCCTGTGGTATATGAACCCTTACCTTACACCAGATGAAGGCTTGCAAGCCGTTTATCGCTATGCGGAGGCGTTCGGCGAACCCATCACCAATGAAAGCGCGGCCATGCTGAACCAACTCTGCATGGCTGACCCCTTTTTTATCTCCTGCGTGGTACAAAGTAATTACAAAGGTAGAAATCTGCAAACCGTTGATGGCGTGGCCGATACGGTTAATTACGAAATTACCAGTCGCACTTCAGAATTATCTAAAACGTGGGGCGAATATATTTATAAGAATCTGTCACGTTTGAATGATAGACATAGTAAACATATTGTATTACATTTAACCAAACATCATGAACGCACCTGGACACCCAAAGAGATTAAGGAGGCGTTAGGTTTAGAGTTGTCTTACGATGACATACACCGTAAGCTAGAGTTACTCATGGAGGCGGATTTAATCGCTGACGGTGGGTCAGATATTCGTTTTCAAGGGTTGCAAGATGGGACGCTTTACCTCATTTTGCGGAGTCGCTTTGAGGAGGAAATTTTAACCTTTGCCCCCGATTTTGGGCAGGATTTTCGGCGGGACCTCGCGGCCTTGCAAAAAGATAACAAACGGTTACAGGGCATGTTGAATTATCTCAGTGGCAAAATGGCTGAATATCAACTTGCCACCACCTTTCGTAGCCAGAAACGCTTTATGCTGTCTAAATATTTCAAGGACGTACAGGACAAGACGCGCCTCAACATTACAGATGTGCAACTCAATGTGCGCTTACAACGGCCTGACGGCAAACTCATGGAACTAGACCTAGTAGCGCAGTCAAGTGATGGGCGGGTGGTGTTGGTAGAGATAAAGAAACGTAAGGAAAAGAGTGGCCCCGACATTGTGCAAGATTTTTGGGAAAAGGTGCAAACTTATCAACAGTTACACCCCGATAAGCTCATTTTGCCTGCCATTTTATCGTTGGGCGGCTTTACCGCAGAGGCGAAGGCATTGTGTTTACAATATGGCCTGGCGCGAGCAGAACGTATGGTTTGGTAAACCCTATTTTTTAATAACCTTGTATGTTGGAATTTCGCTCAAACCTTATAGGTCTCCGAGACCTATAAGGTTTTGGAGTCCATGATGCAATATCCCTTAGAAGAAAAAATTGGTAATCCGTCCCTATTGGTCGGGCGGGAGGAAGAGTTTGATAATTTTGGGCGGTGGTTAGCGAATATGCCTGGCAAACTCTCCAAATCGCGGGTGATTTTGGCGCGGCGCAAAAGTGGCAAAACGGCCTTTGTACAACGGCTCTTTAATCAATTGTGGAGTCACTATGGTCAGGTCATTCCCTTTTATTTCAGTGTGCCTGAAAGTAAAATGTGGTATCCTAACTTTGCGATTAGTTATTACACGGCCTTTGCCTCACAATATATCTCATTTTTAGAGCGCAAGGTGGAATGGGTGAGGCAACCCTTATCCTTAGACCAAATTAAGGAGTATGGTCAGACCCATGCTATTTCCCTTTTGGTTAATGATGTAGAATTATTTCAAACTGGTTTTGGCAAACATAATGACTTACTGTGGGAAACGGCCTACACCGCGCCCCATCGGTTTGCCTCGGTCTATGACCAACGTATTTTGGTCATCATTGATGAGTTTCAATATCTTACCCAATTTATTTACCCTGACCAACATTTTCAAACCAAGCCCATTGAAAGTATGCCAGGCAGTTTCCATACCGCCGTCGAGTCTAAAGTCGCGCCCATGTTAGTGACGGGTTCTTACATTAGTTGGATATTGGAGATTGCCGCGCAATATTTGGAAGCGGGGCGATTAAGCCTGTGGTATATGAACCCCTACCTTACGCCAGATGAAGGACTGCAAGCCGTTTATCGCTATGCGGAGGCGTTTGGTGAACCCATCACCAATGAAAGCGCGGCCATGCTGAACCAACTCTGCATGGCTGACCCCTTTTTTATCTCCTGCGTGGTACAAAG
>Ga0316608_1001225_pt1 | contig 10538 bp, 16 predicted proteins | sample MIS2016152B_MG_FD_207673 | JGI IMG/M metagenome (GOLD analysis project Ga0316608, IMG submission 207673) | Microbial mat bacterial communities from Middle Island sinkhole, Lake Huron, Michigan, United States - MIS.2016.152B | ecosystem: Environmental > Aquatic > Freshwater > Lake > Sediment... | reverse complement strand
GGGTGGGCCCAAACTCTGATCATGCACTTTAGATATAATGCTAGCTAGGCAGTATATCGTTGGTTTGGAGAGATACAAGGGTATGCAAGCTGTTTTGCACACCAAACAGCGTAAAATTAAACACATCATGGCGGGCAAAAAAGCCTGCCCGCCCTACAAAAAAACCGCCCTCGGCAAAACCAACGGCGGTTTTTTATTGCCTACTGTTTACAGTCTGTTAAGGTATAATTTCACCAATCAAAACGTTTTATCAGCAAGAGAACTCACCATGATAACCAGCCCTTTCAGTTTACCCCTTTCTGAACGAATAAAACTTGTCGAAGCCTTATGGGACAGCATCGCTCACGAACAAGCAGCTCTTTCTATCCCACTGGAACATCAAAAAGAACTTGATTTGCGCTTAAGGGCTTACAGCAAAGACCGCTTAAAAGGTCGTTTAAGCCATGACGTTTTAGCCGATATTTGGAAAAAACTGTGACTTTGCAAATTTATATTCGTCCTGAAGCCGAAAATGACCTTGATGACGCAGCCGCTTGGTATCAAACGCAAGTGGTCGGATTAGGTTATGATTTTTTAGATGAAATTAAAAAGACTTTGCAAATCATGGCGGATAATCCTGAGATTTTTCAGGTGATTTATAAGGATATTCGCCGAGCAGTTGTACAACGCTTTCCCTTTGTTATTTATTATCAAATCGAAGAAGAAATAATCGTTGTACTTGGGATAATACACGCCAGCCGTAATCCACATGATTGGAAAAAACGTTTAAATTAATCTTTTAACAAAATTGCCCTCGGCAAAAACCAACGGCGGTTTTTTATTGCCGAATGCTTGACTTTGTATAGACAGAATCTATACTAAAACTTTTTCATTTGGGAAAGTCGCTTGAAAACTAAACGCATTGAATGGAGCGAAGAGAAAAACGCATTACTCAAGCAAACCGGCAACTTATGCTTTGAAGCAATAGAAAATGCGATTTTAGACAACCGCATCATCAGCATTACACCTCATCATAACCTTGAAAAATACCCTAATCAAAAAATTCTGATGGTCGAAATTAACGGTTATATTCATTATGTTCCGTTTGTTGAAACGGATGACAGCTATTTTTTAAAAAGCATCATCCCTAGTCGCAAACACCATAAATTGATTAATACACAGGATAAGCCATGAAAAACAATGAGTACAACGCAGAAGAGTTAGATTTATTAGACGCGATGGAAAATCAGCCTTTGGAAAGTGTGCCAAATTTAACCCAAGAAATAGCCGCTCTGAAAGCCTCAGTTAAAAATAAGTATAGTAAAAGAAAGTCCATTAATTTGCGCTTATTAGAAGATGATTTACAAAAAATCAAAATCAAAGCCATGCGCGATGGTATTCCTTATCAAACATTAATTGGTTCGATTTTACATAAATATGCGCAAGAACCGTTACATTAAAACAAAACCGCCCTCAGCAAAAACCAACGGCGGTTTTTTATTGCCTGAGGTGCATTTGCTCATTACGCGCTTTTAATAACTCTTTAAGATTCAAAAATCTCTTTTAGCGACAACTGAATAGACATCACATCATCTATTAATTCACCACTACTAAAAGTTTTCGCCTGTTCCGATGAAGCATAAACGACGATTGTTTGTGCAGGCGGTATGATGAGCCAACAGGATTTAATACCAGCGGCAAAATAAATCTTGAATTTATCAATCACTTCTTGTGTGCCTTGCGTGGGTGATAATACTTCAATCGCTAATAATGGCAATTCCGTCATTCTTAAAATATCACCGCCTGCGAAATTCATTGGCTTTTTAAGATATAAACAAATATCAGGTGTGTAATCTTTTCCTTCAATTTGTAGCGTTAATTTTGAAAAAACCGAATAGGTTTTAAGCTGATGTAAAGCGGCAATTAAATTGCTGCTTAAATAGGCGTGATGATAAGACGGTGACATTTTTAACCTATATTTAACGGTATTTTATTGTGTGGCAATTTGCTGAGGTAATGCAGACAAAATAGCGCGTAATGCTCTATTCACCGATTCAGAGGTTGTAAAAACTTTTGCCACATCAGTATCTAAAGTGACTGTAATTAAGCTGTCAGTGGTTGCGAATCTGTTTTTTTTGGCTTTTGAATAATCAAAAGGGTATTCAGAGAGCATTTCTTGTTCGGTATCTTCGTTGTTGTTCATAATCTTGACCCTCTTTGCGAGTTGTTAAACGGGAACTGATGATTCTAATAACCTCATACTGTCTTTCCGTGAACGAAACGATTAATAGTCGTTTTTTATTCGATAAGCCGATAATAAGTTCTCTGTTTTCACCGTACGAATTCCATTCCTCATCAAAAATATAAGCAAGCGGGTCATCAAAAACCGTTTTGGCTTCATTAAAATCAATTTGATGATTTTCCAAGTTCTTGTTTGCTTTTTCGATGTCCCATTCAAATTTCATGTTTAATAAAATCGCTAAACGTTAATATTGTGATGATAAGACGGTGATATTTTGAACCTCTTATTTTTAAATCAGTGGTGGTGTATAGCGGTTTCAAATCATAGTGATATTTTTTTACCGGTAGAGACGTTGTAATGCAAAGGTCTCTACAATTTTATTCATATCATATTGAATTAAAAACTCTATATTGTGAATAGAATTAGAATGTTTCGCTAAAATTAATCATATCAATTACAACAGCTTCAAGAATTGGAATTAACCATCTTATTTTTGTATCTTCTTCATTATCGTGAATAAATGAAAAACAAGAGTCTGTTTTTTCTGCATGAATTATTTTATTTCTAACAAAATACATATATCTACAACATAAGGTTGCTAATACATCTTCATCACAAACTGTATTTGTACTTAGATGTTGATTTATATGACTCATAACTTGTTCGTAAAATCCTGTATTTTTAAGATATTCTTCTCTTATTGGAAGTTTTTCTTGATACACTTTTAATATTCTTGAATCAGTATTTCTCAATATTGAATAGCAAAAAGATTTTGTATCCTGTTGTTCTGGATGATTGTTTAAAATCATCTGATTCCATTTAGTATTATCAAGAATTTCTTGGTGGTTTAAAAAATTTATTTTTTCTACCGACACCTTATATAGATGTCCGTTTGTTTGCATATGATTTTTTAAAAACTTAAGGCAATCATGGTCGTTAGTTTTTTTGGCTAGTGCTTTATATAAAGCATTAAAAGACTTCCATAACTTTTCAAATTGTTCGGATGGAGATATTGACTCTGTAGATTTTATTAAATGAGTTGCTGCATATAAAATTGCTCTTCCAACCTCACTTTCCTCAAATAACAAAACAGCATTGTTTGCATCCAATTCAGATAGAGTAAAAAAACTTATATCCTCTTTTAAGACTTGACTTAACTTATCATTCCCAATTTCTACAACCTTATTTCCATTTTTAGAGTTATAGATTTTTATAGATACAATACGATTCGATTTTTTCTCAAATAAGTAATAAAGACATAATCCTTTAATAATTTGCTTAGAGATTGTGCCATTGTGCTGTTGCAAGACATCTGAATTAATAGACTTAGCTCTTTCAGCTCTGATTTTGATATAGTTATTTGATATTTCAATAAAATCTGTTTTATTGCTAGAAGAACGATATGGCATTACACCTATGTAATGTTCTAAATTTGGCTCATTTACATCAAATTTAATTTCAATTGTGTATGCGGGCATTTTTCAACCTTCAGTAATTTTTAAATAATTCAGCAAACAACTCAATAACTCCGCTACTCGCATTCCAGTGTCAAAATCGAAAATATGCTGCAATTTCATAATCACTAATTATTCATAATGCGTCCACATCGGATAGACTTTAATCAACTTCTCAGTTTCAATCACTTCATAAACCAACCGATGCTGTTTATTAATGCAGCGACTAATCAAACCTTTCATATCACCTTTTAAAAACTCATACTCAGGCGGATATTGAAACGGATTTTCCTTAATGATTTCCAGCAACTTCAAAGCCTTGTTTTTCAAGCCATGCTCAGATAATTTCTTTGCGTCCTTTTGAGCTTGCGACATAAACTTAACGGTGTACATCACCAATCCAAACTTTCCAACGTCACACCGCAATGTTCAGGTTCAGCCCTTGCCTCTTTAATGCTCTCTACCATGCCAGTTTGAGACCTTAAATAAGCATCATCACTTTCATAATCAGACTGTTCCAAAATCCGAATTTCATTTTTTGAAAAATGCCCTAACAACCAGAAAAATTTTTCGTAAATACTGTTATCTATTTTTAAAGTGACTGTTTTCATCGGACTCTTCTTAAATTAATGCGCATTTCAATTGTCATCAACAGTTAAAAAATCATCCCGCCATGTCTAATCGCTCTTGCAAATAACGATGCACAATGCCTTTTGCAAAAGTTTGATAATTATTCACGCAATCCTTCACAGCAAATGATTTCAACATTTCAAAATCCCTTTTTGAAAGGGCAATATCCAAATGCGCCGTTTGTTCGGCTAATTGCTGTTGCGTACATTGCTGTAAAAACAGTTTTCGCTGTGCCAAATCAGGCTTAGATTGCCATTGCCCACTTTCTACCGAATCCAATAACGATTGCTCTTCTTGATTTAACTCAATCATGATTTGCCACCCAAAACAACCTATTCCGTATCAGAGTTTTCTGGCAATTTCGGCAAATCACTCAACAACTGTGCCACCCGCATTCCCGTATCAAATGAATCATCATACAAAAAGCGCAATTCAGAAATATGCCGCAATTTCATCCGTTTAGCGACAAAATGGCGAATCACGGGGGATAATTCATTCAGCAATTTAACTTGCGCTTTTTTCCCCGCTTCATCAACATTCAGCACCGTCACATAAATTTTTGCATAGGACAAATCTTTGGTGACCACGACCTCGTTCACCGTAATAAAACCCAGCCGTGTATCACTCATATCCCGTTGTAAAACCTGCGCAAGTTCTTTCTGCATTTGCGAAGAAACCCGCGCATTACGCCCAAATTCTCTTGCCATTACACTTCTCGTTTCACTTCAAAACGTTCAAAGACTTCAATTTGATCGCCGACTTTCACATCGTTGTAGTTTTTCACGCCGATACCACATTCCATCCCCATTTTGACTTCAGCAGCATCATCTTTAAAGCGGCGCAATGATTCTAACTGCCCTTCGTAAATCACCACGTTTTCACGCAACACCCGAATCGGCAAGTTTCGTTTCACAAAACCATCCACCACCATACAGCCTGCAATCAAACCAAACTTAGGTGAACGGAATACATCGCGTACTTCGGCAAGTCCGACAATTTTTTCATGAATATCAGGGGCTAACATACCGTTGATAGAGCGTTTAACTTCATCAATGGCATCATAAATAACGCTGTAATAATGCAAATCAATGTCTTTTTCTTCGATCAATTTGCGGGCGGTGGCATCGGCTCGGACATTAAAGCCCATTAAAATTGCACCCGCGGCTAACGCAAGGTTAGCATCACTTTCATTAATGCCACCGACACCGCCGTACACGCATTTGACTTCCACTTCCGAAGTTGACAAAGCAACTAACGCGCCCCGCAAGGCTTCTAAACTGCCTTGTACATCGGTTTTAATCACTAAATTAACTGTAGCCGTTTCGCCTGCGGTCATTTTAGAAAACACTTCTTCTAATTTTGAGGCTTGCTGCGCCGCATGACGGGTGGATTTACTCTTATCTTCACGATGCTCCGCCAATTCACGCGCCACGCGCTCATTTTGTACCACTAAAAAGCGGTCGCCTGCATTGGGTGTGCCTGAAAGACCTAAAATTTCAACGGGAGTACAAGGGCCTGCGGTTTTAATCGCTTTACCTGTTTCATTAAACATGGCGCGTACCCGCCCATATTCATGTCCACATAACACAAACTCACCTTTGTTGAGCGTACCTTTTTGGACTAATACCGTAGCAACTGCCCCGCGTCCTTTATCAAGACGTGATTCAATCACTAGCCCTGACGCATTGCCTTCAACAGGCGCGGTTAATTCTAAAATTTCAGATTGCAAAATCAAGGATTCAATTAACTCATCAATCCCTTCGCCTGTTTTAGCAGAAATTTTCAAAAACTGTACATCGCCGCCCCATTCTTCAGACAGTACGTTGATGTTTGCCAATTCCTGCATCACTTTTTCAGGGTTTGCCGCAGGTTTATCAATTTTATTCACCGCGATAATAATCGGCACATTTGCCGCCCGCGCGTGTTCAACCGCTTCTTTAGTTTGTGGCATCACCCCATCATCGGCGGCAACCACCACGATGACTACGTCGGTAATTTCTGCGCCCCGCGCCCGCATCGCGGTAAAAGCGGCGTGTCCTGGGGTATCTAAAAAAGTGACCGCACCGTGGTCAGTTTTTACTTGATACGCACCGATATGTTGGGTAATTCCCCCTGCTTCCCCAGCGGCAACACGGGTTTTGCGAATATAGTCGAGTAACGAGGTTTTCCCGTGGTCAACGTGTCCCATAATGGTAACAATCGGGGCGCGAGCGAGCATTTCTCTGTCATCAATGACATTTTCAACAGCGGCTAACATTTCTTGCTCAACATCGTCGTCACTTTGCATAATGGCTTTGTGTCCCATTTCTTCAACCAAAATAACCGCTGTTTCTTGGTCAATACTTTGGTTGATGGTTGCCATCAAGCCTAATTTCATCAATTGTTTAATCACTTCTGCGGCTTTAACACTCATTTTTTGTGCTAAATCAGAAACGATAATATGCTCAGGCACAGTGACTTCTTTAGTGGTCGGCGCAACGGGCATTTCAAATTGATGTTTTGCGTCAGAAACCGGAGCAGTGACACGACCGCGTTGTTTTGGCTTTTTACCGCGTGATCGGCGATTGCCATCACGGTCAGAATACTCATCTATTACCGACATCGCACCACCACGTCCGGGTGAAATAGAACGACCTGTTGAAACGCCTCGCGTTTTCCCAGGTGTGCCATCGCGGGTGGGAGTGCTGTTTTTTGCGGGTGCGTTTTTTGCTGGGGCTGGCGTTGTTGCTGTACGAGTATTTGCGGTCGTGCTAGGTGAGGCTTTAGCCACGTTATTAGCAGGCTGTGCCGTTGCTGTTGTTGCATTACGTCCAGTTGTTTGCCCAGGCGTTGTGCGTGGCGTTTGTTTTTTCTTATTTTGCTGCTGTTTTGCCTCCGCTTGTTTTCTGACTTTATCCGCTGTACGTTGTACAGACGCTTCTAACCGGGCTTGTCGCTCCCGCTCCTTTTTCTCCAGTTCCTTTTTTTGATTCTCAGCCGATAATTCTGTCGCTTGCTGCTGAGTCTGAACCAATTCAGTCTCTGTTTTTGTATTGGGCATAACCACCTCTGCTTCTAATACAAAATCCTCTGGTGCTTTATCAACCTTGGTTGTAAGTTCCACAGCGGGAGTTTCTATATTAGTCAATTTTTCAACCACGTCAGTTGCCTTTATTGTGGATACTGGCACAATCTCAGGCGAAGACTGCTCGACATTTTCTTTTAATTCAACTATTTCAGGTGTTTCCGTGCGCTTGATATAGGTTTTCTTTTTACGCACTTCAACACTGATTGTTTTGGTTGAAGTGCCAGGGCTTGTTGCCTGTTTTAATTCACTGACTTTACGTCGTTTTAAGGTAACGCGCGTTGGAACAGCTGCTCCTGCAACCGTTTCTGTTTTACCGTGGCGTTTACGCAAGTGTGCCAATAGCGTTGTTTTTTCAGCATCATCAATTATGGCATCGGGAGCATTTACTTTTAATCCAGCCTCTGCCATCTGTTCCAATAACCGTTCTAGCGGAATACCGACGACCTCTGCTAATTCTCGTACCGTTTTATCACTCATTTTTTCGCTTCCCCTATTTTAACCCTGTTCCGTTACAAACCACGGTTCCCGTGCCTTCATAATCAATGTGCTTGCGCGCTCTTTGTCCATACCTGCAAAATCGAGCAAATCATCGATTGCCAATTCTGCCAAATCATCCATTGTCACTATGCCTTGACTTGCCAACTGATAAGCCAATTCCTTATTCATTCCTTCCATCGTGAGCAAATCTTCAGCAGGCGTTGCCGCTTCTATTTTTTCCTCTGAGGCAATTGCGTTGATTAATAACGCATCTTTTGCTCGTTTTTTCAGTGTTTCCACTAAGTCTTTATCAAACCCGTCAATTTCTAACATTTCATCAACAGGCACATAAGCAATTTCTTCAACACTATTGAAACCAACTTCGGCCAAAATTTGCGCAATTTCTTCATCAACCGCTAGCTGATTCATAAAAATTTGCATCACTTTGTTGGTTGCTGCATCTGTATCCTGTTCAACTTTTGCAGCATCTAATACATTCAATTCCCAACCTGTTAGCTGGGTCGCAAGGCGTACATTTTGCCCGCCGCGTCCAATGGCTTGAGAAAGATTTTCCGTTGCAACCGCTACATCCATGCTGTGTTTATCTTCATCCATGACAATGGATTGAATTTCAGCAGGAGCCATTGCATTAATTACAAATTGGGCTTCATTAGGATTCCACAGAATAATGTCGATACGTTCGCCTGCTAATTCATTTGTCACTGCTTGTACTCGTGAACCCCGCATTCCGACACAAGCCCCAACAGGGTCTATGCGCGGGTCATGGCTTTTGACCGCGATTTTAGCACGCGACCCAGGGTCACGCGCCGCCGCAATCACTTCAATCATCCCTTCACCCACTTCAGGAACTTCTAGGCGAAACAAGGCGATTAACAATTCAGGGGCAGTACGACTGACAAATAATTGAGGGCCGCGTGCTTCAGGACGAACATCTTTTAAATAGCCGCGAATTCTATCACCAACCCGAATCGGCTCGCGTGGAATCATGTCTTCTTTGGCGATATAGGCTTCAACGTGTCCGCCTAAGTCTAAATACAGACTGCCTTTTTCAATGCGTTTTACAATCCCTGTAATTAATTCGCCCACTCGTCCTTTATAAGCCAACACAATTTTATTGCGCTCGGCTTCGCGGATTTTTTGAATAATGACTTGTTTGGCAGTTTGTGCCGCAATCCGACAGAAAGCAACCGATTCAATTTGCTCTTCCACAAAATCGCCAATTTCAATAGCAGGGTCATCCATTCTGGCAACTTCTAACAACAGTTGTGAACCTGGAAATTCGACATCGCCGTCCACATTGTCATTAGGCGCAACCACTTCCCAACGCCTGAAGGTGTCATAATCACCTGTTTGTCTATTAATAGAAACCCGCGCTTTGATTTTATTTTCATGCCGTTTAATAGCCGCCGCTTCTAAGGCAGCTTCCATTGCTTGAAACACAATGCTTTTGTCAATTTCTTTTTCATTAGCAAAAACATCAACGACTAATAGAATTTCTTTATTTGCCACCACGACCTCCTTTTTCGAGTAAATAATCTGGAACTAAGCGCGCTTTGCTCATGATGGCAAAGGGTATTTCAAAAACTTGTTGTGCCTCTTGTAGAAAAATGATGTCATCTTCTACTTTTTGAATCAAGGCGGTGATTTTACGGCGATTATCAACGGTTTTGATTAAATTTACTGTGACCGATTGACCAATGAATTGGGCAAACTGACTGACTTTAAACAAGGGTCGTTCTGTTCCAGGCGATGAAACTTCCAGTTGATAATAACCTTGAATGGGGTCTTCAACATCAAGTACGCCACTTATTTGATGACTGACCTTGCTGCAATCGGTAATCAATACCCCGCCTTCTTTGTCGATATAAATGCGTAATATGCCATGTTGAGGATGTGGGTTGTATTCAATACCCACGCATTCATATCCTAAGCCTATGACGATAGGTTCAATTAGATTGACTAAATGCTCAGGAGCCTGTTTCATCGTTTTCTCACTTTATTTCACACATAAAAAAAGAGCCATGAGGCCCTTCCATTGGTTGATTTAAATTATTCTAAACTTTTTCTAAAGTCTGAAAAATAAAAAACCCCATAAATGGGGTTTTTAAAAATCTGGTAGCGGGGGCAGGATTCGAACCTACGACCTTCGGGTTATGAGCCCGACGAGCTACCAAGCTGCTCCACCCCGCGATTGATTTAGCTATTATAAGGGGTTCTTAGAAATTAGCAAGTTATATTTATCTTTATTTAAAATACCCCTCGAGTGTTTATTAAATGGCTTAATGCGTTTGCTGCGGCAATAAACTTTTCAGGGCATTTTGATAGGCTATTCTCGCAGTATTAGCAATAGCAACTTGGGCTTGCAATCTGCCAAGTTCAGCTTCTACAAATTGTAAGCTGCGAATTTGCGCTTTTGCATCGTCACTTAACGCGCTCAGTGGATATTCAACTCCATCAATATTGATTTTTGCTTCTTCTGCCATGTTGTTCACCTTTAAGTTTAATGATTAATTCGCCCCAACAGGGGATTTATGCGTTGAAGGGTAAATATGGGGTAAGGCGCGTATTTTTCAATCCCTGACTAAAATGACAATTGTATTTTGCCAAACAGACTGCGGCGAATTTGCGTTTGCCGAATGTCGTAGGCATTATCATAAAATTCAGGATG